>Ga0114960_10001628_pt1 | contig 17820 bp, 22 predicted proteins | sample C_130625_MF_Meta_FD_92637 | JGI IMG/M metagenome (GOLD analysis project Ga0114960, IMG submission 92637) | Freshwater microbial communities from Lake Croche, Canada to study carbon cycling - C_130625_MF_MetaG | ecosystem: Environmental > Aquatic > Freshwater > Lake | place: Lake Croche, Canada... | reverse complement strand
GTGTATATCTTGTAAATGCGAACTCGGTTTCACCGATTCTTCTTGATGTTGAATTTAATGTAACAGAAAAGGAGGAGAAAGATATTCTGACTCTTCCTAAGATGTTTTCGGCAAAAAAGTGTTTGATCGAAGATTAGATTAGAACCAAGGTTCTAAGGTTCTAAGCCTTAATTCCGCGATTACAAACTAAGAATAAGAACCAGCTATTTGTGAAACCAACAATTGCGGCGATTGTAACGACTGATAAATCAGCAAGTCTATAATTACTAATCTTTGTCATAAGATATAGACCTGAAAGAATCCCGGCTGCTCCAAATAACAAATTAACGATCGCTAACGCGTAAAACCAGGTACAGACACTCGCACTAGAAATCTTCTTAGACCATGAGGGTTCAGATGGCATTTTCTATTCTACCCTTAGACTTTTTTCACGCGCATGAATAGAATGCCTTCTAGAAAGTCACGTGTTTCACGTAAGTCACGTGTTTCACGTAAGTCACGTGTTTCACGTAAGACAGTAAAGAAACATGTTTCACGTAAGAATAATAAGAAAAGCCGGAAGACGCACAGAGGTGGGTTTATGTCACCAGTCAATGATCAAGGTATGGCAGGGCCTTCGCAGATGTCTCTTGCCCAAGGCGGACAATACTTAAATTTACATAAGGGACAATATGGTGGTGGTGCGGCGCCATATCCTACGGCTGTTACAGACAGTGTTCTCACTGGACCCATGATAGCTGCCACTCGCACTGGCCCTCTTGATGTGGCGATTGCCCAGACTCGTGGAATGCAGGATGGTGGTAGACGTAGAAAGAATCACTCACGTAAGATGCGCAGTGGTCATAAGATGCGCAGTGGCCATAAGATGCGTGGCGGCACACATATGGGCTCTCCTCTTTCTGATAGTTTCATGATTCTTCCTAATGGACTTGAGAAGTCGGCAGGCTTACATAATGAATGGTCTGCTGTGAAAGATCCAAATTATCTTGCCCCAAAATAATTACGCCTGCCACTTGCCCACCTTGAGTTGTAAGTTCTCATGACTGACACTCTGTAAGACTGGCATAAAGGTCTTCATCATAAGACCATTTGCCTTAAGAGCTTGTATCTCAGCCTCTGTTGGCACAACTAATACTGTAATTAAAGCATCACCAAATCTGGGTGTTCCTCGTATAGGCATTCCCAGACCTGAAAATGTTCCGATCCACATATTTTGAACTCCCACTGGAATCTCAAGTGGAAGTCCAGCTTGAAACCCTGGATGACCTTTTACTATCTTTGTAGTTCCTAGAAGAGCCTCTGTTAGATTTATGGTAACCGTTATCTTCAGTTTCGATCCATCACGAGACCACTCGGCTGTATCAGCATCATCCTCCTCAGCATCTCTTAAGATGACGGTGACATCACCCGCCTCAGTAAAACCAGGATGATCTGAGCAGAGGCCCGCAAAGACAATTGTATTTCCTGGCATCATTCCAGGTTCAACCTTGATATCCATCGTTTTTTCATCTGGTGTCATTCCGCGTCCTGAACATGTAGAACAGCGTCCAACAATCTGCTGCCCCTTTCCTGAACATGTTCCACAAGGTGTCTGAGCCATCATTTGTATAGGTCCCATATTAATCATCTGATTTACTTGACCTCTTCCATTACATGGTTCGCAAGGCTTTGTAGATGCTCCACCGGATCCCTTACAGGCTTTACAGAAACACTGACGACCGAGCTTAATCCCTAGATTGCGGCCGAGATAGTAGTCTGAAAGACGGAGTGGAATTTCCTGTGTCTTTCCTGGACCCTTACCGTTACGCTTTTGACCTTGATTGGCGTTAGCAAAGCCATTGGCGAAGCCATGACCATTGCCAAATCCAAACATATGAGAAAAGACATCTGGCATTCCGAAGGGCATACCATGTCCTTGAAAACCACCTTCTTGCTGCTCAGTAATACTCCCTGTCATATCATAATGACGACGCTTTGTTTCATCTGATAGGATTTCATGAGCTTGCGAGAGTTCCTTAAACTTTTCAGGATCACCTCCCTTATCTGGATGATGTTCTCTTGCGAGTTGCTTATAGGCAGTGCGAATTTCTGAAGTATCAGCATTATTGTTCACGCCGAGAACATTATACAAATTCTTGCTCATCTCTATATTTATTTGAGTTTGTTGGTTTAGGCCTGTCACTGCGTGACGGCCATCACGCAGTGATCGCATAGAGATTAGGCCATCGCGCCTAGCGATGCGTAAAGGATTTAAGAAGACAAGGTTAAACTACATCAGATGCTTCGGATTAATACATCCTTAGTCGGAATGAATTCCGTTGTTCAACAATTAGAAAAATGTCTTGATAACCCTCCACACATATTCCTTGTAGGATTCCCTGGAACTGGAAAGACAACTATCGCCAAAGAATTTCTTAACGCATATTTTAAAAAGGCAGGAATCACAAAAAAGGAAGAAAAGGAATATTGTGTGGAAATCTCATCTCATCAAGATCGAGGAATTCATACCTTCAGACAAATCTTAAATGACCATGTTCGCTGGATTGCGCCTAGAAAGGGTATCTACAGATGGATTGTGATTGATGACTGTGATACCTTACCAGCAATTTCTCAACAGGCCCTAAGAAGACCTATGGAGACATTTGATCATATTACAAGATTTCTATTTATTAGTCAAAATCAGGAGTCTCTTATTACTCCCTTACAATCAAGATGTCATATTATTCTGATTGATCCGTCAAATAGCAATGAGATATATATAGAAATTTTAAGAAGAGAAGGATTTGATCCAGGATCTTATACAACTGAGGCATACAATGAATTAATTATGTTATCTGTATGTTCCATTATGAAATTCCAAAGTATTATTCGGATGCTTTATAGTCTTAAAAAGAATGAAGGATGGGAACTGTTAACTCTCGATTATATTAAGAAATCATTTGATCCACATATTTGGGGAGCTATGAATGATCTTCTTATATCACTTATGAATTCAAAATGGAATGATGCCCAGAAACAAATGTATAAAATTTGGGAACTTGGTTATTCTTTTGAAGATATCTTATTTGAACTTGAGCACAATATTATTGTAATGAATATTATCGATCATAGAGCCTGGTATAATATTCAACAATTCTTAATTAAGAGTTGGATTTATCATTCACAATCTAGATCATCCATCTTAGATTTGATGACGGCATGTGGAGAGATAAAACCATGGAGTTTATCTGTAAGAGATACATAGATGAGCAGGAGTAAGTTATTTCGTGAAAAGCCTCATGTAGATATTGTTCATCAAATGCTTACGGCACTTGGATTCACTGGATTGACAGATACCAAATTATTTTCTTCGAGCGAACTAAAACTTGATACAGTTGATCTATGGGCACCTCTTCTTGAGCCATTCTACTTACCCTGTAAGGCAAAACGATATTTTGATCTTTTAGACGAACGTCGAGTGATAACCTTACTCCGACATGTGCTTCCATTTCACGGCTTTAAGTTACAGGCTTATGAAAGACTTCATTTAGGGAAGAAGCGCACGGTGTATCAAATGCACCCTGCGACACCTCGACTACTGGCTCAAGGAGAAGAGATCAGTGTTATGTTTTTATAAAAATACTTGCGTTTTTTATAGGATATAAGTATAATGCGCCTTACAGATATTACTCTTCACGGTGAGAATAAATGTTATAAAGAAATAAATGGTCCTTATCTTGGAAAATATAAGAGATCGGTTTCTCATGGTAATCAGCATGCTTTAGTATTTGATAATGGTGAAATGCCTTATACACTCAATAACAGTGGATATTCTACAATTGAAGGTATTGAAGTTACTGCCTGTCCTGAGCCCCTTGTAGCAGCACCCCCAGAAGCCCCAAAACCACTACCACCACTACCTAACTCTCCTCCAGCTTCACCAAGAGTATATCTTGAGGCTCCACCGAATGGAGGAAGACGCCGCACACGAAAGAATTTCCGAAAAAATAAGATTTCTCGGAAAAATAAGAAAAAGACACGTGCTCACAAAAGACGCTAAATAACTCCAGCTTGCTTGAATAAATCCCTGATAACCAGATCGCTCTCTGCGATCTGGCTTTCAGACATTCTCAGAAACCAACCAAAGGCTCTACGATCTTTCAGCTCAGGCCAGGGGATGGGCACATAGACTCCTAGACTCGTGATTTCAAAAGGCCAAACACCCTCCTGACCAGAGGCGAGCAGATCCTCAACCTGGATTCTTCTTCCAGCAGCCCCCTTACGAGCAACCTCAGACATAGGACGCACCTCGATATCTGGATATAAGGCAGCCAAGGCTAAGAACTCCCATTTATCAGCACCACGAGCAGTATCTCCACCTCCTGAGGAATCAAGTCTCTTTCTTGATCTAGCTTCCCAGGCTACCCATAAGGGATCCCCAGCCTTAGGAGACCAGGCTACCTGGAAACTAGGAACCGAGGTTCCAGCTGTTCCAGCAAAACTTTCATCTGAGTCTGTTCCAAAGAAGACTGGCTTATTAGGCAAGGAGCCAAATGGCTTGAGGCAAATTGTCGCGGGAGCTACCCAGAGACCACCATACTTTGCTAGAATAGAAGCTCTTATCCAGGCAAAATCAGCTTGTTCTAGAGTCACTAGAGGATTCTGAAATTTATTAGGAAGTTCACTCCATCCACCCAGGAGTTCAGCTAATCCAGCTAATCCACTGATTGCTTGAATTCTGTATTGCGAGGCATTCTGTCTAGCAATAGACTCATAGCATAAATTCAAGAAAGGAAGATTGAGAGCTCTTGATGACCGGGCACCAAAGTCTGAATGATTTCTGGAATTTGGGATCGAGGTATCATAGAAAATCCAAATGACAGGCATTCCAAGACCTCTCTTAAATAAATCTGTAGCCTCAAAGGGATTTGTACTTACCATCCCTTGACTCACGGTTGCTCCAATTGTTATAGCTACTAGAGCAATTAGACCAAGTGTTGCTGGCATCATCCAGTCCTTCATCTCTCTACTGATTAGTTATTACATATCTTTGCATCTTTGCAAAATGATCACTAATTCTTCTATCCTCTTCTGAAATGCGTACAGCTTGCTGAGATTGTCTTTGAGCCATGAATCGCTCACCTTCTTGAATTGCCTCAAGCTCAGATGAGCTAAGAGGCACGGGGGCAGCCTTTCTCTCTGAGGCCGCTGAATCAAAAGATTTATTGGAGACTCGGACATCGGAGACTTGATGGCTGAAGGTGGATTCTTCAGTATAAGCTTTCTTCAAATCAGTGTACTTGAGACCATTCAAGTTTGCTCCCGTAAAATCCTCCGGCCTTTCTCTCCCAAGCTCAATTCCCATGGTCGGAGCCATTACTAGGGCCTGAGGTTGTCTCATTGCCAAACTTCTTCCTCCGACATTTGAATTTCTAGATTTGATTTCATTTTCAAATGCTTCATTGAAAACTGATCGATTGAACTTTCCATTGAACTTTGAATTTCCTGAATTGTTTGAATTCTCATTTTTAAGCCAATCTCCGTACCCATCTCCATCTGGATCCGGCAACCGGGTTTCCTCAAAAACTTTATTGAAAAGATTCACATTCAAATTCTTGGGATTAAGTTTTACTGGTTCTGCCATTTTCCATCCCTCGGAGGTTTGTTCTCTGGAGGCAGCCAGTCTAGCTGGAGATTCCTCGGCCACATTCACCATTTCATTTCTTCCACCCCTCACACGCCGGAGGATTTCTCCAAGATAGGCATATGCTCGGGTTACTTGATCAAAGGCTTGCTCTGACCCTCCCTTATCAGGATGAGCTTTCATGGATGCCTTCTTGTAAGCGGCTTTGAGGGCAGCCTCATTTAAGGCAACCTCTTCCTCAAGCCCTAGAATCTGGAGACATTGAGAAAAGAAGGTAATTGCCTTGGTATGCTCTCCTGGATCTCCACTCCGGTGGATCATTTGTTGTCCTGGAGATCCTCTAACAAACACATTCTCTGGTCTTCCATATTCTGGAGATCTCTGTATTTGCTGCTGTCCCTGGGCCTTTTCACCGGGAAGGAGGGAGGAATCTCCACGACGGACTGAAGCAATGTAAGTAAGTACTGGCCCATAGATGCCAGCTTGCTTGATACTTGCCACATATTCTGGTCCAGATAAAAGTGTTTCTAGCATTTGTACTCTTGTTTGTGATGACTGGATTTGAATGATATTTTTATAGATTCGTATATGTGATTCTGGTATTTGTGCTGCTAGTGAGATGTTGTTCCCCATTCTTTCTATTTGCTTGTATTCATTCCATAGTGGACTTGGCGCACATCTCATCTCTTAATAAGTAGATGGGAGGTGGCTTATTTGGAACACCCTTATATTTAAATCTAAAATGCCTCGTGGTATCAGCTTTTGTTTGTCTAGTCTACTTGCTTCCTCATCCGAAGTCTATTTTTCATAATGGAGTGATGCTCTTTTTATTAGCAACTGCCACATATATATCACTTGCTTGGTATGATGTTCTTTATGACTGTAATGATCATCTGGGTCCAACAATTCTTGGATGGATATCAATGCCTTTCAAGCCAAAGGAATATAGAGATAAATATAAGGCTCTTCCTGTAAAGTATCAGAAGATTGTTCGAACAGTTGATATTGTAGTCATTAGTTTTGTAGGCTTTGCGTTTGTATATCCATTTTTAGTAAAGTAAATCGAAGTCTTGCTGGGCTGAGCATGGGGATCATGGGCTCACACTCCCAGCCAAATCTCTTTCCAAAGGTTTCTAGATGAAATCCTTGTGGCCAGAACTGTGGAAGTATGGCAGGTAATGAACGAAAGGGAGTATTCAGAAGAAGTCCCCAGCTGCTCAAGGGTAAAACAAGCGCAAGTTGTTCCTGAGGTTTGAGTGAATCTCTAATTTGCCAGTCATCTGACTCTGGTAATTCAAAGAATCTTACGAGATCAGACCAGGATGGAGGATATCCTCCAGGATAGACCCATTCAAGATCTACAGGGCGACCCTGATAATAATCTAAAATCCAGCACCATCCCTTCCAGAATTCGGACACTCTTGAGTGTCTCTGTTCTACACTATCTTCACCAAGAGCTAACTTACAATATATAGATATCCAGTTCTTTCTCATGAAGATCTGGTTATCAGATCCCTCTTGAATCAGGGGGCGCTCTGCTTGCTCAAGAATCGCAATATTATCTTGCTCATTTTCACCAGGTCGAGCAGACATCTTACGACGGATTGTTTGAATCATAAGACGCTCCTCCTGTCGAGACATCCATATGGCAAAGAACTTCAGACCATCCTTATGTGGTCTTACTATTCCATCTGGATCAATGAATATAAGATGCTTTCCCTTGATCCACAATTCCTGAAGGCCAGAAAGCAAGATGGAATGTCCCTCATCGCGGATTCTAAGAGAAAGTCCTGTCGGTAGAAAATCATTTCCACAGAATGACATTCCAAAAATATAGTCATAGAATTGTTCTCTTGACCATTCGACACCGCGCTCAAGAGATTTCTTGAGAGTATCAATTTGGAAAAAGCATAGATTTACATTTTCAGATCCTTCTAAGCGAACAAGTTTTCCAAAAGCCATTGCCTCTCTGAGCAAATAAATAGGATATGTGGGCCCTAGTTTCTCTCCGGCTATAAGACAAAGTAAAATAAGATCCGCATCAAGACCATAAACGACTATGGCCCCAGCATTCAACTTAGTCTTAAGAAGCCATTGAAGAACCTTATGTTCTCCCTCTCCAGGTTCATCTGTATCACTGATAATCCATCCATGCTTTTTCCCAGCCTCTCTTAATCTGGACCCCATTGTTTTCATAAAATGAGTTCCAGGAGTGATGGAATTCTTATCCCATACTGGCTCAGATGAGACATCACCTGAATGTATGGGATGTGGGGCTACAGCCCCTGAATGCATGGGGTGTGGGGCTAAAGCCCCACCCTTGAATCTGCGAAACCTTTGCTGCTTAATCTTAGCATATGGAACAACCCCATCAAGCGCAATATAAACCTGACCAGGTGATCCAGAGGATCTCCAAATATGTGTTAAATAGGAACAGACTTCCTCTTGTAATTTACGTTCCCAGCTAAGGCGTCCTTGTTCACCAGGATATGGAATAGCCATCATGGTAGGTTCTTTTAAAATATGATAAATCATACAATTCATATCAACGACAAGTGTATTAGAAGAAGGAACCTTAGATTGTATGGCATGTGGTATTTTTCGAATAAGAGTTCCATAATATGAAGGGATCCCCATTGCTTTATATAATTATGTTAGATAGGCCTTATGTCCGCAAACACATCAAAAGAATTTATCATTGATAAAATAGTCAAGGCTGTTCAATCAAGTCTTATACCAGTGACTGTAGAAACACTTCGTTTACTTCCGGATAGCCTTGTCTTTGGAACTACCATCTTAGCATCACTAAGTATGTGTAAATCATACGGCGTTCTTTTATTTACTATGCTTGAACTTATGGTATGTCAGCGCGCATTTTCAATGATTATTAGTGGAATTGCTCCAGTTGGCGCAGGAAAGAATGCCTTACAGGAAGTTTGTCAACCTGGATTCTATTTCTCGAATTCAATGAGAATTTCACTTCTTGAGACTGTTGGAACACCCTCGATGTTTCCATCGCCATCTATGTTTTTTCTAAGTGGATTTATTTCATATATGATCGGCTCAATGCAACAATTCAGCCGTGAAATCAAGTCACTCAGTGGTGATATAGCACTAAGAACAACCATTGCTGCGGGTCTAAGCTTTTTATTCATCATCGCCATGTTGATATTCCGGTATTCTTATGGATGCGAATCCTTTGGATCACTTATCTTATCAATGGTTCTTGGTTCGATTATAGGTCTAGTTCTTGTATTCCAGAATATTGCTATCTTTGGTCGTGATGGAGTCAACATGCTCAACTTACCTATGATACAAAGTGCCTTAGAAAGAGGAAAACCCATGTATGTCTGTGGGCCATCTGATATTTAATTGATTCTTTAATGTAGAATGTCCTTGACTTCGGCTTCAGGGGTCGTGGGTGGAGTAAAAGAATATATATATCGTGGAGTTCAACAATTACCTATTGTTCTAGCATCGACTTCCTTACTCTATACAGTCACAACTGGATCTATGGCGCATATGAACATGTTCCTTGGTCTTAGTATAGTAAATCCAGTCTACACATATCTTATTCAATCTCTCTTTGGTGTTATATTTTCATTCGTATCTCCAAATGAACTTTTCTGGAAACGTGGCTCAGGAGATACTTGTAATATAATACCAAGCTTTGAAAAAAATAATACTCTTGAATATTTTAAACAAGATTCAACAGGAGGTGGAATTATTCCAAGTTATTGGATGACCTCCTTAGGATTCTTTGTAGGATATTCATTATCAAATGCCACAGATACCCTTTTAGAGCCTGTCCTTCCGGGTTCAAATCCTATTAATTCAGAAAAGAGAAATACGCAGGCAACCTTTACTATAATAGCGATTGTCATCTTTACAATATTAATTCTTCTTATGCGTTTATTCTATATGCGAGGATGTGAGGGAAGTCAAATACTAGGTGTCTTACTAAGTATTCTTGCGGCAGCTGGATCAGGTGGTATAGGATATGGTATGTATACACTATCAAAGGTCTGTGGTGCGAGATCATCAGATTTATTTGGAATCTTATCTCAGATTTTACCACCTTCATCAAATGTTCAACATCCAATTGTATGTACAGCAAATTAACCAATAATTCTTAAAAGTAAATCTAAATGTTTCCAACCGACCTTCCATGTTTCAGCCTTGAGAATTCGAAGAAGAAGTCCCCGCTGATAAAAAGATTTTAGATCTTCCGCACGTTTACGTAAATTAATCTTAGAATATCGATCAGACAATGAACTAAGTTCAATTCCAGATGAAACGTCACGAGACTTGTTTACATTCTCATGAAGTTTATACACCCATTCTCTTATGGAGTCCTTAATATCCATATTCGATATTAAAGAATCTGGTGGATTCTTAAGAACCCATTCCTTATAATGATTCTGACATTTGAGACAGGGAAGCAGAGACCAAAAATGCCGTAGACAGAGTCTTAATTCATTCTGTTCATCTTGGATAAGACTACGATTTGTATGATTTCCAAGATGTTCCGCAATTCCATGTAAGAGATCCCAAGCCCCAGGACCCCATTCTTCAGGAGATACCATAACTTACTTGAAAAAATGAAATTCAATCGCTACACAAAGGCGCACACATGTCTTATACAATTCCAAGAACGCTTTGGGAAAGTTTAGATGCGATTCTATTTACAAAGGGAGTCGCTTTAGCAAAAGAAATTGCTGCTGATCTGGGTGTTCCGCCTCAACAACTTCTATCATGTCTTAATACACAAGATCGAACAAAATTCACAATTCTACCGGATGATGAAATGACGAGCTATCAATGTGAGGCACTTGTAAGACATGGTGCTACTTATATGCGTTGTAGATGCCCATCTCTAAAGCCATCTCCAGCCTTTTGTTCTGCTCATGAGCGTTATAATCCAGATGTCCCAAAGGGTCTCAAAAAGGTCAGACGGATCGATGGTGCGGATGTTCCATATTTACTCAGTGAATCTGATATTTATAGTCTGAATGGTGAGAAATGTGGTATCTTGAAGGGATCTACTGTGACCTTGTTTCAGATTGAGCGCTAGGATCTAAACCTGCCTTGCGTTATTTATGTATGAGGGATTTACCAGCGGTATTTTCTATTGGACTTAATTTAAATAAGAAGAAAAAACAGATTCTTCCTAAACAGGTATATTCTCCACCAGAATCCAAGTTTTCTATTTATAAGGGTTCAAGATGGTCTCTGCCTCCTAATATTAAGATATCTCAGTCAATTCAGTATAAATTTATGTCACTTGTTACAATTTTTGATTTTAGAAAAATTCGAGAGGAGATTTCTAAAAAGATTTCAATGCTTGGATTTTATTTTCCAGGATGCGCATTTGATACTTCGAGCGAGTATATTATAAATCAGAGAAGAGAATGGGTGAAGGTAAAATCCATCTATTCAAGACTTTTTCGATTTAGAAAGAACTTGCTTGCTCTTATCTTTCGTTGGCGTATTCATAAATGTTTAAAGAATGTAAAGAATACAGAAGATCCTGTGACCTTAGAGATTCCAAAGAAACCCGTCTATGTGATTGATTTTGTAAATCGATCATCCTTTGTCTATGATGCTTCCACAATAAAAAGAACTATCCAGGATCGTATTTTATTATCAGATCACATGTTTCCTATACCAAAGAGACCTGTAAATATTTTAACTAATAAGGAGTTTACCTGTTATCAACTTTATTCTATTATTCAGCAATGTAAGAAATATGGAGAGACCTCGTGGATTATGGAATCTCTTACAGATCTATCTTGTAATTATAATCGATTTGTAATTCATAATAAACAAACCTTAAAGTTAAAGGCGATCTCTAGTTTTTTTGATACTTCACCTCTTTGTGTAATAAAAGAAACTCTTATTGATTATTTTACATATGAGGCAGATTCTGTATCCTTAAATGAAAATATAATTACATCCTTTATAACTTATTTAGATACTGAAACCGATTTACCAATAGTTAAACGATGGGTTTATCTTACGAAGCAATATTATATTGCGACTGAACTCCAGGATTCAAGTATGCTAAGAGATCTGGGACACCATATAAATATTTTTTTTAATAGACTTAGAACTTTCTTTATGAAACAAACAAATGAACCTAGAGACCTTCTTTATATATTTGTAATATAGATTGCTATGTAATCTATTTAAACATCTCATACAATCTTATGAGCAGAATGGGCGTAGCTGGCTCAACTCTAAATCCGCAGAAAACCGCTACTCTTGTTAAACAGGAATCTTCACTTCCCTCCTTTTCTATGGATGCTGCGAAGTTTTCAGATGGATCTTCGGGATTTGTCATTACAACAGTTGATCTAGCAAAAAATATAAGTCTAAGAACAATTTCGATTAAATTTATGTATTCTCCTTCTGAGAACTCCTATGTCTTTGTTGGAAATGATGAGACCTTAGTGTCCTTTGTTCGTGATCGAATTGGTGGAAAGGTGGTATGTTCCGTATCTCAGGCGAAGGATACAGTTGTTCGCTTCTGTGTAACAAACTACGAGCCTATTGATGACTCATTTGTTGACAAGATTGGAGATCTTTACAAAACTCAAACACCTTAGAAACAGGTTTCATAGGCAACTTAATGACTGGTTTTCTAGAATACAAGGAATCCCAGTCCATGGAACAATCAAGATTTGAAGGAAAGGACGAATCCCAGAGTTCAAGGCTCTTTGAGCGTTGAAGTGTGTGATAGATGAAACGCTGGCGTGCTTGCTCTTTAGTCTTACCTATACCATGGCCGTGAGATTTCTCTCGATCTACTGAAGACCATTCATCAGGAATATCCTGTGGAAAGAAGGTATCATAGAATTGTTCTTTCTTTCGATCAGATGCCCATTTACCATTCTTCATATAAGGCAACATAACCTCAGACCAGAACTCAGATGATCTTAGAGTAGCTTCAAGATCTAGTTGAATCTCTAATTCTGAACTGGCATATGGAGATTGCTCACTACGCTCAGTAAGATAGAGAAGTGCCTCAGATCTGGGCTTGAAGACACGGCGCTTTCTCATTGATGACTCTAAAAGCCATTCCTGAATGGCTTCCTTAACTTCATCAGGAACCTTATTTTCTATATCTGCCTGCGAGCTTAACCAGCGATCAGAATTAAGAGATACTAGAACATAGGCAATTGCTAGGCATTCAGTGGTTGACTGACGGAATTCCTTGATTATAGAAAGTTCTTCATTGTAACCTAGAGTTTCTAGCATGATCCATTGTTCAGATGGTTCAAGAGATCGTCCAAGAAGCCATGCCTCCTTTAGTTTTCTACGCTGAAGACAATCAAGAATTGCCTCTTGAATAGTCTTATATTCCTTAGAATGTTGAAAGATAGGGGATGTATCTGTAATGGCACCCCGGATAAGAAGATGAAATATTGTAGAATCACGCACACGGTGTCTAGCAAATGCGCAACAAACATCTGCCCATTCTTGCTCACTGATTTCACCTTGTTCATAGATAAAGAGAATAAGTTTAAGAAGGAACCAAGATCCGAATCCGATTACCTGAATCCAAACAGTTTCAAGAGTTTCGAGGCCATCTTCTAGTAAATTAGACTCATAGACCTCAATTGCCCAGAAGGCAGTTTCCATTATATTATGAGTTATAATTGACCATCTTAATGAGGATATCACCTCATCCTTACGGTAGAGATGTTTCGTGAGGTTCTTCGATTCTTTCATACTTGGTGTCCGACATGGGCACGGCGTGTGCTTTCATTTTTACTTATACAATTCATTAGTATGGCAAAAATCCCAGATGCCCATGAAATTGTTCCAGGGATTTGGTTAGGAAATAAGAGAGCATCTGAGAATGAGAAATGGTTAAGAGAGAAGAATATTACAGTAGTCTTTAATGCTACAAAGGATATACCCTTTTCTACGAGTATCAAGAAGCAATATAGAATTCCAGTGGATGATAATTTACAGCCAGTAGAAATTCGGAATATGACACTTTGGTCACATGAGGCAGTCTATAAGCTTATGATGGAACGCAATAAGGGACAGAATATCTTAGTTCACTGTGCTGCTGGAATGCAGCGATCTGCCGCAATTGTGGGAATGTATCTCATTGCCACGAGAGGTATGTCATGGGAACAAGCCATTAGCTATATTCAAGGTATTCGTCCTATTGCCTTCAGACCCGGCGCAAATTTTAAGGACTCTCTTATTGAATTTGATAGATCCTATCATCGTGATATTTTACCAAAATTGACACTACATTCACTCTAGAGAATATATTACTTCTTTAGTGTAGATATGAAATTAAATGTAATATTAATAGTATCTATAATTGTATTAATTTGTATACTCTATGGATTATCAAATAGATCAATTCCTATAGTAACAATTGGATACAATAATCTACATTTCTTAAAGAACTTTATTAACCAAATAAAACATTTTAAGATTCCTATCATAGTCTTTGATAATAAGAGCACATATGCGCCACTCTTTGAATATTATAAGGAAATTAAGAAAGAGCTTGGATCAAAGATTGATATTCGTCTTTTAGATAAAAATTATGGAGGTGGTGTATATAGAGTATTTAAACACACCTTACCAGATATTTTTATTTTGAGTGATCCAGATCTAGAATTAAATAGAAATATGCCTGATAATTTTACTGAAATATTATATAATATATCAAGAAAATATAAGGCGTTTAAGGTGGCCTTAGCTCTTGACATTAGTGAAAAGAATAAACTATTAGACTGTAAATATAATGATAATAAAACTATCTATGAATCGGAAAGTAAGTATTGGAAAGTCCGTATTAATGATCCAGACTATGAATTATATAAGGCTGGACATCCACTAGATACGACCTTTTGTTTAATCAATTATAATTATTCTAAAGAAAATCATATTCGTATTGCTGGAGATTTTACTGCAAAACATCTCCCCTGGTATAAAAATTATTTAAAAGATCATTTATCAGAAGATGAACTAAGATTATGGAAAAAAGATAATAATAGTTCAAGTATTATTTTAAATGGATGTATTACAGACTAAATATAATCTTGCCTTTTTCTGTAGCATCGTCAAGACATTTATAAATTTTTGGATCTAATAATGTAACTGGAACACCTCGTTCATCAAACATGACAGATATTTGTATATATCCTATCTTGTTTAACTGATTTGTTACTCTTACAACACCAGAATAATCATAGAGATAATTTAATTCTTCAATTAAAACAATTTCTTCATATTTTAATTTATTCTTTAAAAGAGCTGGTTCTAGAACCTGTTTCCAAAACCAGGCTGTGGCGTAACGTTGTATTCTTTGTTCCCTTGTCATTTATATATACTGCGATTTAATCCCGGTCAATTTTCACCTTATAGATTAGGATGTTCTTAACAATATTTATAATTATTACAGTAGTATTTATGGTTCTCATTTTGTATGATATTCGTAGAATTTTGGATTTACAAGATGAATTAATAAAAGAACAATATATTTTACGTGGTGAACTCAATGCGATCATGGGATTCCAGATGCCCTCATTTCCTTCTTATGAAAAAGATGAAATGGATGAAACAACCACTGTAGAAGTTACGCATTAATAATGGGGCTATCCTCTGTATTCTTACGCTTAAGATTTCTGTAATTTCTATATTGCTCCTTTACAAATATAAATCTAAGAATTAACATTACACAAAGAACTACAGAGGTGTAAAGATAGACCTGAGCAATTGTTAAGATATGAGACTCATAATGAATATTCATGCTTGGATATAGATCATCCATGTACGAATATGTTTGGTAAAATTTTAATCAATTTTATTAGCTATTAGCTATATCTACCCGTAGCATCATCATAGTAGCGTGTTGGTAGTCTATATGTTCTTGACCTTTCATTATAGAATCTTGGTCCTCTAGGAGCTCTAGGAGGAGAACCTCTTGGAACATTGCGACCAAATTCATTAATTAATCTTCCATTTGAGGCTCTCATATAGCGAAGAGGGCTTACATTTCTTCTAGTAGGAACTGGAGCTCTTCTTCTATAGTTTCTAGTTAGATTGCGACCGAATTCATTTACACTTGGCGATCTTCTTCTAGGAGGGCTTGCTCTTCTTCTAGGAGGACTCGGTGATCTTCTTCTAGGTGACGGTGCTCTTCTTCTAGGAGATGGTGATCTTCTTCTAGGAGGACTCGGTGATCTTCTTCTAGGAGGAGCATATATATTCTGTAATGTAAGACCACTCCTAAGAAGATCTGCTTCATCATTTTCTCTACGTCTTATATTTAAGTTATTAAGAACATTTTCTGGTAAAGGTTCTATTACCATGCGTGGCCGAGGTGGGCTTCTCCGCGCGGCACTAGTTTTAGCCTTATAAGTCGCCGCTTTCCGAGGAGGGCCTTCTAAATAAACATCTTCCTCGGGATGTTGTAATACATAATCACCCCAAGTTGTATTCTTGAAGTCATTATTTCCAAATGCGCTCATTGGCTTTTGCATCTACTGTACCTTATAATTTCCACTCTGTATTATTGATTTCAACAAAATAATCAAGCTTTTGATTTCTCTTCATTAAATAAATAAACCGATCGGATGGAAAATTAAAATCTAGAATTAGAGCTGGAAGAGCACACATAATTTGAATCTCAGCAAGTGATTGAATAAAAGTGGTTTCTATATCCTTTGGAATATTCTTACTCAGGGAGGTAATTTTCCAAGATGGATCTCCATAAAGCTGAAATTGTGATATAATTGAATAACTATCAGACATAATGTATATATTTAATTTTTCCTTTTTTGATTTTGTTTGATATGTTTTTATAAGAGAGGCATATTGTTTTAAAAGAGCAATATTTGGGCCTGACTCATCTTTATTTATTTTTATACCAATATCAAAGATTGATTTAATTCCTGCATTATCTAAATGCTTCACTACGCTATTATTTAGACCTGAATCATATACGATTAAATTTGCGGCAATTTTCTGAATATCGACAAATTTCATCTTTGATGTAAATTCCTGATACGCATCTAATTCAACAGCCTCCACTTCAGGTTTTTCTTTTAAGAATTTTACCTGTGGATTATTTCTTAAAGTTTCCTTAAGAATATCAGAAGAATCCCAGACATTACATATTTCTCCCATCTTCTGAAAATATATAAATGATGATATAAATTCAGTATAAAGTGAATAAATACTCTTTGGCATTGCGGTATCGTGGTATTTGCTAACAGAAGGCTTAGCCTTACTAGGCCTGTTTTTAGCAATAATCCAGGAGGACATCTAATTCTTGCGCCGGATTGATCAATCCTTTTTAAACGCATGAATCCATTCCTTTGATATATCTTCCCAAGATATAATGGTCTTTGATTTCTTAAATTCATCTCTTTTTTTATTAAGATACTCTTCACCACGTTTTATAGATCCTATAACAATCGATGCTGCCTTTTTATATGTGGATGGATTCTTTGTGCTACCTATAACATGAAATCCATCTCTTTCACTAAAAACATAATCATTTCCTAGCACTGGAATGGCTCCACATAAGAGAGATTCGCGAACACTTATACAATCAATTTCTGTTTCTGAATTACTGACATATAGATGAAATCCAGCTAAAGCTTTTTGTTTCGCAATTTCTTCTAGATCAACACGTCCATGTTCATGGACACCTGGCTGCTTGAATAATCTTATAAGACTGTCTCCAAGTGGTGTATTTGCTAGACGGTTGAGACCGTAGAAAATATGGAAGCTCGCATCTGGAATTGCCTTCTTAATTCTTGGCCATGTGTATTTAAGAATTGGTTCTAAACCGCGTTCATACGTTGATGCGTAAATGAAGCGATGAGGATCACGTTTCGTTTCAGGAATCTTAGAAAGAATATTTTCGAAAAGATCTACTTGGACTCCATTCATAACAATCTTAATCTTAGAATCAGGGATATATGGGTAGAGTGATCTGTGATATTTTGATTTTACCATAATACAATCTGTGAGTTCAAGCATTTCTTTTGGTGATATATAATTCTTTGGATCCCAGCTATCATGAAGGTCAATAATGCGACACTTTGCCTTTACTAAGGGTAGCATACGAATACCATAGGATCTCCAGAAGATGGCAATATTGAAGGTATCAGCTAGATTTAACTTATGAATATCTCTGTATTCAACACCGTCTT
>Ga0114960_10001627_pt1 | contig 17821 bp, 15 predicted proteins | sample C_130625_MF_Meta_FD_92637 | JGI IMG/M metagenome (GOLD analysis project Ga0114960, IMG submission 92637) | Freshwater microbial communities from Lake Croche, Canada to study carbon cycling - C_130625_MF_MetaG | ecosystem: Environmental > Aquatic > Freshwater > Lake | place: Lake Croche, Canada... | reverse complement strand
CAAGTCTTTAATTTTATTAGATGGAGTGGTAAAGCTAAGATAGCTTCAATTATTAGTTTTCTTAGTTATGCATTAGGTGTTTTATTTGGATTAATCACAATTTATTATAAAACAGCCCCAAAAATTAATGATTATTTAAAAGGTATAATTTTAGGCAATTTTTTAGGAGCTATTTCCTCACTTATTTTCAGTTTTAAATATATTTCTTTCAAAAGCTCAAAAAAAAATCTCTTATATTTTAAAGAATTGATTCTTATTTCATTACCATTTGTTCCTAATTATCTTACAACTAATCTAATGATGATGGGCGATCGAATGCTTATTTATTCTTTATTAGGGGAGAAATCATTAGGAATTTATGCATTAGCTAATCGTTTTGCACAACTACCAAATTTTGTGTTAACTATACTAACTAAAGGATTTCAACCAGTAATGTATCTAAACTATAAAGAAGTTAACGGCAAATCAATTATTAAAAAAGTATATCTATATTCCCATTATATTTTTATTCCTGGTTTTTTATTTATGTTATTTTTTTCTGGTTATATTGTAAATATAATTGGCGGTGAAAAATATATTAGTGCTGTTTCATTAATACCCATTATTACTATTTCCACACTTATTTATGGGATAATGGGTTTAAATGGGATGGGTTACACAATAACTCGTAAAACATATATCATAACTATTATATCCATACTCTCTATTTTTCTTAATTTCTTTATTAATTATTTCCTTGCTAAAAATTTAGGAATAATTGGTGTTGCATTAGGTTCATTATGTGTAGCTTGTTTTATTTCATTATTATATACATATATTTCTGAAAAATTATATACATTTAATTTGAAAATTAAATATGCTTTATTTATATATATAATTATCGTTTTGTCTTCATGTATTTCAGTTTTTTTAAATAACCCCCTAACAAATACAACTTTTTAATTATGTGTGGAATTGCTGGGTTTATAGATTTTTTGCAGGAAACGGATATAGATGTTATTAAAAATATGACTAATACTATTAAACATCGTGGCCCTGATGATGTAGGATATTTTTATGACAACGATAAGAACACAACGATAGCATTTGGCCATCGAAGGTTATCTATTATCGATCTTACTCAGATGGGGCATCAACCGATGAAATTTAAGCATTTAACAATAATTTATAATGGGGAGATTTATAATTTTTTTGAAATTAGAGAAGATTTAATTAATAAGTATAACAGAAATTTTGAATCTAATTCAGATACCGAAGTAATTTTACAAGCGTTTGATCAGTGGGGAGTTGATTGTGTGAAAAGAATTAATGGAATGTTTGCGTTTGCAATACATGATAAATTGAATAATAAAGTTTATTTATTTCGCGACAGAGCTGGTATTAAGCCCTTATATTTTCATATTATTCCTGGTTTGATACTTTTTGGATCAGAATTAAAATCTTTTCATAAACATCCAAAATTTAAAAAAAATATATGCCATGATGCATTAGCTGAATATCTACAATATGGGTATGTTCCAGCTCCTTTATCAATTTTCCAACATACATTTAAAGTTATGCCTGGAGAATATCTTGAAATTAATATAACAAATCAAGATGTTAAAAAATTTAAATATTGGGATGTATTAGATTGCTATAAAGAACCTAAAATTCAATCAACTGAAGAAGAGATATTGACTGAATTAGAGATTTTATTGAAATCTGCTTGTTCTTATAGACTTGTTTCAGATGTACCAGTTGGTTTATTTTTAAGTGGGGGGTATGATAGTTCTTGCGTTGCAGCTTTACTTCAAAAAGATAATTCTGTAAAAATAAATACATTTACAATTGGCTTCAAAGAATCAAAATATAATGAAGCTGGATTTGCAAAAGATATCGCTAATTATTTAGGAACAAATCACCAAGAATATTTTTGTAGTGAAAAAGAAGCGAAGGAAATAATACAAGAACTTCCATCAATTTTCGATGAGCCTTTTGGAGATTCTTCTGCAATACCAACAATTTTAGTAAGCAGATTTGCAAAAAAAGATGTTAAGGTTGTCCTATCAGCAGATGCTGGGGATGAAATATTTGGAGGATACACCAAATACAAAACGATTAATAACTATCATAAATATTTTAATTCAATTCCGAAAATTGGAAGAAAAACTATTTCAATTATTTTTGATAAGATTAGAAATGTTAATTTAATTGAAAAAATTAACATTTCTAATCCTTTAAATAAATATGATGCTTTTACTGAAATTTTAAAAAACAAATCAACAACAACAGAAATTAATAAATATTTAACTAAAAGGATTTCCAATAAAAAACTACAAAGTTTATGTAAGTTTAAAATTATTTCTAATTCTAGTTTTTTAGATCATAATTATAATTATTCTAAAGAATACTCTGAATTAGAGAAAGTATTTGCTATTGATTACAAGACATATTTGAGCGATGATATACTAGTTAAAGTTGACAGAGCTACAATGAGTCAATCAATAGAAGGAAGAGAACCCTTTTTAGATTACAGAATTATTGAATATGTATCAAGGTTACCATTTGATTTAAAAATCAAACAAAATAATAATAAATATATACTAAAAAAAATAGTTCATAAATATATCCCAGAAAAACTATTGGATCGCCCTAAAATTGGTTTTGCCATTCCAATTAAAATTTGGTTTAGAGATGAACTCAAATTTTATTTTGAACAATATTTTGATAAAAAAATAATTGAAAAACAAGAATTATTTAATTATGAGGTAATTAATAATATGTTAATAAGGTTCAATAATGGAGTTGATGATGATTTTGAATTATTATGGTTTATTTTAATTTTTCAAATGTGGCATAAAGAATGGTTATAAATAAATTTTTAATTTTTAGAAATAATAAGAGTATTATTTTTATTATTTTATTTATTTTATTATTGTTTACTTTTTCATTAAGTGGAAGTTTTATTTCTGAATATGTCACCTTTCTACTATTAATTTTGATCGCATTATGTACATTAAAAATTAGAAATTATTATTTATTTTTTAGTTTCTTTTTTATTTCTATTATTTTATCAAAACTATTTGCTTTTCAATTTTTTTTAAATTCTAATAGTTATTATACAAACGGCGGTGACGATCAAATTTTTAATGAATTGGCATTACAATTTTCTAAAGAAAGTATTTCCATTAATAATCCAGACTTTATTCTAATACCATATAAACTGTATATAATTGTTTTATCTACATGGGTAAGAATTCTGAATTTTATTTCCCCAGAAAATATTGATTATCACTTTTCTTTATTAATGCTAAATTCTTTCTTTGGTGCTGCAAGCATTATTTACATAAAAAAGTTCTTCATTTTTTTCAATGATTATAAAAAATTATCATTTTTTAAAAAAATTATCATTTTTTATAATCCTTTTATTCTTTATTATTCATCTATTTTACTAAGAGAGATATTTTTATTATTTTTCATTTTAATTTTTTTCTATTTTCTTTTGATAAAAAGCGAATCTTCAAGATTAATCATTGTTTTATTTTCACTTATTTCTGTTTTTTTAATACGACCATCAGTTTCAATACTTCTATTATTTTCAATAGTATTTTATCTTTTTTTCTATATTAAAAAAAATTATATAAAAATAATTTATTTAATAATTTTATTTTTCTTTATTTTTATATTATTTATTCCAAATTTAGAAATTATTTCTACTAGAAATTTAGATAATTATTTCCAAAACCAAGTAGAGTTTATAACTAGCCAAACTGATAATAATTCTATAGGAACGTTATTATTTCAGTCAAATTCTTTTATCGTTAAAACAATTTTACCAATTTTTATACTACTTAGCCCAATACCCCCCCCGATTTTACTATTTAATTTTACTTTAACTAGTATTTTTATTTCTTTTGGTAGTATTATAAACTTTATTTCGTTTATTTTTTTAATACAGAAAGGCATAAGTATTTCGAATAAAAATATTTTGCATAATAATTTCACACTCCGAAGAAGAAATCTTTTCCTTATATCAATATTTGTATTTTCTAATGTAATTTTAGTTGGTTATTCTTCTGCAGATTACCGGCATAATTTAATAATTATACCATTTTTATTATTATTAACGATGCCAACTGGTCGATTCAAAAGAGGTTCAGTAAATTTATATTACTTGTTATTTTTTATAATTATGATAATATTTATATTTTATATATTTTATAAATTTTAATTTGAAAGCATTATTATTAATTGATTCTTTAGGAAGTGGAGGAGCTCAAAGGCAGCTTATTTATCATGCATTAGCTTTAAAGAATTTAGGACATGACCCAATAATTGTATATTATCATAAAAAAAATATTTACCATGTTCAATTAAAAAATTACAATTTAAATTATCAATTCATATCTAAAAATGATCAAAATATTTTTTTATTTATTTTTAAATTAATAAAATTTATCAATATTAATAAAATAAATTTAATCACAACCTACCTATACAAGCCTAATTTAATCGGTTTATTTATTAAGATTTTAAAATATAATACACTATATTTAATAATTTCTGAAAGAACATTTGAGTTAAATACAACTTATTTAAATAAACTATTGAGGGCACTTTATTTTTTTTCAGATTTGATTACATGTAATTCATATCATCAATTAAAAGTTTTAAAATCTAAATTGCCATTTTTAGTTAATAAAATATTTTATTTACCCAACGTAATAGATTTTGAAAAATTTAAAAATACAAATTCTAAAGAACAATTTATAGGTAATCTTAATAATATCATTGCGATAGGGCGTGTGCAAACAAATAAAAACCCTTTACTGCTAATTAAGGCAATTGGTTTATTAAAGAAACAATCTAATATTATATTCAATGTTAAATGGTTTGGAAGTATTATTGATATTAATTACTATAATTCATGTCGTGGTGAAATCGAAGAATATGGACTAAATGAAAATTGGTCATGGATGGGTGAAACCATTGATATATATGAAAATTTTATGCAATCATCAATACTATATCATGGTTCATTTGGCGAAGGTTTTCCAAATGTTGTATGTGAAGCATTAGCCTGTCAAAGAATAGTAATTGTAAGTGAAGTTTATGATCATCCAGTTATAATAAAAAATAATGTAAATGGGTTTCTTTTTAATCCTAATAGGTTATCCGAGCTAGTAGATATTTTATATAATGTACTAACTTTAACTGATCTTGATATATTCGAAATCCAAAAACAAAGTGAAATTTCTAGTATTTCTAATTTTTCATTAGGAAATCATATTAATATATTGTCAAAATTATCTATTGGAAAAGTTTAATATTATATTTGTTGGTTCTTTTAAAAACAAATCAATTGATAATATTTTAGGAGGTCAGATGTTTGCAAGTGAAACACTGATAAATAGTGAATTAAAAAATTCATATAATTGGTTTCTTATTAATTCAACAGCTTCCTCAAATAAAGATTATATTTTTTTAGATCGATTATTTTTTGCTACAAAACGACTTCTTAAATTATTATTTTATTTAACATTTAAAAAAATTAATTATATATTAATTTTTACAGGAGAAGGAAATGGTTTTTTTGAAAAAAGTATTATGACTTTAATTTCAAAATATATTTTTAATATTAAGGTTATATTAGCACCAAGATCGGATTTAATTAAAGATAATTTATAATCAAGTGTTTTTTTTAAGTATCTAACTAAATTAGTATTTAATTCTACATATAAAATTATTTGCCAAAGTCAAATTTGGAAAGAATTTTTTTCTAATTATGTTAATGATAAGGAAAAGCTTTTTATAATTGAAAATTCAATTGATTTTACAAATTATTCAACAATAAAACTTTCACAAAATACAAACAATGTTTCAATTTTATTTTTGGCTTGGGTTGATTATAATAAAGGAATATTTGAATTAGTAGATGCTTGTTATCTATTAAAAAAAAATAATATTTCTTTTAAGTTACAAATTGCGGGTGATGGAAGAGATTTTGAAAAAATTAGAGATAAAATTAAAATATTAAATCTAAGTGATTGTGTTTTTATGTTAGGTTGGGTTTCGCAAACAGTTAAATTAAAATTATTAGAATCCTCCGATATTTTCATTTTACCCACACATTTTGAAGGATATCCCAACTCATTGATGGAAGCAATGTTAGCAGGTAAAGCATGCATTGCTACAAAAATCGGATCAATTCCAGATATCATCAAACATAAAGAAAATGGATTATTAATAAATATGAATAAACCACAAGAAATTTACGATTCTATAAAATTATTGATTAATAATCAAGATTTAAGAACTAGCATTTCGTTAAGTGCAAGAAACACAATCATTAGTCACAATTCTACTGATATAATGATAGAGAAGTACAGCAAAATTTTAAAACAATTATAAATGAGTAACATACTTTTAATTACTGGTGGAACTGGATCTTTTGGAAGTGCCGTTTTAAATCGTTTTTTAAATACGGATTATTTTACTGAAATAAGAATATTCAGTAGAGATGAAAAAAAGCAAGATGATCTTAGAAAGAGAGTTAATAATATAAAAGTGAAATTTTATATCGGAGACGTTCGTGACCGTGATAGTTTGATTGCGGCAATAAAAGGTGTTGATTATATTTTTCATGCGGCAGCGCTAAAACAAGTACCTTCATGTGAATTCTTCCCTTTAGAAGCAGTTAAAACAAATATTATAGGCACTGATAATGTTTTAACAGTAGCACAAAAATATGATGTAAAAAAAGTAGTAGTTCTAAGTACTGACAAAGCTGCATATCCAATTAATGCAATGGGTATGTCTAAGGCTTTAATGGAAAAAGTAATGGTTGCTAAATCAAGACTATTAGATAGTAGTAAGACCATATTTTGTGGAACAAGATATGGAAATGTAATGGCTTCAAGAGGTTCTGTAATACCTTTGTTTATAGATCAAATAAAAGGAAACAAAGCGCTGACACTGACAGATCCCAACATGACTCGTTTTATGATGACACTGGAAGATGCTGTGGACCTAGTACTATATGCTTTTGAGCACGCTAATCAAGGTGATTTATTTGTACAAAAGGCCCCTTCTGCAACTGTTGGCACTTTATCGCAAGCTTTAATAGCCCTTTATAAATCATCGAGTGAAATTAAAGTTATTGGAACTAGACATGGGGAAAAATTATATGAAACTCTAGTAAACAGAGAAGATATGATTAAAGCTGAGGATCTTGGTGAATACTATAGAATTCCAGCCGATAACAGGGATTTAAACTATGAACAATATTTTACAGAAGGTATGCCAGATATTGCTAATCTAGACGAATATCATTCACACAATACTCTAAATTTAGATGTGGAAGGAATGAAAAAATTATTATTAAAATTGCCAATCATTAGAAAAGACATACTTGGCGAAGTTGACGCAATTCAATATCCTTATTAATTATGATTAAAGTTGGTGTGACTGGTTCAAATGGTTTTATAGGTTGGCATTTGTGCCGTACATTAGAATTAAATACTAATAAATTTGAATTAATTGAGTTTAAAAGAGATTGGTTTAATGAAAAGGCTAATCTTGATTCTTTTGTTTCAAAATGTGATATTATAGTTCATTTAGCAGGGCTTAATCGTCATAGTGAAGAAAGTACTATATATGATACAAATGTAGGCTTAGCTGAAAAATTAATTGAATCTTTTAAAAGGACTGGATTTAAGGGGCAATTTATGTTTTCTTCATCTATTCAAGAAGAGAGAAACAATACATTTGGGAATTCAAAAAAAGTGGCCAGAGAATTATTTGCAAATTGGGCTGACCAGTCTAATGCCACTTTTCAAGGATTAATAATACCAAATGTATTTGGTGCATTTGGTGTGCCATTTTACAATTCTGTTATATCTACCTTTTGTCATCAGTTAGTTAATGGAAAAACTCCGAATATAGAAACCGATGCAACGCTTAATCTTATATATATTAATGAACTTGTAAAGAAAATTATTGACTTATTCAATGCTGAAACGAATGTAAATAATTTTATAGTGCATACTGACACATATAAGGTTTCTGAGATACTAGAACTCATAATTAAGTTCAAAAATAAGTATTTTGAAGACGGACAAATTCCAAGTTTCAATAATCATTTTGAAATAAATCTTTTTAATACTTTCAGGTCGTATTTGGATTTAAATACTCACTTCCCAATTAAGTATAAAAACAATATTGACGAAAGAGGAAATTTTGTTGAAATTATAAGATTAGAAACTGGTGGTCAGATTTCATTTTCTACTACAAAAAAGGAAGTAACCAGAGGGAATCATTTCCACACAAGAAAAATAGAAAGGTTTTCAGTAATAAAAGGAAAAGCTCTAATCCAATTAAGAAAAATTGGAACAACTAAGGAATTTAATTATTATTTGTCAGGAGAAGAGCCTGCTTATGTAGATATGCCTATTTGGTACACGCATAATATTAAGAATGTTGGAGAAGAGGAATTATATACCATATTTTGGATTAATGAATTTTATGATGCAAATGATTCTGACACTTACTTTGAAAAAGTATAAATAAATAAACAATGAATCAGCGATTAAAAGTAATGACAGTGGTAGGCACAAGGCCTGAAATTATTCGATTAGCAAGGGTTATGAGCGCATTGGATAATTCAAAAGCAATTGAGCATATTATTGTTCATACAGGCCAAAATTATGATTATGAATTAAATCAAATATTTTTTGATGATTTACAAATCCGTAAACCTGACTATTTCTTGAATGCTGCCGGAGCAACTGCAACAGAAACTATTGGCAAAATATTAATTAACATAGACCCATTATTAGAAGAAATAAAGCCGGACGCATTTTTGGTATTAGGTGATACTAATAGTTGCCTGTGTGCAATACCTGCCAAAAAAAGACACATACCTATATTCCACATGGAAGCAGGTAATAGATGTTTTGATCAACGTGTACCAGAAGAAACAAATCGAAAAATTGTCGACCACATTTCGGATATAAATTTGACATATAGTGACATTGCCCGTGAATATCTTTTAAGAGAAGGTTTATCTGCAGATAGAATAATCAAAACAGGTTCACCAATGTTTGAAGTTCTGAATCATTATTTGCCATCAATTAAATCCTCTAATATCTTAGAGCGGTTGCAGTTAGAACGTAAAAAATATTTTGTTGTATCGGCTCATAGAGAAGAGAATTTAACTAGTGACTCGAATTTTGCGGGTTTAATTTCTAGTTTAAACTTAGTAGCAGAAAAATATGGTTTACCCATAATTGTTAGTACTCATCCTAGAACTAGAAAAATGATCGATGCAAAAGGAATTGTTTTACATAAAAATATTCAATTATTAAAGCCTTTAGGTTTTAATGATTATAATGCATTGCAACTTCATTCCAAAACAGTTTTGTCTGATAGTGGAACAATTTCTGAGGAATCTTCAATTTTGAATTTCCCTGCATTAAATATTAGACAAGCACACGAGCGACCTGAAGCAATGGAAGAAGCTTCTGTAATGATGGTTGGACTAAATCCAGAGAGAATATTACATGGGTTAATTCAGCTTGAATCAGAAAAAAGTGGAGATGCAAGAACATTTAGAAAAGTTGCTGATTATTCCATGCCAAATGTTTCTGATAAAGTGGTGAGAATTATTATAAGTTATATAGATTATATTAAAAGAGTAGTTTGGTCTAAATAATGAAAATACTTTTTTTGACATTAGCCAGAATTAATAGTATTGAAGTTCAAGGGATTTACCCTGATTTATTACGAAAATTTAGAGACAATGGGCATGAATTGATTATTGTTAGTCCAACTGAAAGGAAATATGGAATAAAGACTAACTATGTTGCTGAAGGCAAGGTTAGGATATTAAATGTTTGGACTACCAACATTCAAAAAACCAATTTAATAGAAAAAAGTATTACAACTCTTTTTCTGGAGTTTTATTATTTTAATGCAATAAAGAAATATGTAAATTACAAGGATGTTGATTTGATTCTCTATTCAACGCCACCTATCACCTTTACTTACCTTATTAAGCGATTAAAAAAGGCTTCAAATGCAAAAACTTATTTACTACTAAAAGATATATTCCCTCAAAATGCCGTTGATCTTAATTTATTAAATCACAAGGGTTTAATTTATAATTATTTTAGAAAACAGGAAAAAAAACTTTATGGTATATCGGATTTTATTGGCTGCATGTCACAAGCCAATCTAAAGTATGTTATAAAAAATAATCCGGAACTTGAAACAACTAAGTTAGAAGTGAATCCTAATTCTATTGAAGTAAAAGAAAGTGCTTTAAAATTAGAGATTGACATATACAGTAAATACAATATCCCTAGAGGCAAAATAATCTTCATTTTTGGCGGTAACTTAGGTGTTCCGCAGGGGATTGAATTTTTAAAAAAGAATATTGCTTATTGTAAATCTGTCAGTGAAGCATTCTTTCTTATAGTTGGAGATGGCACAGAATATCAAGATTTTAATAATTGGATCCAAATAGAGTGTATAAAAAATGCTTTGTTAATTAAAGAGTTACCTAAATCCGAATATGATGAAATAATTAACTTATCTCATGTTGGATTAATTTTTTTGAATCCACATTTTTCTATTCCTAATTTCCCATCACGGATTTTAAGTTACATGCAAAACCGCTTGCCTGTTATTTGTGCAACAGACTTAGTAACAGACATTGGTAAAATTGCTGTTGAAAATAATTTTGGTTATAAATGTTTAACAACTGATTTCGAAGCTTTTTTTGATTATGTAATAAAACTGTTAAATAAAGAATTGAGAGAACAGATGGGAAATAATTCTTATAATTTTTTAATTAATGAATATAATACAGATATATCCTATAATAAAATTATTAAAAAAATAAATACTAAATGAAAAATATCTTAGTGACTGGTGCTGGCGCCGTTTTAGGACAAGGAATTCTAAGAAGTCTACAAGAATACTCAAATGATTTTATAATTCATACAGCAGATCCTGATTTTAGATCATCAGGTCATTGGCTAGGAAATAAAGCACATATAGTTAAAATGGCTATAGACCCTGAGTATGTAAATTCTATTGAAAATATAATTTACACTGAAAAAATAGATATTGTTTTTATTGGGACTGATACTGAATTGCCAATTTTATCAATTAATAAAAAATATCTTGAAGAAAAATATGGAGTAATTATTATTGTTTCAAATTCAAATGTCATAGAAATAGCGAATGATAAATTTTTAACTGCCAATTTTCTTAAAAACAATGGCTTTGATTTTCCTATTTCGTACATGTCTTACGATCAAGATGGTATTAGTGATTTAAGAAAAAACAACAACTATCCATATATTGCAAAACCAATAGATGGTGCTAGATCAAAAGGAGTTGAAATAATAAATGATGAAAAAGATTTAGATCGCGTTACCTCTTATAGGAATAATTTAGTTATACAAGAGTATATTGCAGAAAATGATGGCGAATTCACTACAGGATGTTTAGTATTTAATTGTAAATGCGTAGCTGTAGTAACGTTAAAGAGAGATTTGCGTGATGGTAATACTTATAGGGCTTATTATAGCTATGAGTATGAAAAGTATAATAGTTTTATTTCAAGTGTTGCTGAAAAACTTGGGGTAGAGGGCCCTTGTAATTTTCAATTTAGAATTAAAAATGGTAAACCAGTAATATTTGAAATAAATTCAAGATTTAGTGGAACAACGCCTTTGCGTTTTATATTTGGATTTAATGAAGTGCAAGCATGTGTAAACTATTACCTATTTAATCGTGAGATTGAAAAATTTAATTTAAAATCTGGTGTGGTAATGCGAACATGGTCTGATATTTTCGTAAGTGAACAAGAATTAATGTACCTGAAAAACGACAAATCCTTAATTAATCCTTCTTCAGATTATCATCCATTTAAGAAAAAATGAAAACAGCGTTAGTTATTGGGGCAAATGGGTTTCTTGGAAGTAGATTAGTAAAAAAACTGCTTGCTGAAAATTTTAATATTATTGCAGTTTATAATTTAAATTATAGCAATATAAGTCCATTAGTTAAAATTGTTCATAAAGAGGTTTTTTTTGACAAGACCTATAATATAGATTATATATATTTTCTTAGTGGAAACTATGCAAATTCACATAATCAACTTATTGAAATAAATGATGACTTAGGAAGATACATAAAAAAATACCCTTTTGCTAAATTTGTTTATGTTTCAAGTACTAATGTTTACGGTTTTCAATCAGATGAAATTACAGAACATTCATCATTTAACAATCCTTCATTATATGGCAGGTTTAAACTTGCAGGTGAATTTTTAATTTCGAGTTTAAGTAATTTCTCAATAATTAGACTTACTTATTTATATGGACCTGGGATTACGAATTCTTCATTTTTGCCAACAATAATTCGTTCAGCTAAAGAAACATTCGAAATTATTTTAAATGGTGATGGGTCAAGATATCAAGACTATCTATATATTGATGATGCAGTTGAAATGTGTTATATCGCAGCGAATGTTTCAGAAAGTAGAATTTATCTAGGCGCTTCTAGTATCAAAACTTCAAATATTGAAATAGCATCTATAATATCAAAATTTACTGGTTGTGAAATTAAATTTGTTGGTGAAGAAAAAGCACACTCTTTTAGGTTTAATCCAAAGGAGACTTTTGAAATTTTAAAATGGAAGCCTAAAGTAGATTTCAAAAGTGGTTTAATAAAAATGTTAGGATGAGGTATTTAATTTGTGGCGATATACATGGTAATTTACCTGCTCTAGAAATAATGCTATTAAAGGAAAAAAATAATTATGATCAATTTATTTGTCATGGTGATGTTATTAATTACGGCCCTTGGAGTGATGATTGTGTTAAATTATTGAATACAATTAAAGATCCCATTTTATTAAAAGGGAATCATGAACACTATTTTTTAAATGGATTTTACGACGGAACGAATGAAATTGCAAAAACATTTTTTGAATATTGTTACTCTAGATTTTCCCAATTTGAATTAATCAACAAATATGGTGATTCTTTCCAAATTGGAAATTATAAAATTCAGCATACAATATTGAATAAATCTATATTCATAGATACAAAAATTGAAACGATAGATCAAGATTATATTATTGGTCATTCACACCAACAATTTACAAGATTTATTGGTGATAAAAGAATAATAAACACTGGAAGTGTAGGTCAAAATAGAACATTTATAAATTGTATAGAATATATAATTTATGATGACACCAAAAACTACATTAGATTAAGTAATCAAATATACGATCATCATATAATAATCAATAAACTTAAAAGTGAATCATATCCAGAAATATGTATAGATTATTATAAAAATAAAAATATTTCAAAATGAATTCGAAAATTTGGCTTTCTTCACCCCATTTGGGTATTAATGAATTACAATATGTAAATGAAGCATTTGCTACAAATTGGATAGCGCCATTAGGGCCTCATGTAAATTCTTTTGAACAAGGGCTTCAAGACCAAACTCAGACAAAACATGCAGCTGCATTATCATCTGGAACTTCAGCTTTACATTTAGCTTTAATTTTATTGGAGGTAAAAGCAGGAGATACTGTATTTTGTCAATCAATTACTTTTTCTGCTTCAGCTAACCCCATTGCATATCAAGGTGCTATTCCAGTTTTTATTGATTCTGAAATTGATACGTGGAATATGAATCCTGCTTTATTAAAGGCTGCGTTGGAAGAAGCAAAGCAGAATCGAAAATTGCCAAAAGCCATTATTCCTGTTCATTTATATGGAATGCCTGCTAAAATGGATGAAATACTTTTAATTGCAAACGAATATGGTGTTCCCGTAATAGAAGATGCTGCAGAAGCTTTAGGTTCAAGTATTGAAAATAAACCCTGTGGGAGCTTTGGTAAATTTGGTGTTTTAAGTTTCAATGGTAATAAAATTATTACTACATCAGGTGGTGGAGCATTAATTTCCGATAATGCAGAAATGATTGAAAAAGCCCGTTTTCTTGCTACCCAAGCTAGAGACTTAGCACCTCACTATCAGCATTCACAAATTGGATATAATTACAGAATGTCGAATGTCTTAGCAGGTATTGGAAGAGGACAGTTAGAAGTATTAAACGACCGTGTTGGTGCAAGAAGAAATAACTATGAAAGATATAAACAGTATTTTTCAAAACTTAATAGTGCTGGATTTCATATTCAATTTCAAGAAGAGCCAGAAGGATATTTTTCCAATCGTTGGCTTACTTGTATATTAATTGACCCAACCACAAATAATGGATTAACTAGAGAAGAGGTTAGATTGTCAATGGATGATGAAAATATTGAAACGCGTCCATTGTGGAAACCAATGCATCAGCAACCGGTATTTGCTAGTTCAAAAAGTTATTTAAATGGAGTTTCAGACAAATTATTTGAGAATGGATTATGTCTTCCAAGTGGGTCTAATTTAAGAGAGGATGAATTCGAAAGAATATTTAATTGTTTAGATAAAATATTTTCTAAGCGTAGTTAATTTATGTATAGACATTTTATAAAACCATTGTGCGATTTTTTTATTGCACTTTTCCTTTTAATTATCCTTTCCCCAATTATACTGCTGACTGCTATTTTATTATTCCTTGCCAATAATGGCAAGGTTTTCTTTTTTCAGCAAAGACCAGGCCTTAATAGCAAGCTATTTAGGATTGTAAAGTTTAAAACTATGAGGGATGTATTTAATCAAGAAGGAATTCCTTTGCCAGATGCAATGAGAATAACCAGGGTTGGAAGTATTGTCAGGTCTGTATCATTAGATGAGCTTTTACAATTGATAAATGTATTAAAAGGGGACATGAGTTTAGTAGGCCCCAGACCTTTATTAATGCAATATCTCACAAGATATACTCCAGAACAAGCCAAGAGGCATAACGTTAAACCTGGTATTACTGGATGGGCTCAAGTTAATGGCCGAAATGCAATTAGCTGGGAACAAAAGTTTAAGCTTGATATAGAGTATGTAGAAAAACAATCTTTTGTATTAGATTTAAAGATATTATGGATGACATTCCTTAATGTGTTACAACGTAAAGATGTAAGTGCAGATGGCCATGTATCTATGGAAGAGTTCAAAGGCTAATAAACCTCATGATATATCTCTAAATCTAAACCCGCATAGCGGGTTTTTCTATTTAATATATGCTTAAATTTGTGTCCTAGAATCTCACCAATGAAAAAAGCCCTAATTACAGGTATCACAGGCCAGGATGGCGCCTATTTAGCAGAGTTTTTACTCAATAAAGGCTATGAAGTGCATGGTATTAAAAGAAGATCATCTTTATTTAATACGCAAAGGATTGATCATATTTATGAGGACCCACATATTCCCGATAGACATCTTCATTTACATTATGGGGATTTATCGGATAGCACAAACCTAATACGTATTATTCAGGAAGTCCAGCCTGATGAAATTTACAACCTGGGTGCAATGAGTCATGTGCAAGTTAGTTTTGAAGAACCAGAATATACTGCCAATGTGGATGGGATTGGCACATTAAGAATTTTAGAAGCAATCAGATTATTAGGCCTTACTAAAAAGACAAAATTCTACCAAGCATCTACTTCTGAACTATATGGTTTAGTACAAGCAGTACCTCAATCAGAAACTACACCTTTCTATCCGCGTTCTCCCTATGGTGTTGCTAAATTATACGCATATTGGATTACGGTGAATTACAGAGAAGCCTATGGTATGTATGCATGTAATGGTATTTTATTTAATCATGAATCTCCTCAACGCGGCGAAACATTTTTAACTCGTAAAGTAACGCGTGCCGCTGCGCGCATTGCTTTAGGCTTAGATGATTGCTTATACTTAGGAAACCTAAAAGCACAAAGAGATTGGGGGCATGCTAAAGATTATATTGAAGGTATGTACTTAATGCTTCAACAAGAGAAACCTGAAGATTTTGTATTGGCTACAGGCATTACAACCACTATTCGTGAATTTGTAAAAATGTCTTTTGCTGAATTGGGTATTGAGCTTGGCTTTAACGGAAATGATGACAAGGAAGAAGGCTATGTGATTAAGAATACAGGAACTTATAATTTAAAAGAAGGTCAGGTAATTGTAAAGGTTGATCCTAAATATTATCGCCCAACTGAAGTTGATTTATTAATTGGAGATCCTACTAAGGCAATGACTAAATTAGGATGGAAGCCTAAATATGATTTAGTTTCTTTAGTGAAAGAAATGGTAGCGAGTGATTTGGAAATATTTAAGAAGGAGTTGTTATTAAAAGAGAATGGCTACACAACTAGTAAAGAAAGCGAATAGTATTAATATCAGTTATGGAGAAATCTGCTAAAATATATATTGCTGGTCATAGAGGAATGGCAGGTTCAGCTATTGAGCGAAAACTTAATACAGAAGGGTATCATAATATTATTCATAGAACCTCAAGTGAATTAGATCTAAGAAACCAACAAGGGGTTAATGATTTTTTTGAATTAGAAAAGCCTGATTATGTTATTTTAGCTGCAGCTAAAGTTGGAGGTATTCATGCGAATAATACTTATCGTGCTGAATTCATTTATAACAATTTAATGATGGAGGCTAATATTATTCATGCAGCTTATTTGAATAAGGTGAAAAAACTATTATTCTTAGGTTCATCGTGTATCTATCCTAAGAACGCACCACAGCCATTAAAAGAAGAATATTTACTAAGTGGTTATTTAGAGCCTACTAATCAGCCTTATGCAATTGCAAAAATTGCAGGTATTGAATTATGTGAGAGCTATCGTGCTCAATACGGTTGTAATTTTATTTCAGCCATGCCTACTAACCTTTATGGCACTAATGATAATTACCATCCGGAAAATTCTCATGTACTTCCTGCGTTAATACGTCGCATAATACTAGCTAAAAAGAACAATGACCCTGTTGTTACTATTTGGGGTACAGGTATACCACGTCGTGAATTTATGCACGTAGATGATTTAGCAGACGCTTGCCATTTCTTATTACAAAATTATGATCAACCCGGCCATATTAATATTGGTTGGGGTGAAGATGTTTCAATTAAAGAGCTTGCTTCCTTGATTGCTGCTGAAGTTGGATATACAGGAGCACTAGAATTCGACACTACCAAACCAGATGGTACCCCTCGTAAAATAATGGATACGACTAAACTTAAAAAATTAGGATGGACGCCAAATATAATTATGCAGAAAGGAATTAAGAGGACAATAGAAGAGGTTAAAAATAATTTTAGTTAATAATAGCTATCTTTATTAATATATTTAATTATGAAAATAACATCAATATCAATAAAGCAAATTCCTGGAGTTAAGCTCATAAATTTCGAGCGATTTATGGACCACAGGGGTTACTTCACAGAAACTTTTCGTGCTTCAGATTTTATAAATAATGAATTAAATATTTTCCCTAATGGAATCATGCAGTCTAATGAAAGCTTTTCTCATAAAAATGTATTAAGAGGCCTACATTTTCAGTGGAACCCTAATATGGGGAAACTAGTTAGAACTATTGCTGGACACATGGTGGATTTAGTTTTAGATTTACGACAAGGTTCACCTACTCAAGGTAAAATTTTGGCCTTTGACATGCCTGCAAAATCAACAAATACTACAAGTAGTTGGATTTGGGTTCCTGAAGGATGTGCACATGGTAATTTCTTTTTAGAAGATTCTTATATAGAATATTTTTGTTCAGGTTCTTATAATGGAGATTGTGAGGCTGGAATTTCACCTTTTTCTGAAGATATCGATTGGTCTATCTGTGATTCAAATATAAAGGATAAGTTT
>Ga0114960_10001624_pt1 | contig 17837 bp, 48 predicted proteins | sample C_130625_MF_Meta_FD_92637 | JGI IMG/M metagenome (GOLD analysis project Ga0114960, IMG submission 92637) | Freshwater microbial communities from Lake Croche, Canada to study carbon cycling - C_130625_MF_MetaG | ecosystem: Environmental > Aquatic > Freshwater > Lake | place: Lake Croche, Canada... | reverse complement strand
TAGCTTATATTGGTACTTTCTATAGCAAGCTAATTGTTAAGAATGTTAAAAACTACTTAATAGGCATTAACAAAGAAGAACGAAGAGACACATTAACTAAATTTGAATTAATCAAATCCTAATTCAAGTAACAGAAAAAGCTTAATATGTTTGCAAAATTTTACAAACCTAAAGTTACTGAAAAAATCTACAAAGATTATGTAGATACCGGCAATGTGCCTGCTAAAATTATTACACTTTTAGCACAAAAGGTTATGAAAGCTGAACCACTTAGCGATTGGGAATATGCCATCTTCTGTGGTAAAGTTGGAGAAATCGAAGTAAAAATAAAAGAACTAACAAAATGAAAAAATTACTTATTATGTTCCTTCTTGGAACCTTGTCATTATCAGCTCAAACAAAAATATCAGTTAGAGGTGTAACATTAACTTACAATAAGGCTAAGAACACCATGGTGTTAGTAATTCCTGAAAGAACGATGACAGTTATTGATAGAGATATCGATGTTAGAGTTCGTGTAGGTAAAGATTTTATTTTAGAGATGACATTTAACGGCGAATCTCAAATTTCGTACAACGAATTCTTTTTACATGAAGGCCACATCTATGATGGGTTATGGAATTATATGACAATACGACATTCTGATTGTAAAGAAGTTAAAATGAATCACATATATCTCTTTACTCCCGTCAGACCTGCAGAATATTTGTTAGAAGTAACTGATTTATGCGATTCTAAATGGGAAAGTAATGAGCAACAAAAAACTTTAATTGTAAACTAGCATAAAATAACTATGAGTTCAAATTTATCAACAATGGAAAAAGCTTGGATGTACTTCTTAATGGGAGTGCTTGCAACATTATTAGGAGTGTTAGTTCATCATATCCTATCACCTAAACATGTTATTCGATATGATTTAAGTGGTAGATATTCGGAAGGAATTCCTTGCATCAATGTAGACATCGAAAATTCATCTGATGAAACTATTCAGTTATCAAAAGATGTTACGTGGGAAGCTGCAGTTAAAATGATAGATTCTCTGAATACTGACTTGGCAAAACACCCTATCAAATAATGGACATGACAATACCAAATGCTGGAGAATTATGGCGTCACTGCAAAGGTGGTGTTTATGAAATTCTTACGGTTGCACAGCACACTGAAAATGAAGAATGGTTGGTAGTTTATCAATCAATGGGTTATACGGTACCTCATATTAGACCTTTGCTAATGTGGAATGATACAGTGGCTGACCGAAAAGGTGCTCTTATGCCTAGATTTCAATTATTACACAAAGTAAGCCCTACGATTAAATGTCATCGAATACATCATCATTTAGCTGCCTTTTATAATGCTAAAGATTATGATTCGGCTCTAGAATATTTAACACATTTACATGAATACAGTAAGGACATTAACGAATTACGTTCTGCCTTGCTAATATCGAAAGCATTCAAAAACCATGAGATTCTTGCAAATATCCTATCAGAAATTGCAGATACATGGGAAGTAATAACCGGTAAACCATTAGTATAATGAAAGATAAAAACAAAAATTTAGGAGATTATTATCAATATGCCCAATTTGGTTTTGGTATTGATGCTGTTGCCGAAATAGAAAAAACAATGAATTCTATGTTCGACAACGTAGTAGAAGATTGGCATAACGAAAAATATAATCAGATAATTGCAAAAGATTGTTCAGATAAAATATATCAAAACGAACCAACCGTTTCTTTAGAAACAAAACCAGAAGTTTCACCTTATATGATTTTAATTTAATATGATAACATTTTTAGCAATAGGAACCATTTGGTTCTATGTACTTACATTCAGTTATGTAGGTATTATGATGGGTATTTTAGAGGATGAGGAATTAACCTCAATCGCATCTTCGATTACTACCGTAGTATTTTTAGCACTTCTTTTCTTTTTTGGTTGTAGAACCGAGTTAACTGGCATTGCTATGTGGATTGGCAATCATCCACTCGAATCAATAGGAGTCATTCTCTTGTACTTTATTGCAGGTATTGTATGGTCTTTAATAAAATGGAAATTCTTCCTAGTTGACTTAGTTGCCAAACAATCAGAAGGTAGTTCAGTTTACAAAACTGATTTTAGGTTATCAAAAAACAAGAGCCGAATTATCAATTGGATGTCGTATTGGCCATTTTCGTTGACTTGGAATTTGGTAAACAGGCCTATCAAATCTGCATATAAAAGAATATTCGTCTTAGTTAGCCGAACTTACGAAAGAATGGCAGAATCTGCAATTAACGACGCAGAAGCAATATCAAAAACCAAATGATAACTATCACAATACCTCATGCTGCCCTTGAATTGGTGGATAACGCAATAGAAAGAACTCATGATATGATTACATCTTTGCAAATAGAAATAATTGAATTAGAAGGTCTTAAGAGATGGACTATTTCTCCGGAAGCTTTTCAATTAGCAACCGCTAATGCGAGAGAAATTGTAGCTAGAGAACAATTAGAAGAACTACAAAAATTGAAAGCTATGATGACTGAAGATTTTGTTACTCAAGCAAAAGTCGATTCTTCGGTATCTGGTTCTCAGCCTTACAATGCAGGCAGCAGAGAAAATTATTAATATGAAAGTAAGCGAATTAATGAATTTGTTAAATCAACACCTGCAAACAGTAGGTGATTCAGAAATTTTAGTCGAAGAACGTGGATGTGGAGGATATGCAATGCACACAATTAGTGGTGTAGGCAAAAGTACTTTATATTCAGGAGACTTAGAGGAAAATGACGATGAAGATATTATCACTGAATTATTTCCTGATTGGAAAGAAGGTGATGATTTGAGAATGGAGTATTTTGAAATAAATTTAGGAACCATGTTATACGCAACATAATGGAAGATACAAAATCGCCAAAGAAAATCTTAAAGGAAATGCAAATATTTCGTGGCTATAATAACAGTCCAATGAAATGGTCTCATATCAAAAATTTACAATTAGAAGATGACGATATCATTCATTCTGGTTGGGTTGATGATGAAAATTTTGATTATCATGGATATTGGCATAATCAAATTACTCGAATGGTTGAAGAATCTGATGAGGAATTCGAAAAGCGAATTGAATCTAACAAGAGAAATAAAGAAGAGATGAGAAAACGTCGTTACGAAAGTTATCTTAGACTTAAGAAAGAATTTGATAACGAACCAAACGGAAAATAAACAAACACACAATGTACATTACAATTAGAGATTACACTCATCATGGTGGTACAACCACTAAACTTACAAATATTCCTTCTGGAACTTTAGTAGTTGAAGAAAAGGTATTAGCCGACAATCCAGGTATGGAATATAAAACTTGTGGTATTGGTGACGATCCTCAATTCTATCTTTCGGCTGAGATTGTTACAAATTCTCCACAATTCTTTAAAGAACTAACTTACGATGAGTTCTTAAGAGAAATTGCTAAACGAGAAGTTATCAACATTTGTGAAGTTCATTTAGCTAAAGGCCTAAGTCCTCAAGTAATAATCGACTTTATCAAAGAGCATTATTTTTCTGCAGTAGATTCAGCTAAACCAGAAGAGCCAGTAAAAGAATTTGAAGGAATTCTTAAAGGATTAAAAGAAATTATCGAAGAGGCAAAAAACAAACCTACACAAAATCCTTTTATTGGAGCTCCATATGTACCGTTATATCCTAATCACAACACATATCCTTCATGTCATTGTGGCAATGATGGTTCTAAACCATGTTGGTCAACTGCTTGTCCTAAACAAGTAAGAATTACTTATGGAACAACTACAACCGAAACAACAACATATAACCAATGATAGTAAACGTATCAGAATTAAGAGACAAACCTCAAGTCAATTGGTCACCTAACATCCACACTTGGATGACTAAATTGACTAATGATGAAATATTAGCTTGGGAATCTTATGAGATTTCTGAAGCTTCTAATAAGATAACTGCAGAAGGCAGAAATGTTACTCATGAAGAACTCAGAGCAATAATTCGAGAAAAATCAATAATCATGGAAAGAGGCTATCACCTATTTCCTTCAACACAACCACAATAATATGAGCAAAAAAGTAATTAGATTCACGGCTGACTGGTGCGGACCGTGCAAAATGTATGCACCAAAATTTGAAGCGGCAAAAGCCCTAGTAGAAGGCTGGGAATTTGAAGCAATCAACGTTGATGAAGATTCAGATGAAGCTGCAAAATATCAAATTAGAAATATACCAGCTACTATTATCAAAGTAAATGATGAAGTTGTAGATCGAGTAATTGGTGTAATAACTACTGAACAATTGGTGGAAAAGCTAAATTCATTTACTGAACAACCTGCTTAATTGCCTTTAATCATGAGCAAAATTACAAAAATAGAAGCTTTGTTTATATCTGATGTTCATTTAGGCAGTAAAGGATGTAATGCAGATAAACTTCTACAAACTCTTAAAAAGTATCAACCTAAGAAACTTTTTATTGTTGGTGATTTTATTGATGGTTGGTTATTAAAGAAAAGACATTATTGGACTCAAGATTATACTAACGTAATCCGAAAAATCCTTTCAATGTCTAAGAAAGGAACTGAAGTTATTTACATCACTGGTAATCATGATGAATTTCTTCGAGATTATTCACCAAGTGAATTTGTAGGAAATATACAAATAGTTGATGAATTTATTTGGAACGAATATTACATCACTCACGGTGACCTTTATGATGGAGTAATGAATATGAAATGGCTTGCTCATTTAGGATCTGCCGGATATGAAATTGCCATAAGCGCAGATAGGCTATTGAAAAGACTCGGTCACAAAAGATCGATTTCTAAATGGGCTAAAGATTCAGTAAAAAGTGCAGTCAAATTTATTACTGCATTTGAATCTCAATTAGTTTATCAAGCTAAGAAGAGAGATTGTAAAGGTGTTATTTGCGGACATATTCATAAACCCGAAAATACAACAATTGATGGAATTCATTATTTGAATTGTGGAGATTGGATAGAAAATAACTCTTACATCATTTATAACGACGAAAAATTCACGTCGAAGACATTTGCCACAGTTTAAATTGTTAATAACTTATTGATTAAAAATTTCTAGATAACAAGAATTTTAATTATATTTGTCTTATAAAATTAATCAATTATGATATTATACGTAGTACTATCGAGAGACAATTCGGATTATGTTTTTGTTACTGATAATGCAACAAAGGCAGACTATGCAAGATTAGAAAGAATTCAGCATGAAGAAATGAGTGGAAATTTTATGCCTTCTGTTTATATTAGAACAACTAAACTACAGTAAGATGAAAGATAATTTAGTTTTGAAAATGAAACATAAAGATGGCGGAATTAGCACTATTCAATGTACTAATCAAAACCATTTCAATAACTTATTAGCTAGATTTAAGAAAAAAGGGTACAAACAAATCCCTAACGTTGAACAACCAAAGGTAGAAGAACTACCATTTTAAACAAAAAATTATGAATCAAGAACAAGAAAACCTGCCTATTAAAAAGGCTAAATCGAAATCAAAACCAAAGCCTAAGGCAAAGCCTAAATCAGAATTTCCTATAGATTCTCAGGCTAAAACTCCAACAAAGCCTAAAGCTAAAATTCAAGCAAAACCACAGGCTAAAAAGGAATCAAGAACAGTAATGACTGAATCTCCTATCACTGGAGTTGATTACAAAACTGTCGAAGTTGACGAAACTGTAGTTTCTAAAATGGAAGCTGAAGTTAGACAAACTGAAATTGACCAACCTGGAATTGTTTATTTTTCTGATGCTGATCCTTCAGTTACAACTCCTGATGAGCCAAAAGAATCAAATGACAAAAGTAGAATTATCTTATTTGTCGTTATAGTTGCTGCCGCTCTGTTAGCTTATAGTTACTTTACTAGATAGTGAAACTTGATTAAATTCAAATCATATAAATTAAACAGGGAACCGAAAACTGTCAATAGAGTAGGACTTAAATTTAAAACAATAAAAATGAAAAAATTTCTTTTAATCGCAATCGCATTTTTCGCTTTTGCAACGAGCAATGCTCAAACATTTTCTAAAGGCGATACTTTTGTAGAAGGTACCGTAAAATTTGTAACATCTGATGATGTTAAAACTTTCAATTTCAACCCATCAGTTGGATATTTTGTAACTGATAAATTTGCTGCTGGCGTTACAGTAAACACTCAAAGCACTAAAGTTGCTGGAGTTAAAACTTCTGACTCCTTTGGAGTAGGAGTATTTGGCAGATGCTACTTCTTAAATATTGGTGAGCACTTCAAAACTTATTCACAATTAGCAATTACTTCTAACTCAAACACTACTGCCGACACTAAAACTTTAAGTGCAAATATAGGTCTTGGTTTTAATTACTTTATAACAAAAAATCTTTCTTTGACTTTGGATGTTGCCGATCTTGCATCATATGCTTCGGTAAAGGCAGGTGATGCCTCTGCAGTTAATACTACAACTATCGGATTTGATAGAATTAGTAATCCATTCTCTGCACCTAAATTCGGTTTGAACTACCGTTTCTAATAAACATACATAAAGATACACAAAGCTCGACTTATTGGTCGAGCTTTTTTTATAGCTAATTGTTAATAACTTTATTCAAATTTATTTCCATATGTCACCTAAATTGATTAGTTTTACTCTATAATTAAAAACTCATATTATGTCAAAAATAAAAAGATCCGATATCGTAAACCTAATCAATCCAACTGAATGGGTTAATCAATTTGAAAATAAATTAGACACAAAGATTGAAGGTTGGATTATTTTATGGAACGGAGAAATGGTAAAACCATTAGGCGGAAACAGTTATTATTACGCTTCAAAGGAAAGTGCATTAGCATCAATCGAACGAAACATCGATTTTTCTACCTCAATCGTAAATGATATTTGCCTTAAGAAAAATGGATTTATTTATTACAATCCAAGCACTCAAAAATTGCAAGGTCAATATGATAAAGACTGGGTTAAGTATTACATGCAAGAAGAATACACTGCGCACTGGAAACTTGACTCACGAAAACGTAAAGAAATTGAAACAGAAAATTCACCAGAATATCAACTCATGATTAGCCGCAGACAAGAATGGGATCTAATACAAACAGTTGCAGGTAATGCAGTTAAATCAGTATTAGTTCCTGCTTGGATTAAAGAAGGAAAACTACAATTTAAACAAATATAATTATGAAAACCGTTCAATTTACAATGCAAGAAATATGGGCTGCTTCTCGTAATTCAGTTCAAAAGAGTAAAAAAACTTATGACCGAAAGGACAAGCATAAACCTAAATATTCACAAACTAAATAATCGAATTATGATACTACAAAAAATTGTTATTACCGACGATGAATTCAAAATCAACACCTTAATCAAAGAAGGCTGGAATCTTAAATCGGTAACTGCACAACATGTTTCTATCTCTACTAGTTCTTCATTTACTTCTAAAATAGAATGTAAATTTTGCTTTGTTCTAGAAAAATTCGAATCGCAATAAGATGCAAAAGCTAGTACTTGATTATACGTATTGTTCTGAGCCTGAATGTTGGGAACATGATATTCCATTTGAATACGAATCGAAAGAAAAATTCATTTTAGATGTAATAGACAATCCAATGTTGCTCAATCAGGTTATTGAATGTGTTTATGAATGGCAATTAGAAGACAAAGTAGAAAACGAGTTATTGGATAACATTGACCAATATATCTTTACTTTAGATGAGTGGTTTGAACGAAATAAAAGAAAAATAGATGGCAAAAAGAGCTAAAAAAATTAAAATCATAATGTGTGGTTCATGTTATGAAGATTTCCAAGAAACAGAAATCACTATTGCAGATTTGCTAGTTAACACTGGCAATCCAAAGAATGGACTCTATCAACGTAATCTATGTCCTAAGTGTTTAGAATTACCTTGGTACAAAGAAAAAATGAAAAAATAAAGATATGAACTACCAATTTAGATCCCTTTACGGAAATCAGCAATACACATTGCAAATTCAGATGAGTAAATATGCTTCAGGTAACAATCGAATGCAATTGATTGATTGTGCCGATGGATTTCCATTTGCAACGGCATCAGTTGACCATCCAAGTTTAGCTGAAACTGAAATTGCAATTAAAAACTGGTCAGAAAATGAAGGCGTGTTAGAATTCTTATTAGACAATAATATCATAGAACAACCTCATCGACTTATAGGAACAGGATTTGTTACTATACAAGTGTGTATGCTTAAATTTGAAAACTTATAGAAGATGCAAGATAAAATTGAACACATCATTGAGCTAGCAAAGGCTCAATTTGTAATGGATGAAAATTCATGTCATGGATTACGCCATTGGAAAGAAGTAGATTTGAACGGTGAAATGCTCGCATTACAAGAAGGTGTAGATCCTGTAGTTGTTCATCTTTTTGCTTATTTACATGATTGTAAACGAGAAGAAGACCATGGCGATTTAGAACACGGTGACCGATCAGCTGAATATGTAAAACAACTCAGAGCAGAAGGCCTATTAGATTTTTTAACAGCCGAACAATATACTAAGTTATGGACTGCTTGTTTGTTTCATGCTAAAGGTGGTGTTGACGAAGATCTGACGATTGGTGCATGTTTTGATGCTGACCGAATCGAACTTATAAGAGTAGGAATTATACCTAAAATTGAATTAATGAGCACTCCAATGGGTAAGAGAATTGCCTCAAGAATGCAAAAATGTAGATATTAATGGAAAAAGGTAAAATAGTAAAGCACGAAGAACTCGGTATGATTGTTGAATACGCTGAGTTCTTTAGGTCAGTAAAGGACATGAATGGTATTGTATATGATGTACATACTATCACCAAACAATTACCAATCGATCCTAATTCTACTCGAGGCCTAAAAATAGGAGATGAGGTAGAATTTGAAATTATTAAAGGAATGAATGGTGCTTGGGAATACAAATATCAAACGGCACTCATATTAATCAAAGAAGAGGAATAATCATATAACAATAAACCATCATTACAATGAAAAAATTAATCATTTTATTGCTCACTTTCACAATAATGTCTTGTGATTTTTTAAAGCCAGATCCTACAACTCCACCTAAAGCAGAAAGGGTCGATAGTAATTCTCAGCTTAATGTTGTACGTTTAATGTCAGAAGTTGACGATGGATTGAACCAAGTTAAGATAAACGATACCACTACGGTACTAATTTATCGAGGTACTCAATCGTGTACAATGATACAACTTAAGTAAGATGAAAAAACAAAATACTATAGGATTTCCTAAATGGCCTATTTACTTATTTGCAATTGTTTTAGTATGGGCAATGTGCTTAATAACATTTTCGTGTTCAAGTCCACAAAACATCTGCAAAGAATCTTCTAGAATTAATGGCGAAGTAATTTACGCAGAGCCTGGTTATCATTGTACCAGAAAGGTCACAATGATAACGCCAAAAGGCTTGGTAATTATTTATGGAGTACCAATCGAACAACCGTTAACAAACATACCAGTGTGCAAATACAAAGGTAGGTATTATTGGGTTATGCCTTAAATTATGATAACATTTACAATTGTTGCAATAATAGGTCTCGTAATTTCTTTTATCATTATCAAGAAGTGGATAAAATGGAATCAATTAAGAAAATCAGAAGAAGTAAAATTTGACGAAGAAACCGGTGAAATTAAACTACAATTCAAACACATCAAATTTCCAAAAGAATATTGGCTAGCAACACCAGAAGAAGACGAATCGACAGAAATAAAAACTTAAGAAATGGTATTAAAGTGGTTAATGATTTGGTCAGGTTATGAATTTATAAGACCTAGAATTATTTGGTTGTGGTATTACTTAATTAAGAAAGGAAGCGAATAATATGGAAGATGAACCGGTTTCTTTTGAAGTAGCTACATTAGCAAAAAGCAAAGGATTTGATTTACCAACAAACGCATTTTACGCTAAGCAAAATGGTCAACGTTATGTCAGTAAAGACAAAGAGAAAAAAGAAAACTTTAACGACGAATTCCAATTCGGTTCGGTTAGAATATCATGTGTAACACAGACAACTATGTCCAGGTGGTTACGAGATGTCCACCAGATGCATATGACGGTTGACAAAGCGCGAGATATCGAAGGTTATTTTTTCGATATCTACGACACAAAAATGGGAGTAAAGCTACTACCAGGTTGGATAATTGACCAAAATTATGAATCTGTAGTCAATTTTGGATTAGTAGAAGCAATAAAAATCATCAAATAGAATGAAAAAAATCATCAAATCAGTAATAGGTCCTACACTCGACCGTTGGCAATTCTTAAAGGAATACGAATGGGAATTACATCTCGGCCTATTTTTACTTTACAATATTTTTATTATATGTGCTATAATCATTTGGACGATATTCAATGTTCTATTAGGTATTGAAGTAACACGGCCTTTATTCGACATATTAGATACTTGGTTTTATTCAGGTGAGTTGATGACTGCTCCTGCTTGGAGATGGCACTTAGTAATAAATTTTTTGATAGCAATAAAATGTGCAACATATCACCTAAACAACCATAACGAATGAGAAAAGAAGATAAAATCAACGAAATTCAAGCTAACATCGATAGGTTAGAAAGACAAAAATATGAAGTTAGTCAAATGACTATTGATGACCAAGTTCAAGAATTTTTAGCAACTCCAGTAGGTGCTGAATTAATCAGCAATCACAAATTAACCGAAAACGGCAATTGGCAAATCAGCATTGAGGTAGATAACAAAAAACAAGCGTTAGCCACAATCAATTGCTCATTAGAAAAGGCCATTAAAATAGCAGTTGGATTGCCTACGTTCTCTAATTGGGACAATGGTACGATTGAAAAGGTACATATCAAGTAATAACAATTGTTAATAACTTTCAGACTCGACATTTTTTAATGTCGAGTTTTTTGCTTATATTTGTATATCAAATTAAACTAATATGATTATGAATACACAAATTGGATTTATTAAACCTGAATCGTTAATTTCGGTTATAACAAGTGAAAAGAAAAATAAAGGTGGTAATTTTACGTTGAGAGGTAAAAAAACCAATAAAGATTTTACATATCGAATATCTCGTTCAGAATTTAATGACAGGTGGTTTACTCATGTATATGTAGAAACTCAATATTTGAAATTTAAACACTTAGGATATTACAAAGACGGTAACGTCATTAAGTCTGGTTCAATTGTAGAATCCGATACTGCAAAAGGAATCTCTTGGTTACTTAGACAAATAGAAAGTGGTAATACTCATCGATTAAACGAACAAGCTGAAGTATTTCATACTGGTAAGTGCTTAAAATGTGGAAGAGAATTAACCGATGCACATAGTATCGAAACCGGATTAGGACCAATATGTAATTCATTTAAAAACTAATATATTTATGTACTCAGCTAATTATAAAATACCAACAAAATTAATGGAAATCAACGCACTTCCAGGTACTATCGAAATTTACAATAACACTCGATATACATGGGCAGGTCAGAGAGGATTCTTTGTACAAGAAGATGATAATATCTTTGCTTGGACTCCAGGTAATGAAGGTCAAGGAGTTCCTTCATATTTCAATAGAGAAACAATTCAAAATATTTGCAACAATCACGGAATACCAACAATTTCTCATTAATAACACCTGGTGGACCTAGTAGAATCTATGTGATTTCTTCTAGGTGTCCTCGCTAGAAAACTAAGTCAAAAATTTAGCATATAAAAAATATGAATCATAACGACCACGAAAAATTACAAAAAGACCTTAAAACTGCAACACCACTACTTTTAGCGATGATGACTATTGCTGGTATTTTAGTATTTTGCGTAATTAAATTTTTACATCCATAATGACAAAAGCTCAATACAAAATTGTTAAAGTCCAAGAATATGATTCTTTTGGCGAACCTAATCCAGTTTTTTATCATGTAAAGAGAAAAACTAGCTTCTTAGGAATTACTTATTGGAAATATTGCTGGAAATATGTGGCAACTTATGGTGGCGGATATCACGTGAAGGTGCAATTTTACACACAAAAGGAAGCTGAAGATTACATCGCAATTGAAAAATCAAGAAAATTCATTAAAACTACTAAAGAAATAATTCACCATGACTAATCCAATCTTATTTACTGAACTTGAAGAGTTAGGTTATATCTTCGTAAATGAAGGCATCTCTGCTGATACCTTTGATGAGCTACCATTAACCGACTACGATAAACGAATTGAAATGAGTAATGTCATCGATTGGTTAAGACTTGAACATGACATCGTAGTGCAAGTTACTTATGAAGGCCACACCTTAGAAGGTGAACCTAAATTTATTGCTGATGTGTATTGTTATTTAGAAGAAGGCGAAGAGGAAACCGATGATGATAATGCCATAGATTATTACGAAGCCAAATTAGATGGTATTGAAATGGCGGTAGAACATATAAAACGTAAATCAAAATAATCATGAAAGAAAAACTATTAAGCCTAATTCATCACGAAATAGAAAGTATGACTGATAAATTGGTATTTAAAGACACCTACAATTGGAATTGGGGTGCATGTGAACCGATACATAAAGGTAATTATTGCACTAAATGGTTAACCGACATTGCAGTAGATAATGGTGCTTACCCTAAAAGAGAATACTTTGAAAGAGACACTCTTCATTTTAGTTTGAAATTTCCGGATGGCGAACCAGACATCAGAATATACACTAGCACAAATATAAACGAAAAGGAAACCATCTTCGAGAAAAGGTTTCTTCGTCCTAACATCATACTATGCGAAAGAGAATGGACTTTCGTTACAAAAATTGAATGTGGTAAATTATCTTACGAGCTTACCGATGCCGAAGAAGCTAAATTAATCGAAGTGGCAAAAGCCGGATATCAAAAATATCTTGACAATAAAGCAATGTACGAAAAATTGAAAACCATCAACAAGATTGAAATGCGTTTAGCTAAGCATCAACCTAACATCAAGTTAAGTGAAACGATTGAATAGAGACGATAAATTTGCAATAGGCTTATTCTCGGCTTTTGCTCTATTAATAACATTTGTAGTAATATATGCCATAATGTCATAATAAATTAATATGGAAGAACGAAAAGAAATTACTCACGGAGAGGTCTTTAACGCCGTCAAGAAGGCTAAACTGAAAGAATTCATTGACAAATTCAAAGGTCTAGAGTTATTCAAAGAGAGTAATGATAGAGCTAGAGAAATACTTGCCAACATCGAATGGCTGCCGAAAGTATGTAATGATTGCAATACTGCATTAGAATCATGTACTTGCATCGAAGATACTATCGAAATGAAATGTTATTGTGGACACACTACAACCTGCGAATGCGGACCTAAAGATACAGAAGATGAATAACAACGAACAAGAAATATCCGCAAGGTTAGGAAATTCATTAAAACAATTTAATGTAACTCTCAAAGAAGCTATTAACATAGAACCTTTTAAACTAAAACAAATAGGTTTTGGCAATAGAAGTATTATTGAATTACAATCATTGAAGGAAATTACATTAGAAGAAGATGAATTTTGCTATTATAATGGATTGCCATCACCTAAAGCTTATGAAGATGCCAAATAAAAACATAAATTTATTACCAACAGATAAACCAAGTAAGTTATTTGAAAATGTAGATAATGGACTGTCATTAAGTGATGAATTAGAACCTAATGGCATAATGTGTCAAAACCAAAACATCTACATCACTAATTCAGAAGAAATTAAAGAAGGAGATTGGTTCAAGCATATATTTGAAACAATTCATAAAGCAGGCGGTACTCTTACTGATGAAAAAGAGTTTAAAAAAATAATACTAACAACAGACCAAGACTTAATCAAAGATGGTGTACAATCTATTGATGATGAGTTTTTAGAATGGTTTGTTAAGAATCCAAGTTGTGAGGAGGTTGAATTAATTCATCAATATGTTTATTCTATTGGTAAATGGGATAGAAGATACAAAATCATTATTCCAAAAGAAGAACCTTATTATAAATCAGTTATTGAACAAGCTGCTAAAGATTTTAGCCTAACTAAAGTAGATATTTTAGAGTTAATGCGAAGAGCTTACAATGCCGGTTATAATCAATACAATATCGTAGAAGCTGGTTTAGAAGGCAAAGACACTGAAGAAAATATAAGGTGGATTTTATCTAAATACCAATCCGAAAAGCTGGAAAATAGCAAACGCAAAAGAAACTTCTATTGCGGTGACAAAGTAGATTATGATGAACAATGCCTAAATCAATGTGATAGATGCGTCGATGCTACAGGAGTAGATTACGGATATTATGACGAAAACCAATAAGCCATGTTAGACAATTTCTTATTTAACTTTTCGTGCTTTTTCGTTGAAAGGTTTTTACCATTCTTCGACAAATTGATTTTATTCTTTCATATCGTCGTTTTATTTTCCCTTTTATTTTTAACTTACTTAGCCTTTAAATAAAATTATGAAAACATTACAAAAACGTATGTGTGCAGGTATTGCAGCTTTTCTATTTGCTTACTTATTATCCGCATTTTATTCAGTCTCATTTAACATTGCCGAATGGACACCTGACACTCGATGGATTACCGTAGTATTAGGCGGCCCTTTTGCATTAATGATAGCAACATTCCCTAATTATGGAGAATAAACTTACCCTTAGCCACTTGCAGTATTGTTATAATACGCTGAAAACTAAAAGAGAACACATGGGTACTCCTGCTCTATATGCACATTTAGGTTATTTAGAAGCTGGTCTTGTTAACTTTGACGCATTAGAAACCGAACAACGAGGTGACGAAAACATCGTTAAACGAGAAATGGTTAAACATAAGAAATGGTGGAAGAAAGACCGAGAAGAAACTTATGAAGAAGCCATCGTTCGACAAATAGAAACCTTATTTACTAACAATCAAATTAAATTTTAATGGAACTAAAAAACCCAAACGCATTTCCAGCTGATACTGTAAAAGAAGATTATTCAGGCATGTCTTTACGTGATTATTTTGCAGCTGCTGCAATGCAAGGTCTAACTACAAAATATGGAGAAACTCTTCAGGTTTCATACGAGAGTAGAGCCAAAGAAAGCTATAAGATAGCTGATGCCATGTTAAAAGTTCGACAATTATGAAAAAACACGAAATAGGCTTTGTTGCCGGTGCCTTTGATGTCATTCATCCTGGCTACATTAAGTTATTTAGAGATGCAAAGGACCATTGTAAAGGGCTAATCGTCCTCATTCACGATGATCCATCGATTACCAGACCTGAAAAAATAAAGCCAATTCTCTCATTCGAAGAAAGAGCCGATATTCTTTTAGAATTAAAATCAGTCGATCAAGTAGGAGTGTATCATACTGAAGAAGAATTTTACAATTGGATGAAGAAACATCCCGAGTATGTGCGCTTTTTAGGTGACGATTATCAGGATGCCGAATTCACCGGCAAAGACCTACCTAATCCAATTATCTACGTTGACCGGTCACATAAATGGTCAACGACCAAATACAAAAGAGAAATAGCTAATTCTCTGGAAGTTCAAAGGCTGAATATGATGGTGTCTCAGAACGTGGAAACCAAGTCAGCCTAGCAACCCGTTCGCAACAAAATTTCTTTCCCTTCCACCACTAATTATTAAAAATGTTATACAACATCTCATGCTATCTAGCAATAGGCGCTATCATTTCTATCATAGCAGAACTCATCTTAAAGAGTACCGCTATACAAGACTATCAAATCAAGTCTAACGAAGAAAGGATAAGCTTAATCTTATTATGGCCTATAGCTCTCTTCTTATTTATAGTAAATCTCATAAGAATCCTAATAGAAGGTCCTTCAGATGACGATTTTAGAAACATGCAGTAGGGGAGAGCATACATAAGCCATATATTGAAGTCTCTGTCCGTCGTGCACACAGGCGAGAAGGCACACTTTAGTGAAAGATTATCACCACGAGCTCATTAGAAGAACATAAAGTTAATATAATGAACACCCCTTCGAGTACCTTCTCACCTCTTTTAGCCAATAAATTGCAAAGTACTCCTTACTAGTAAAAGCCTTAGTGCCCATCCACAAATCTGGCGATTTTCTATTCGATCCATCTACTGGCACCAGCTACCTCGCTCTCTGGCTTTTTGTGACCCTTAGCCACTTACGCACCACCACAGCTACCTCGCTCTCTGGCTTTTTGTGACTTTAGGCCAAACTGAGTGATATACCCACCCCTTAGTACAGTTTCACTTGTTAATAAAATTGTTAATAACTTTCTAAAAATAAGTCTGCAAACATTTCCATTTGTCGCCGAAAATGATTAGTTTTACATATCAAATTAAACTAATACGTTATGTCAAATCAAATCACCCTTACCGACCTCGAGCTAGAAGCTCTCAAAACTATTACATATTCGGATTTCTATGAAAACGGTAGAGAATCTATTCTATGGGATTATTCTGTCTACGAAATCTGTACTATCCCTGCAAATAAAAGAGGTGGAGTTTACGGATCCTTAGAGAAAAAAGGATTAGTCCAGATACAACAACCTGAAAGAAAATACCTAGTCGATGAGAACGGTGTTAAGACCCTAAACAAATGGTGGTCAAGAGATGGAATGAACTTTGGTACTATCCTAATTACTCCTCTTGGTTATGAGACATTAGATAACCTAAACCTAATCGACGAAAACGGATCATTCATTAACTAATAATCTTATTATGACAAACGCACAAAGACAATCAGGATTAGCAAGAATTACAGTACTTAAGAATAGAAACATTAATATGCACGCTATGTGTAATGTAATGGAACTATCTGATGTAATGGAAAATGAAATTATCGAGCAAATGGCCGAAAATCAGGACGTCATCAACCAATTGGAAAAGGCTACCTCAGCCCGATACGAGTTCTTATTTAACTTTATTGGTGGAGGTTGGAATTCCGAATGGGCTCACACTAAAGAAGAGGCAATGGAATTAGCTAAGGCTAAGTACAGTACAGATGATTATAAAGGAACTTGTGTACCGGATATGAAATCATTCAGAGTTTCTACTCCTGCGGATTATAATAACCTTTTATCTCTTTTCTACTAATGGATCCACTTACTATAGTAATCGAAGTTATGGGATTATTCTTAGGCTTCATAATAGCTACTGTTATTACCTGCCTTTTGATAATCTGGCTGACCGAAAAATGTTCAAAACTTTAACAAAAATTTAACAGAAAAGATTTCCATATATCGTCGAAAATGATTAGTTTTACTTATAATTAAAAACCAATAAATATTATGAACACAATCAACACTACCTCAGAAACAACGATTAACGCAACAATTGCAAAAGGTCAAATTATTCGTAATGGTGCTAACAACATTTTCGAGATTACTGCTTTAAACGAAACTGCAATCGAATTAACTACTACTAATGCTATCGTTGAGAAAACAATCAATATGTCCAGAAAAGTATTTGTTCAATTATACGCTAGAAAAAACTACGTACAAGTGGCAAACATGAAAACTGTATTATCGGAAATCGTTGAGTCTAGAAGAACAGGTGCTTCAAGGTTCTTAGTGAAATAACATTAAATATAATTCACAAAACCTCAACTAATTGTAAATCTTATTTAACGTTATGCTACCACTCAATATAGAAGAGGCGAGAATAGCCTTTGTAATAATCATCTTTATCGCATGTATTTGGTTATTTTGGTTTAGTTTCATCAGAGAACAAGACTATGGCGATTACTAATTAACATTAAGAGGTGCTCTCCGAGTAAATATTAAGAGCATTAAATCGATATGCTACACCTCTTTTTTG
>Ga0114960_10001617_pt1 | contig 17878 bp, 11 predicted proteins | sample C_130625_MF_Meta_FD_92637 | JGI IMG/M metagenome (GOLD analysis project Ga0114960, IMG submission 92637) | Freshwater microbial communities from Lake Croche, Canada to study carbon cycling - C_130625_MF_MetaG | ecosystem: Environmental > Aquatic > Freshwater > Lake | place: Lake Croche, Canada... | reverse complement strand
AACTGCACAATTTCTGAGGACCCGTTTGAACCCAATGTACCTGCACTCGGCTTATCAACCACCTCCAATGCAGGAACTTCGCCAGCCACAACCCTGCCTGCAACCTCGGTCAATCCTTACCCCGCAGGTGGTCAGTCTGGAACTTTGGCCAAAGGCCCAAATCAGTTATGGTCTGCAACTTTGAGTGGTGGAGCAGGCAGCATCAAAGGTGACGTATTGACAGCAAGCCAAGGCGGTTACTCTGGCCGAGCCATGTACCGTTGGCAAGAGATCAAGGAATATCAATATCAAGTTCTTGAGACTGAAAGTCGCAATCGAAAGAAGCCAATTTGGATTGGCAATGAGTTAAATGCCCCAGGTCATGAGCACGTTCAAACCACCATCTTGGATGGTCAAGCAACATGGCCATCCTCAGCAACCACAGGCAATGCCACATTGATGGCGCAACATGAGTACTGCTTTGATAGAAGTGATGCCGACACAAGCCGTGGCGCAGAAAACCAGTGGGACTGCTCAGTCAAAGACAGTACCAATGCTAACTTGGATGCAACTGCCAAGAAAATTAAGCTTTCAAATTCAAGCACCACTCTAAATGCTGGGCACTACAAATCCGTTGATGCTGTCAAGTGGCTAAAAGAAAAAGCACCCAACACCAGCTTTTACATACCAGCGCACATTGAGCGCGCAGGGTTTTATCAAGCAGACAACAACAAAGGGACTGACATTGAGCACTTCCGCGAATACAACAACATTGCGCCTACCGTGGCCTTTGGTGTTGAATTTATACCGGGCCACCAAGCCAGTGTGAATCGTGGGGAATTTTCTCCCACATTTAACGGTGCAACAGGAACGGTGAATGCGGCTTCAGCAGGGGGCGGAAGAACCTATGGCGGAGCAGGACATTATGCGGCAACAATTGGCGGCGTATGGGATGCAATGCTGGGCGAAGGGCGAAACTTCTGGCTTTTTGCCAGCTCTGATTATCACAACCGAGGTATCTTCGGCCCCGACCAACGAGAAAGCACGCAAGACTTTTTGCCGGGCGAATACACCAATATGTATGTGATGGCCCGTAACGGCACTGACAGTCTGAGCGCGCAAACCGTTTTGGATGGTTTGCGGTCCGGCAATGTTTTCGTTGCGAATGGCGGTCTGATTGATAAACTGTCTTTTGTGGTTTGCAGATACAACCCCACTTTGCCAAAAGCAGCTTTTCAGGCTTTGATCGAAAAGGCGGCTTACACAGCAGCATCTGCGGGCAAAGAAGTTCGCATCAATGGTTGTGCCACGATGGGTGAAAAGCTGGTTGCCCGAGCAGACACAGATTTGTTGGTCACTGCAGTGATGCGCAATCCCAAATCCAATAACTCACCTTACAGTTTCCCCAACCCATCATTGGCTCAAATTAACATCACCCAAGCCTTGAATGCCCCTGTTTTGGACCACGTAGATGTCATTTGGGCTGAGGTCACATCGGCACAATTGGCCACGCAACCTGTTGTGAGCCCATGCGTAACCAGCACGTATTTCAGTTGCGGTGATTTAAGCTCTGCGGCTGCCACTAACAAAACCGCCACGATGGCCAAGCGATTTAACGGCACCAATTGGAAAGACAGTGGCAATGGTTTCTTAACGATGAGCTACAACGTTAAAACCGGGAAAAAGTCGCAATATTTCCGCCTTCGGGGTACCAACTTGCCTGTCAGCACTCCTTTCGAAACAGATGCCAACGGGAACCCATTGACCGATGACTCTTCAACTGTGAACAGGATCCCATGTACCCACGCATCTTGCCCAGCGCACTTGAACAATGCCAATGGTGTTAAGTATTCAAGTTACGATGTTGCAGCATGGGCAGACCTCTGGTTCTACAGCAATCCCGTTTTTGTGGAAGTTGTGGGCAATGTGACCATTGCTGGCGCGAAATAAGTTTAATTAGACTTTCACGCTTTAAACCACCTTGGCCAATCGGTCAAGGTGGTTTTATCTTTGATAAGTATGAGTTACCACAGTTTGAATTGGGCCCGTCTATTGATGATTTGTTCAGGTCTTGCTTCTTTAGGGTGGCAAATGATCTGGACAACACAATGGTCCTTGCTGTTAGGTCATGAAGTTTATTCAGTATTGGCTATTTCTGCAGCGTTCTTTGGCGGTTTAGGTTTGGGAACTTGGTTAACTACCCGGCCAATTTTTCATTTTAGAAATTCGCACGCAATCTATGTGACGGCTGAAATAGTGATTGCCATTTGGGGTTTATTTTTATTGAGATATTTGCCCTCATTGGATTTCATAAGTCCGTTATTTTTGGGGCTAACTCCAAGCCCATTGGTTCAGAGCTTGTTTGCATTTGCATTCCCATGTATTTTGTTGTTGCCAGCAACAACAGCAATGGGAGTTACCTTGCCATCATTGTTCAAGACGTTGCAATTGACAAGCAGTGATCTGGCTGACTTGTATGCATTCAATACGCTGGGCGCTATGCTGGGCGTTGTATGGGTCGTCTTTGTGACATTGCCTTTGATCGGAACGGCCAACAGCGAGATGATATTGGTGGGTATCAATGTGTTTTGTGCCTCGTTGGCAAGCTTATTATGGTTTTCGAACAAAAAGAGATTTACAGCTCATTCATTTACCGAATTGAGAGAGCCGTTGGATTTTAGAAAAAAGAAAATAATTCGACAGTTCTCCACCATGTTTTTATTAGGGTTCTTGGGAATTGGTTACCAAGTCATTGCAATTCGCGTCTTAAGCTTGGTGACAGAAAACACGGTTTATAGCTATGCATTGCTACTTATTGTCTATTTGGCTTTTCATGCTGCAGGTGCTGCGTTGTTCAAATTTTTACATCTCAGCAAGCACCACTTTAAAGTATCGGACGAGATGGCTTACACACTGCTGATTGCAAGTATTTTTGCAGGTGTTTTAGGCCTTACAGGCGCAGAAAATATCTATCTTTTACCTGGCAAATTCTTTAGTGAAAGCATGGTGGTCGCACTCAGTGGTGAAGCCCTTGCCGCCACTGCCGCTTTGGCAATTCCAAGTGCTGCCATGGGGTATCTATTTGCACATCAAACAACGCGATTTGAAAATCAACCTGGATGGGTAGGGTTATCTTTATCTTGGAATATTTTTGGCGCCGCATTCGCTCCCATCATCATGGGATTGTTTGTGTTCCCGGTTTGGGGCGTTGCTGTGTCCATTAGCGTCATCTTGCTCGCATACATGATGATGCAAAAATTTACACAGATCAAAGACGGTCTAAAACTTTGGCCAATTTGCATCGTTATCATGGTCTTAAATGGCAATCTATCTTGGGACTTTCTGACTGTTCCGCAAGGCGGCAAGCTATTGTTTTATGAAGATGGTCTCATGGCATCAGTCTCTGTAACGAAAGATATTCAAGGTATTGCCCGTCTGCAAATCAATAACAGAGTCCAAGAGGGAAGCAGTGCCAGTGGCTGGGTGGAACGTCGATTGGCCATTTTGCCTATGATGTTTCACCATCAACCTGAGCAAGTTTTGATCTTAGGTTTAGGTACAGGTTTTACTGCCGCGGCAGCTGCAGAGTATGGCAATGTGAAAGTACAAGCGGTAGAACTTTTACCGGAAGTCGTCAATGCCAGTCAAATTTTTAAAACCTATCCAAACTATCCAAATCCTGCGACGGAAGTCAAGGTGGTCATCGCTGATGCTAGGCGGTACATCAATTCATCAGCTTTGTCTTTCGATGTGATTGTTAGCGACTTGTTTCATCCAGCAAGAAGCGGTGCCGCCTCTCTTTACACGCGGGAACATTTTGAAAAGATAAACGACAAACTAAATGAAGGTGGTGTTTTTTGTCAATGGTTGGCATTGCACCAAATGGATATTCAAACAGTTCAAACCATTGTTGCTTCCTACCTGATGGTTTTTCCAGATGCGAAAGCAGTGTTGGCAAGTAACAGCTTGGATTCGCCAGTAATTGGTTTGATATCCCGTAAAAATGTAAATTTTCCAATGGTTTCTGAAATGAATAAAAATTGGCTTGACCCGACTAAGGCTTCAAGTGCCCTTAAAGCCAAGCTCGAAGATCCCTATGCAGTTTGGGGAAGTGTGTTGGGCGATAGCAAGACACTGCATGAGTTCTCAAAGAATGTGGCTCCCAATACGGATGATTTTTTGCAAGTCAGTTACAAAGCACCCAAAGTCACTTATTCGCCTTCAGACACGCCACGTTCCAGGCTGAAACAACTTGTGTCTGTTTGGGAGAATCAGCCAAATCGAGAAGAATCGGATGCCATACAAAGTGGATTGCAAGCGTATTGGAATGCGCGGAAAAAATATCTGGAAATAGGTTTGGGTGTTCAAGATAACTCAGACCCATTGTTGATCTTGTCCAATTACCAAGATCAACTTTTTCAATTGATTCAAGCCAGCCCCGAATTCAGACCTGCGCATGACACATTGAATTCTTTGGCAACAGCCCTTAAAGTTAGCAATCCCGATATATCCAGCAATGTGATTAATAAACTTCAAAAATTATCAGCGGGAAAGCACGCAAACGATCGTCTCGTCGCACCTTAAAAATATCTATTTAAAAAAATTAACTAAAGGACTTATCATCATGAATGAAGAGAGTAACGCATCTAATTATTTAAAAACCTCAAGTGACATATTGACCAGATTATTAAAGGAGCCGTTATTTATTTTCTTGCTGATTGCCTTGGTCATATTTGCCGTGGATTACGTTGTATCTTTAGGTAAGGACAACCCCAAAGTGATCACCGTAACGCCTGAAGTTAAGCAAGAAATCAAGCAAATTTTCATCAGCAGTCTCAAACGCGAACCCACGGATTCTGATATGAAACAGTTGATTGAACGTTACGTAGACAATGAAGTTCTTTACCGTGAAGGCCTCGCACTTGGTTTAGATAAGGGAGACAGTTCTATTCGCGAACGTGTTATTTACAAAGCATTGAGTGTCACACAAGCGGGTATTACACTGCCGAAATTGGACGAGGATGGTTTGCAGAAATGGTTTGTCAATAATCGAGAAAGCTATGACTCACCAACACTGATCCACTTTCAAGAAGCAGTGCCTACAGGTGTCCAACCGAAGGAAAAACTCAATTCTTTTGCAGATACCTTGAACGGTAAAGGTAAGACTCAGATAGAAAGCACTTTGGAAATTTTCAAAGATAGGCCTAAATTTTCTATTGATGAAGGTTATGGTGAGACATTTACCAAGGCTTTGGTTGAACTGCCACCCAATCAGTGGCAAACCTTAGAAAGCAAAGCAGGACTCAGGCTTGTTCAGTTGATTTCAGTGAAACCTGGACAACCGGCAAACTTTTCTGATATCAAGGCTCAGGTTTATGTCGATTGGAAAAATCAAACTGCTGCTGAAATGTCCACAAAAGCCATCAGAGAAATGGGAGCAAAATATAAAATTGTGGAGAAAGAGAATAGCAAATGAATATCTTCTTTAATCCTCTGAAAATGCTTCTCATTGCATGTGCTTTGCTGTCATCTTTTGCACATTCTCATGAGCTTAGTTTGGCCGAAATGAACATGTATGAGTTCAAACCCGGCTTATTTCAATGGACTTGGGCGACCCCACCCAAGGATCGGCCCATCAGCGAGGTGCTAAAAGTACAGTGGCCAGAAGGTTGTGTCAGTGATGATCAAGTTGTTCAATGCACGGGAGACAAAGGCCTTGCTGGTACTTTGGAAGTCCAAGGCTTGGGTCAAAGTTACTCGGCCGTTATGTTCAATATAAAGTGGCACGATGGAATTCGAAAGGTTTATACCTTGACCTCAGCCCAACCCAGAATTCTTTTGTTTGGGGGGCCCAATGATGAGCGAGAAGGCTTTGAAATTGCAAAAGCTTATACAAGTCTCGGCATTGAACATATTTTGACAGGATGGGATCACTTGTGTTTTGTATTGGGGTTGCTACTTTTAGTTGGATTTAACAGAAGACTCATTTCCACCATCACTTTTTTCACTGTCGCGCACAGCATCACATTGGCCCTGAGTGCTCTGGATATTATTTCGCTACGGTCTGCTCCTGTAGAAGTATCCATTGCATTGTCTATTATGCTTGTTTGTTATGAGTCGCTCAAAGACCAAAAAACAATGACAAAGCTTTGGCCAGAGGTGGTTGCATTTTCTTTTGGCTTGTTGCATGGCATGGGGTTTGCATCAGCGTTGAAAGAGATTGGCCTGCCAGCTGAGAATATTTTTATGGCTTTATTGACCTTCAATGCAGGTGTAGAAATTGGTCAATTGCTTGTCATTCTTTCGACATGGATTCTCTTCACAATATGGATTAAATTATTTCGCAACCAATTCCATTTGCGAAGTTCAGTTTTGTATGCCATTGGAGGTTTCTCAATGTTTTGGTCCATCAGCCGATTTGTCAAAATATTTGCTTGATTAATTATTATTATGACTGACCAGGAAAATATTACATTTGAATTGTTTCCTACGCCCATGTTATTTTCTAAGCGGGTGTTAAGTCAAGAACAATGTGTTGAGTTAATTAAACAATTCGAACCCGACACAAAGCAAGAAAACAATCGCCATAAAGACTTAACTCACACCCAAATCTTGGCGCCTCATCTTGATGAAAGATTGTCCAACGTAGGGGCGTTGATTCATCCGCATTTGGTACAAATAGGAAGCATGTTGTTCGGTGAAAAGCTAAATTGGTCGATCAAAGAAATGTGGATTAATTTTCTAAAGCCAGGTGCAGCCCAAGCAATGCACAACCATGCAAACGCCTTTGTTTCTGGGGTGCTTTACCTGACTCCCACACACGCTTCTTCGCAAACGGTGTTTATCCGTGGTTTTGGGGAGCGTGGATTTGTCTTTAAGAACACCAATCCTCGATCTGTGACAGGGGCGTTTAATGCAGAAAAATGGATTGCGCCCGAACCTGAATCAGGTGATTTGATCTTGTTTTCAAGTCATTTGCTACATGAAGTGCCTATCAATCAAGGTGAGCTGCGTGTCAGTTTGGCATTCAATGCTATTCCAGAGCGCCTTGATGCTTGGGGTTATAAAATTTCTTTTTCTGCTTGATCAGGACCAATGATGACGAAACTATTTACAGGCCCAAATCGTCCACATTTCTTTGCATTCTTAATTTGTGGTTTGATGTTGATTTCTTCTGGCGCTGGAGCCCATGAGTATGAAACGCAAGCATTTGTTATGGAGCATCCTTTTGCCAACCCTTCACAACCGGGTCAAACCTTGGTGCCTGTTTATTTGCGGTTTTTGAAAATTACCGGTGTTGATAGATTGATAAGTGCTGAGTGTCGTTATGCAAATAGTGTTGAATTAAGAGGCAGTCAAGACTTGAACTCGCCGCCCATCTCCGCAATCAATATTTCAGCTGCTGAAAATTTCGAAATTACTTCTGAAACCCCACATATTTTGTTGAAGGGGATTTCGATTCCGTTCAACTACTTGAGTCACTACGACTTGAAATTGCAATTTGAAAAGTCAGGGACGATTGAGGTCACTGTTTCAGTGGGAATGTAACTTTTCCTTAATCGTCTAATTTTGTATTGTCATTTAACGGGTTAGATTTGCCACTGAGGTTGTGCTTTGCATTCATTTGCTTTTGCGATTCTTTGGTCATTTAGACCCGCTTCAAAGTCGACAACGATGAATTTAAATCACTGGTTATTTGTGTGATGGTTCAATGCGCTCGTTCGGTCGTTCTTGCCGTTCTCAATCTTTCTTTAATCCATATTGTTTTGGCCAATGAGTTGGCACCCATAGAGGTCATCGGTCATTACGACAACGCCATTGGAACAAGCGATGCGGCCACACAGGGTGTTGTTGGCGCTGAGTTGTTGAAGAATCGCCCCCTTTTGCGTCCAGCTGAGGTGCTTGAATACATTCCTGGCATGGTCGTTACCCAGCACTCTGGTGACGGAAAAGCCAATCAATATTTTTTGCGAGGTATGAATTTAGACCACGGGACAGACTTTTCCACAACGCTCAATGGTGTGCCTATCAACATGCCCACCCACGCTCACGGGCATGGATACAGTGATTTAAACCTTCTGATTCCTGAGTTGGTCAGTCGCATTGATTACCGAAAAGGGCCTTACTTTGCTTCTGAGGGGGACTTCTCATCAGCAGGGTCCGCCAGCATTATGTATCGAACCAAATTTGACAAGCCTTTTGCTTCTTTCACAGTTGGCGATCGCGGTTATTTGCGTGCAGTTGCTGGTGAGTCTCGCCATGTGGGCGAAGGTCTCACACTTCTCAGCGCATTAGAACGACTGAACAACAATGGTCCCTGGACAGTTCCAGAAGGCATACGCAAAATCAATGCGCAATTCATTCTCAGTTCTGGGAGTCCCAGGGAGGGGTGGACGACCAGCCTTTCCGCATATTCAGCCAGTTGGAGCTCCACGGATCAAATCCCGCAACGATTGATTGACTCGGGCGTATTCATGGGTCGCCCATTTGGGCTGTACGACTCATTGGATTCAACGGATGGTGCCAACACGAGCAGATACAGCTTGTCAGGGACTTGGCATTCGAGCTCCGAAAATGAATTGACCAAGGTCGAGTGGTATGCCATTAAATATGATTTGAATCTCTTTTCCAATTTCACTTACACCCTGGATCGGGTCAGCGATCAATTCGCTCAAACGGACAGCAGAACTGTATGGGGTGGCAAGGTCTATAAAACTTGGGTCAATGATTGGGGCCCAGAGCGAACGATTCAAAACACGTTGGGTATTCAACTCCGGCAAGACAACATTCGCGTGGGTTTGTTCGATGCCATTGCGGGGCAAATTTCGACTTCAGGCACAGTTCGTGATGACTCTGTCAGGCAAACCCTGGCGGGCTTATATGGTTCGAGTGAAATAGGTTGGACGGGTTGGTTGCGTACCATCATGGGCGTGCGAGCCGATCAACTGAATGCCAATGTCACAAGTCACACTTTGTCCGAAAACTCAGGAACATCGAGTAACTTCAAAGTTTCACCGAAATTTTCTTTGATCTTGGGGCCATGGCAAAAAACAGAGTTTTTCTTTAACGCAGGCAGAGGCTTTCATAGCAATGACGCTCGAGGAACAACGGCTAAGACAGACCCTAAATCAGGACAGCCTATTGAAACCGTCCCTGGATTGGTGAGCTCATTGGGGCAGGAAATGGGTGTTAAGTCTCAAATCATCCCTGATCTACAGACGACGCTGGCTTATTGGCGTTTAAATTTTGATTCGGAGTTGGTGTACGTGGGCGACGCAGGCTCGACCCAACCTGGCCGACCCAGCCAAAGAACAGGCGTGGAATGGAGCAACCATTGGACACCGAACAGCAAATTCCTCATGGATATGAACCTTGCATGGACCACGCCCAGATACTCAGATGCCGATCCAGCTGGTAACTACATCCCTAATGCAGTTGAAGAAGTGGCCAATGTTGCGCTCACTGTGAAAAATATGGGTCCATGGTCAGCCTCCTTGGGTATCAGGTACGTAGGCGCTTCTCCCTTGATAGAAGATGCGTCTGTCAAATCCAAGTCCAGTCTCACATCCAACCTTAGGCTGGCCAGAAATTTGTCTGAAAACACGGACATCACATTGGATGTAATGAACCTGACAGACCGAAAGAACAATGACATCAGCTACTACTATTCATCGCGATTACCAGGGGAGCCAGTGGCTGGTCTATCAGATATTCATGTCCACCCCTCAGAACCGCGTAGCTTGCGACTGACAGCTAGGGTTCGATTTTGATTTCGAACATTTTTTTCAGGCGTAACCTGAACATGTTGGGTGTTTGGACTTGCATGGCTGTCAGAACTTTTGAATCGAGTTTGGGGTCATGGATGATGTCCTAATGTTTCACTAATCACGCCAACTCACGTGAGCCGAAACAATTCGCCATCCATCAGAGCTTCTTATCCAAGTTTGACTTTGTCGTCCATTTCGCGGGTTGGCTGCAGACTGGAACTCACTATTTTCAGTTGCAAAATCGACACCATAAGTAGTCATCAAAGTATTGCTTAAAGTATGCTCTACACCTTTTCAACGAGATGCTCGGCTCTGAGGGCTTGTCAGTGACTTTTTGACCCCACATTTCAGTGCGTCATTGAAGACTGAACACCACCTTTGCTCAGTGCTTGTGCGCAGTGCTCAATTCAGCTTCTGTCAACGGTTTGGGTTTGGGACCCTTCAGTATTTGCATCGTGAGCGCCATCCTGACTTCGCAATCTCCGGGCACGATTGCACACAGTTCCTTGTCTTTCAGGCCCAATTGTTTCTGTATTTTGTTACTTAGCTTGGCGTACTTCCAAGCCAAAAGGTCAGACCCTTGTGATCCATAACGTTTGGCACTTAACGACCCTACAAAGCCCATGTAGCTGATTCCCAGTCGTTCTGCCTTGGATTGTTTGGGTAAATTCAATTGCTCATCCACGCACTCTTCAAACTCAAATACATTCATTTGCACCCATTTCATGCAGGCGTGCATCGTCTTTGTGGCGCTGGGCTTGGCGTGTTCAACAGTCGCTTGTGCACCGATCGATTCTTGAGCAGTCTTTGAGGGCGTCTCACCGCTGTGAACAAAGGCTGAAGTGAGCAGTCCAAAAACAAAGACCAGGATCAAAATTGGGTTTCGCATTGGGTTCATAAAAAATGGCGCACCATCAGGTGCGCCAGATTGATAGGGGAGGTTTTGATCAGTTAAGTTTTGTGATGCGGTTTGTGGGTGGTGCCAATTTTGGATTGGCTATCATGTAGGCCACAAATGCGTCAATGTCTTTGTATCCAGTGGCCGTGTAATTCTTGCCTGCCTTCATGACTGTAAAGTTGTCGCCCCCTTGCGCAAGGAATGTCACAGTGGCCACACGGTAAGTCTTGTTCAGGTCAATTGGCACACCACCAATTTTGACTGAGCTCACAACCACCCGAGCGCCCTGACCATCCGCGGCATTGGATGGTTTGCTGGCATCCCATGTGTAGGTCAACTGAGCGCTGGGCTGGAGCATGCGTCCGCAACCATTCGCACCTGTTTTGGCTGCGCAATTGGCAGCTTCCCACTGTTGCTCAAGCAAGCGGATGACTTGTTGACCCGTCAGGTCGATCGTCGCCAAATCGTTGCCATAAGGTGCAACGGTCAACAAGTCACCGTAAGTGACCACGCCGTTGGCTGTGGCCAACAACAAATCTGAGCGGACGCCACCGGGGTTTTGAAGCGCAAAATCAGCCTTGGGGACGCCTGCGTAAAAGAAGTCGGCCATGACATCGCCCATGGCGCCTTCGGCTGTTTCGTCTCGGGTAGGGGTGCTGGAGTTGGCCAACAGGGCGCGCTTGATGTCCGATGAAATCGAGCCTACGGCCAGATTTTTAACGGCCGCGGCTTTGGTCACGTACATTTGAACCGTTGCATCGACAGTGGCGTCTTTGGTGAGCGCAACAAGACCGGCAGGCAGTTTGGTGTTGGTTTCGTTGATGACAGGAATGTTGTTGGCGGTAGCAGACACAACGCCCGACTTGGTCACAGTCAGATCGATGCTGGTTAGAACGCTTCCGTAAAAGCCTGTGGATGTCAAGAGTTTGCCGTTGACCTTGCAGACATATTCTTGGTGGGTATGACCGCTCACTACGACATCAACGTCTTTGCTCATTGCGTTCATGAGCGGAACGATCTCACCCGTCAAATTGGGGCAAGATTGATCGTTGATGGATGTCGCGGTGGTTTGGCCACCCTGGTGAATGAGCACAACCACAGCACTGGCACCACCCGAGCGCAGTTGCGCTGCATACTTATTGATGGTGCTGGCTTCATCTTGGAATGTCAGTCCAGCTACGCCGCTGGGCAATACGGCTGTTGGCGTGTCTTTGAATGTCAGACCAATGAAACCTACGGTGATTCCACCAAAGGTCTTGGTGTAAGTGGCTGGCAAGATGGTTTCGTTCTTGCTGTCCACCACGTTGGCAGCCAGGTACTTGAACTTGGCGCCAACAAAAGAAGCATTGTTCAGGCATGTGTCTGTGCCAACCAGTCCCCCTTTGAAACAACCGCCATTTTGCAGACGCAGGAGTTCGTCCTTACCCAGATCGAACTCGTGGTTGCCAACGGAGCTGACTTCCAAGCCAATTTGGTTCAGGACGTCGATGGAAGGTTCCTGATGGAACAAAGTGGCTGTAACGGGTGAAGCACTCACCAAGTCGCCTGCACCCACAACGATGTTGTTGGCGTTTTCACTTTTGAGCTTCTTGACCAAGGCGGCTATGTAAGCCGCGCCGCCGGTATTGATCGTGCTGAAGCCGAGGGGGTTGGTGCTGTCTTTCACCACCACAGAGCCACCGTTGCTCGCGGCCGGGGTTTCAATGTTGCCATGGAAATCGTTCATGGCGATGATTCGGATGATTTGAACATCTTGCGACGTACCTCCACTGCAAGCGACCAATATTGCAGCAGCAGCGATGGCAATTGAAATTGATAAAGCAATGGGATTGAATGTTTTCATAAAGAGCTCTAACGTTTAATCAAAATCATCTTAGAGTTTAAATATGTCAAATAAATGAATGCATCTGTTGTTCTGAAAGGCAGCCTGACTTTCTGTTGTGTTGCTGCGCAAAGCCAACCCTTAGCTTGTTGGCAGCGGCTTCAATCTGTGTGTCCAAGTCTCCTTTTGGCACGGCAGTTTTGATTAGCTCCAATGTGGGCACCAAGTCCCTCTTGCTGCCAACTTCCACTGCCACTTTGCCCCGAGCTGTTTCAAGCGCTCAACTTGGCGGCGCGTTCCAGTTTCTTCGTCCTAACTGTGCGGTATCTGATGGGTACAAACTGGGTTGTAATTCAATTCATAATTTCGTCATCCACGCTCTCTATGATTTCCATTTTTAACTGGATTTTGTATGACATCTAAAGATACAAGTCGTCGCCAATTCATTATTAATTTGGCATCTTTTTCTGGTACTTTGGCCACCGGATCTGTGCTGTCTGCTTGTGGGGGTACCCCGTCCTCTGATGACCCACGCATGGTGCAGTTCAATTACGGCGTTGCCAGCGGCGACCCACTTGAAAATCAGGTCATTCTTTGGACCCATGCAAGGTACCAAAACTCTACCGATCCAGTCGCCCTTACTTACCAAGTGGCGACTGATGTGGCATTTACCAATGTGGTGAGCTCGGGTAAGACGACCGCTTTAGAAGCAGCCTCATTCACTGCAAAGGTGGATGCGACTGGGTTGTCGCCAGCCACCGATTATTACTATCGCTTTAAATCCAATGTCTGGACATCGCCCGTTGGAAGAACGAGGACGCTGCCATCCGGCAATGTGAGCGAAGTAAAGTTGGCCGTGCTCACTTGCTCTAGCTATGCGCATGGATATTTTCATGTGTACGGTGAAGCGAGTAAGTCTGATGCGCAGTACGCGTTGCATTTGGGTGACTATATTTATGAGTACAAGGATGGTGAATATCCCGCTGCAGCCGCTGTCGTTACTGGGCGAAACGTACTGCCGGCCAATGAAATTCTCACTTTGTCCGATTACCGGACACGTCATGCGTTGTACAAATCGGATGTGAACCTCAAGCTCCTGCATGCTCGCATGCCGATGATCGCTGTGTGGGATGACCACGAGTTTGCCAACGATGCTTACATGACTGGCGCAGAAAACCACACAGAGGGCTCCGAGGGTTCTTTTGCAAACCGCAAAGCGGCTGCACTGCAGGCTTACCATGAGTGGATGCCTATTCGAACTGGTGCCGACAAATCATTGATCTATCGAAGTTTTAATTTTGGTAATTTACTCTCATTACACATGCTCGACACGCGCTTGATTGGGCGTGAAAAGCAACTCGATCAAACGGCAGTCTTAAGCACGGCAGCAGGTCAAGCAGCTTGGCTATCGCCAAGCCGTCAACTGATGGGTACTGAGCAAACGCAATGGTTGACCAATGCAATGTCCATCTCCACAGCCAAATGGCAAGTACTCGGTCAGCAAGTCGTGATGGCGGCAACTTGGTTACCTGTCAGTGTTCAAACAAAATTTCAAGCCTACTTTGCCAGCCCAAGTGCAAGCACCATAGGCTCTATCGTTGCAGAAGTTGATGCATACAAGTCTGCCTTGAGCAGTGCCAACCCGGCTACTTATCTGACTGCTTTAAACCCAGTGGTCCCATACAATTTTGATGCATGGGACGGCTACCCTGCAGCACGCGAAACCATACTGAAAACATTCGCAGGTGTTGCCGCAAGTCAACCCACCCTTGGAAAAAAACTGGTCGTGTTATCGGGTGATTCCCATAACGCATGGCATACCAATTTGAACCTGCTGGATGGCACCAAAGTGGGTGAAGAATTCGCTACGACTTCGGTGACATCGCCTGGTTGGGAAAGCTACTTTCCAACCCTGATTTCTACTATCAAGAGCCTCTTTCAAGACACCACATCCAAGAGCAGCGTGCAGTGGATGGACGCTTCTCGCCGTGGTTATTTGAAAATGACTTTCACAACAGCGCAAGCCAAGGGTGAGTTCATCTTTGTGGACTCGGTGAGCAGTGGCACATATGCACTGCAAACACCCGTTGCTGCTGAGACGCGTACTTATCTGGCTTGAATGTGACATCTGGCAAGGTACGGCTTCGACACCTGGAAACACCTGCGGTCTTGGTGTTCTCCATGTGGCGCAGACCATAAAAAGTCTGCGCCAAGCACGCCATAAAGTTGTAAATTTTGTCCTGATGCAACGGTGACTTCAACCTGCGAAAACATTAACGTTAATTTTCCACATCATTTAACTGGGGTTGATGCCAACGTTTTTGGACAAACGTCATAAAAGTGACGCATTGCTAATGAACAATATCTTGAACCTCGGATCAATACATTTCATCATTTCCTAAGGTAATCCATGACACCCTTTTGTGACCGTTTTGCCCCAAGTGCTCTCCAACGCGCTTGCATTGCTTTGGCTTTTCCTGTGTTGTTCACGGCCTGTCCCAGCGCTGATAGCGTTTTTTCTACGAGCGGCACGATCACCAACGGCCATTTGAGTGGCGCATCTGTGGTTTGCGACACCGATAAATCCGTGGTGTCCACCGATGCCAATGGTGTTTTCAGATTTCCCTTGGGTTGCAAAGGCACCATCACGGCGTCGGGCGGCATCAACGTGGACACGGGCGAAGCCTTTTTGGGAGAGTTGCGAGCCCCAGCCGGTGCCATTGCGGTGAACTCCCTGACCACCATGATGGTGGTGGGTGGGTTGACCGAGGCCGAAGTCAAAACCAGCTTGGGCCTGCCCAGCTCGGTCAATTTGTTGACCACCGACCCGGCCGCTGAAAACGGCGCCAACTACAGCAACAGCGAGCTGTTTGCCAAAGCCAAAACCGTGCAGCAGTTGTTCCAAACCACCATGGACACGTTGGCCACAACCGCCAGCGTGACCAGTGCAGATGCCAAAAAAGCCATTTATGCCACCGCGGCCAGTGCCTTGGCCAGCCAAATCAAGGCGGCACCTGCTACCAAATTGATCACGGGTAGCACCGTGGCTGGGTCCACAGTGACGGAGAGCGTGGTGACTGCAATGGTGAGCACAGCAGTCACCAATGTGAAGGCTTCCACCAACACCAATTTGGCGGGTGCGAAGACCGGCTTGGCCTTGGTGCAGCCAGCCGCCATGGCGGCACTGGCAGGGCCATCCATGGCCACCCAGTCCCAGCAATACATGACCAATGTGCCCACCACGGTCGCGGCCGGTCAATCGATGGCCAGCTTGATCCAGAAAGATCAAACCTTGGCCAACCAAGTCAACACCAATCGAAGTTTTCTGAGCACGACCGATGCCACCAAAGTGGCTGCCTTGTCCACCTCGGTGCAAAATTTGGTGTCTGTAGCCAACAACCCGGCGCTGAGCAACGATCAGCGCCAAACGGCCCAGACCACTGCGTTGACCAGCATCGGGCAGGCCCAAACCACTGTGGCCACCAACACCGGTATTGCAGCACCCCCTGCCCCCACGAACTACTTGGCCATCGGCAAAGATGAAGTGGCCTTGAAGTCCCTCGGCACCACCAGCAAGATCACCCTTGCCGATTTCATGGGCACCGGTGCATCTTTGAAGTGGCCCTTGGTGGATGGCACCGAGTTGGGTTTGAGTTTGATCGGTTTTGGCACACCTGTGGTGTCGGCCATCGAGGTGGCTGTGGACATCAGCCAGCCCAGCAAAAGCGGCGCTTTCAAAGCCTATATTTCCGGCCTGACAGCGTCAATGACTTCGGCGGGTTTGCGCATCCAAAGCACGGCCAATACCAAAATGATTGCATGGGCGCGCAACGATGCTGGCGCGCAAGAAATTTATGCTGACCTGAGTGCAGAGGTGTCCAGTATTGACACCACTTTGTCCAGCAGTTCCAGCTTGATCACTTGGCTCCCTTTGAACAGCGCTTTGGACCGTGCCATTGTGGTCACGGGGGACACCAGTGGTGTCATTAAAAAGTTGAGCGGAACTTTCAATGTGACCATGGTGGTCAAGGGATTGCCATTGTTCATGAGCAACCAGACGCCATTCAAGGAATACACTATTTCCGTGCCCAAGTCGCTGACCAGCGCTTCATCGGCCCAAACTTTGACCGGCCCCGGTCTGTTGGGCAAGGTCAAGCTCACGCCCTGATATATTCTCTTTGCGTTTTCTCACAAGGCAACGCGATGCGTTGCCTTGTTTTTTGGCCGTTTTACTTTTCACCATCTGCAGCGAAACTTCCTCATGCGTTATTTGATTTTTTGCTTGTGGGGTCTTTGCGCCAGCGGCCTGGCTGCGGCCAATCCGGTGGACTGGCACCCTCAAGACACCATGGCCCCAGGCCAGTGGATGTTGACAGGCACCAGCACCCATTTCAATACAGGCTTGGATTTCACCCAAGGCCGTGACCGTTCGCCCAGCTTGCGTGGCACCAAGTCGGGCGACTACCGGGGCAATGCGCTGAGCTTGAGTTGGCAGTTTCACCCACGCTGGGCCGTGCGTGCCAGCAGCCTTGGGCGGGTGCTGGAGGACGTGTCCGATCAATACCAAATCAACACCTGGGAGGCCTCGTTGTGGACGCAGCAGCCCCTGCAATGGTTGGGCAGTGAGACTGGGTTTGCACGCTTGAGCGCTTGGGGAAACCAAGCGGACAGTTTGCAGTCGAGCACCAGCAAGACAGTGGGCGAGGTGGTGCTCACCCAATCAAAAATCATTCAACCGCGCGACCAAACCCTGGCTTTGCAAGGGGGACTGACGTGGTCATCCAGCCCGGCTTGGAAATACCATGCCGATATGGGCTTGGGTTGGACCGAGTTGAAGTACCAAGACTTTCAAGCCAATGGCATGCGCAATGGTTGTGAGTACCAGTTGCAAATCATGGGCACAGATGTGGTGGGCACCCGCATAGACCCCTGCACAGTGGTGGGTACAGCCAGTCAGTTCAGCACCCCCTTGGGCACTTACGGCCTTGACCTGCAAAAAGAGTTGGCCTGGAGTGCGCGTTACCTGGCCTGGGGTGGCGGTTTGCAATGGACCAATGGCTGGGGCCGTTGGCGTGCCAGTGCCAATGGACAGACGTGGCAGCGCAATGGGGTGGACGACATCATTGCCAAGCGTGGTGGCGCGCCAGTGGTGCAACAACTCCATGTGCGCACCGAGTGGATGTACCCCGTGTCCGTACAAATTCAGCCCTTTGAGGGCTTTGATTACTTCAGCAGTTTTTTGCTCAACGACTTGCCCATGCTTTACAACAGTGGAACGAGCTCCAATTTCTTGAATACCTACTCGCAATTTCGTGCGGGCTTGAGAATATTCTTTTGATTTAAAAGTTGTGAACCAAGTTCACATCTCTGTCACTTTAGTTGTTTAATTTTCTTCTTTCAGTTTATTTATTT
>Ga0114960_10001615_pt1 | contig 17890 bp, 24 predicted proteins | sample C_130625_MF_Meta_FD_92637 | JGI IMG/M metagenome (GOLD analysis project Ga0114960, IMG submission 92637) | Freshwater microbial communities from Lake Croche, Canada to study carbon cycling - C_130625_MF_MetaG | ecosystem: Environmental > Aquatic > Freshwater > Lake | place: Lake Croche, Canada... | reverse complement strand
TTTTTATATTTATTTGCCAAAATTGAAATTAAAGGTATTTCCAATATTTACGAGAAGGGAAGATTTTTTTAAAGTTGAATATGATTTTTCTGACATTGCATCAATAAAATTTAAAAAAATATCATTTAGTAAATTTGTAAATGCAAATCGAATTGAATTTATTTTAAAAGATTGAGTATGGCAAGAGAACCCTTATTAATGGCTTGTTGTGGGAAAAAAGGTGTAGGTAAAAGTTATCAACACGTCATTCTAATGAATCAATATGTTCAAGGTGATTATTATAAGGGCGTACAAGGTAGGAAATGCTTGATAATGGATGTGAATGATGAATATGGTTACGGTACTTACAACTATAAAGCCATTAGTTTAAAGGATATTGCCTTATTTACGGTTCACCCACAAATTGAAATTAGGAGGATTAGACCCTTTCACCCAAATGGTAAAAGAATGACATTGGATGAATGGGCAAATGCCTTATTTTATGTGCTACAAACATTCAAGAATGGATTGTTGTTAATTGAGGACATTAACAAATTTATTGGAGACCATTTGCCTAATGATTTGATTGGGGCAATATGTACTAATCGACACGCAGGATTAGACATCTTGCTATCATATCAAAGTTTAGGTCGTATAAATACAAAGATTTGGGGTAATCTTAATCTACTTAGATTCCATAAAAACGTTGAAAGTGTTGAGCGTCATGTAATGAAATTCCCAGATAAATTCGAGTATATGCGAATAGCTGAAATTATGGTTAATCATAAGTATAGCGAAGGGGATAAAAGATTTTATGTGTATGTAGATATGGATGAAGCCAAAATACGAGGTAATATTGATAAGGAGTTGATTAATCTCGCAGTCGATGAATATATAAGCCAAAATTATCAAAAGTTATTAAAGCCATATATTGTGCAAAAAGATGGCACTAATAAAAAGAAATATACAGATAGTAGTGCAAGAGAGTTGGTGAAGAAAAATATAATTAATTCATACTTTTAATTTTTAATAAAGTTTTAACGTAGTTTATTTGTTAATTTAATATATAGTTATTCAAATAATATAATATAATTATATGTATTAATTTTGGTGTAATAAATTGAATCTGAATTTAATTATAACCGTTAAAAATTATAAAATGAATTACAAAGAGTTAGCAGTTAATTTGCTTGTAGTAGCAGGGGGTGTAGCCTTATATAGTTTGGTAATTAAGCCTCTTTTAGACAAAGCAAAAATTACAAAAATCTAAATAATAAAACTTAAAAATTAATAAAATGTCAAGTATTCAAAATTATATCAGAAACGCAAATCGCTCTGCAAATGAGCAATTCATTGGCGTTGATGGTTTCGTAGATGATGATATGTATTTCACTGGTAGTGAAGGGTTCTTCGGTGCTGATGGTGATTCTGCTCCTGCAATGGCATCACCTTCTGTTATGCGTTCTCAACCATATATCATCACAGTTTCTAACGCATCTGCAAGTGCAGTAAGCGTTGATGTGTTCGGTGCTTATATCTATTTGAACAATGCGGGATTTAGTAGTGGAACTTTAACAGTTAATAACGTTACGATTACATCTAATTTGTCAAACGTAACTTATTACAACTTGTTGAATCAATCAAGTGTTTCTCCGTTTACAATTGGTTCTACATTGATTAGTTCAGTTAATGGTGTAACTACCCAAGTATTACAACCTTTGACACTTTCAACTTTCGATGCAAATGGTAACCAAGCGGTTAAAATCTTGACACCAGTTATTGACCCATATCAACAACAAAGTGGTGTAATTGAGTTGAAGCAGCCTTATAGAATTGATGGTTTCACCAAGTTGACATTCACCGTATTTGCGGCAACTTCGGTTCAATTCCAATTCTATCCTGCCGACACAATTAACATTGCTCGTGGTTTGGCTGGAAATCCAGTATCAAGGCAATATGGTTCTCCAAGAATTATTCGCCCTGCATCAAGATAATTAGAGAACATAAATAATAAAAGGGGGTGAGGTGGAATTTTCTATCTCTCCCCTTTTTTACATTAAAACAAAAAATATGCGTAACTCAAAAGCTAATTTATACAACTATACTGCCTCTGCTAATCCATACTTCGTTGTATCATTAGCACATAAGTTTGGTTATGAATTTGATAAGCAACAGCCTTTAGGTACTGTCCTTGAACAATTGGTTTCAATGGAAGGCGAAAAGGCATTGTTTGAGATTATTGAAAATAATCCCGACAAAGAATTGTTTATGGAATATTTTGAAAAAAAATATGCCAAGAAGATAGCGAATTGCAATTGTGAAAAAAAGGATAAAAATGTGTTAGACCATTACATGAATTTCACTGGGCAGTTGCAAGAATCTAAAACAACAAACAATCAAAATTCACTAATGGTTTTTGCAGGAGCGGTTTTAATCGCATTTGCAATCCTATCAAAAAATTAATATATGGCAACACAAAACGCAGTTGTATTGACAAGAGATTTAATAAGCTATACTATCTTAACTGATAAAAAAGCTATTATAGATTTGCTTAATAAAAATGGTGTAACATTAAGTCCTAATGCCACTGATAGTCAAGTAAGTATAGCCACATTAGTCGCATCAAGTAAAAGTCCAAATTTTAAAAGTGAATTGATTGATTTACTTGCCTCAAAAACAAATAGTGCCATTAATACATTCAAGAACTTTAGTGGGGCAAATGATATGTATGGTTTTACTGGCGTAGATGATTTAGCTTTTACTGGTTCTGATGATTTTTGGAAAAATTTAGGAGGAGATGATAAATCAAATTATGGTTATAAACCTATGGGTTTATCTAAGCCTTCATTACCTTACAAACCAATGGGTTTGCCAACTACCAAAACTACTAATCCTAATCTATTAGTTAATTTAGACAATAAAAAAACCGAAGTTAATAATAGCAAGGAAAGGGGTGCTTTTTGGAAAGGAATAGGAAATTTTTTAAGTTCTAATGTACTCACTAAAGACAACATTAATCAAGGATTGCAAATTGGTTTAACTTCTATAAACAACAAGGTTCAAGCCAAGCAGAACGCAGTTCAACAAGAAGCATTGATTTTGAATGATACTCAAAATCAAATGCAAAATGATTTGAATACCCAAAACAAACCAAATAATATGTGGTTAATTTTGGGCGTTGTAGGTGGTTTGGGTATTATTGGTTATTTGATATTTAAAAAGAATTAAGATGAATAAGACATTAAAGTTTATATTAGGTGTTGCTATTGGTGGATATGGTGCTTATTTATTATATGCTTATTACCAAAGCAAACAAGTAAAAAAGGATATGACTACTGGTGAAATGAAAAATTTTAATGGTAGAACCGAGATAAAGATTCCTGCTCGTAATCTCATACCAAGTGTTTACGATAGAGGTATTGGAGCAGAAATGAATTTTACTGGGAAATGTAAGTGTGGTGGTAAATGCAAATGCAATAAATAGTATGCAAAACGCAAAGGAACTATTAGATAAAGTAAATTCGGTTAAGATGAACGCTAAAACATTGAAAAATGAAAAAACTAAAGGCATTATTAGTGGAACTTTCATCGGCATGGGCGGTGGTTTATTGTTAGGAATGGCAAGGAATTATAACCTCGTAAATAGTGCCATTGTTGGTGCTTTATTTGGTGCATTAATAACCCAATTATTACTACCTAAAAATGAAGAAAATGAAGATGAATAAAAAAACTGCTAAACTTTTAACTTTTACTTTATTTGTAGGGGGTGCAACTGCTATATATTTGTATTTTAGTAAAAAAAATACCAATAAAGGAGAAACACCACCACCACCACCATCAAACGATGAAAAATATTTTGATGCAAAAGTTAATACAACTTCATCAGATTTGAACGTTAGAAATGAACCTAATACGACATCTATGATTGTCAAAAAATTAAAAAAAGGGACAAAAATTGTAGTTGGTGGTGATATAAATGGTTGGCGAAGACTTGTAGATAGTTCTAAAAATACAATTGGTTATGTTTCAAGCCAATATGTAGTTTTAATATAAATTATGAATAATAATAATCTTAAAATATTAAAATTTGCATCATTTATGGCTCTTGGGGTTGCTATATACTTTTATTTTAGTAATAAAAAGAAAAAAATACCACAAAATCCACAAAAGAAACAATTAAAATGGGCAACTTGGATTCTTTTTAAAGTTAAAGATGATAAAAACATTAATCTTTTAGCATCACCTAATAAAAATGGTAGAATTTTGAAACAATTAAAAAAGGGAGAAGCATTTGATGGTGTGTATTATTCTGATTTACCAGACTTTTACGGCACGAGATATATTCAAGTGCTTGATACCAATACAATACCAACAAAATTAATTGGTTATGTGAGCGATGAATTTGTTAAAGAAAATTATTAAAAATGCTAACTGCTAATCAACTTTATAAAAATTACAAGATTAATGGTGGTAATTTGAAGTTTTCAGATTGGATAACCACGCAAAAAAACAATGGTATTTACCCATTAAATAAAGAATTAGATAGTGAAGTCAATAATACATTGAACGAAATAGATAAAGATAAAAATGATAAAAATAGCTATCAAGTATTGTACATAATTGGTGCTATTCTTATTGTCGCAATAGTTGTAAACAAATTAATCAATAAGAAATGAAAGGACAATTGATTTATGGAATAGTTGCAGGTTTTGTAGGATATTATGCCTATGTAATGTATAAAGAAGGTAAAAACAAACCAAAGGAAGTAGTTGTTGAAACTCAAACAAGTACTAACATTACACCTCAAAATGGTTATTCTGCATTGCTTAATGAGTATGATGTTATTGTACCATCACCAACAAATTTAAAAACAAGAAATACAATTAAGCAACCAAGAAGAGCAAGACATAGAAAAAACGAAACTGCATAAATTTATGACATATAAACTTGTAACACGATATTCACCTTGTATGGTGCAAATAGTTATCCTTACTCAAACGGCACAAATGTTGTGTTTAAAAGTTTATGACCCTAATCAAAAGAATACCGTTTTCACAGAACGTAAGAAAACAATCACTGGCAAGGAATCGCTTTTTGTTCGTATGCCATTAACATCAAATGTTATAAACATACAAATTTACAATGAAAAAAATGGTGATTTACCGAGTAGTGAAGATAATAGTTTTAAGGTTTTAGGCGTTAAAATGTTAGATTTAAATGTTACTTTACCTCAAACCAATATGGATACATTTGAGGTAACAAGTTTTGTAAGATTTGCTCAAAAATTCTGTTATAACGCAGGATGGATTGATGCCAACAAAGATTATACAAGTAGTAACGGCAAATATAAAATTGAATATCTACCATATATAGTAAGTTCAAAGAATGGACAAAAAATGCAAACTCCTGCGAGAATATCTACTAAAGATGGTAGAATACAAGTTTCGCAAGAAGCATTTGTACCTTTCACGATTCCAATGAGAATGGCTATCCTATTGCATGAATTTAGCCATTATTTTATCAATACTGACATGAGTAATGAAACTGAGGCAGACTTGAATGGAATCACCATATACTTAGCTTTGGGATACCCAATCAAAGAGGTTTATTCGGCTTTTGGTGAAACGTTTGTGGGTTATCCAACTGAGGAGAATAAAAAAAGATACGACATAATTAACTCATTTATCAAAAATTTTATAACAAAATATAACCTTCAAAACGTTTATGCAAATGGCGTTAAAAATAAATAATATGAATAAAATAATTTGGGGAATTGCAATATTGGGTGGTGGCTACTTGCTTTATAATTACACCAAAAAGCATTTTCTTTCTTCTAATGAAATGAATCAATACATCATTCATAAGGATAAATATGATTTTTCAAATATGGATAAAAAGTATATCCAAAATTGGGCAGATGCCAAAAGAAATGGATTGACTACATTTGATTATAATGGGTCAAAATATAACGCAAATACTGGCAAAAAAGTAATCTAATATGAAGCAAAACTATTTTGAAAATTTACCAAGTTGGAGTAGGGGGGTGATTTCCATAGTGGGAGTTGGTGCAGTAGCATTTATTGGTTATCAAATATATGTATCTATTAAGACTAAGCAAGATTTAGCAAAAAGTCTTGAAGCACAAAAACTTGCAGACAAAGAACTTGCCGATTTGAAGAAAAATGGTGTAGTTCCAACAAAAAGTCCTGCCCAATTTGAAGTATTATCTGCAAAAATTAATGAAGCAGTAAATGATTGTGGAACTGATGAAGAAGCAATTTATCAAGTCTTTAATAGTTTGAACAATAGAGCAGATTTACTAAGTCTAATTAGTGCATTTGGCATTAGATATTATAGACCATGTGCAGCAACAGACCCTATTTCGTACACGAGATATATGTTCAATAACAATAGTTTTGGAGGCGATTTATCTTCTTTGCTATCTTATGATTTGGATAGTAGTGAAATAGCAAAAATTAACAATATTTTGAAATCAAAAAAGATTGATTTTACATTTTAAAAATTTGATATTATGGCAATAGATATGATTGAACATAATGAATTGGGTGCTTTATCTCATAGCCGTTTAGGTAGTGCTAATTTCATTAATGAGATGCGAGGGGATGATTCTTATGCTAATTTATTTGGCAGTCGTAATCGTAAGAAAAGTGCTTATAGGGAGGATGTACAGAATCTTTATAAATCTATGCAAACAGATTGTGATAGTTTAGAAGTAAATATAGAAACAATTAGTGCCGATTTAGAAACATTGGTTAAACGTAGTGCAAGTAAATCAAGTCTTGAACTCAAAGAAAAGATTGATGAAACTCAAACCATTTTGGGTAACATGAAATCATTACAAGCCAAACAACAATGTACAACGAAAAAAGCACAAGCACAAAAGGAAAAAACTGCAACAGAAAACATAAAAACACTAACAGAATTAAGTGATTTGACTGTTGATAAGGCTAAACAAGATTTGGGGCAAACAACAGACCCTACAAAGTCAAACTCTATGATTTATTGGTATATTGGAGGTGGTTTTGTAGTTATGGCAATCATTACGCTAATTGTATTAAAGAATAAAAAATGAAGTATTTAAAACCTTTATTGTTTGTTGGTGGTGGTAGTTTGTTGGCATACGGATTGTATAAATACTATCTTGCTCAAAAGAAATTTATTGAGCAGATTAAATACAAATTCGTTGGTCTAAAAATTGTAGAATTTGCAAAAGATAACATTACTTTAGACATTACAGTTAACTTATTCAATGGCTCTGATGTACAAGCTACTGCAAAGGAAATGTACTTAGATGTTATGATTAACGATGTTATAGTAGGAAATATCAATGAAGTGAAAGATGTAGTAATAATGTCTAAAAAATCTACAAATTTCACATATAGATTTAGCTTCAACCCTCAATTGATTTTGAAAAATATTGTTGATTTAATTAGCTTCTCAATCCAAGCAAAAAATCTTAATTTTGATGTAAAGGGATACGTTAATATTGATTTTGGAATTTACAAAACAACATTGCCATTCACCTTTCATGACAATTTAAAAAACATTTTAAAACTTAAATAATGGCATTTAATACTACTGTTTGGACTTATGTATTAACAAATCAAACACTATATATAAACGAAACAGACAACGTGTTAAGCCTTAGTGTTATTTGCACAACTGGTACGATTACAGTAAATGGAAGTGGTGGGTTTCAAGGCATACCAAGTGGGGCAATTACGTTATCAGCAGGACAAGGTTTTACCTTATCAGCTAAAAATATACAATCCCCTATAACTGGGGTAACAATAACTGCGAGTAGTGGAAACGCAGCAGAAATTCTTTTGTCGAAAAATTAAAAAAACCATAATGAAAGAGGTAATAATTGGTGAAACAAATAAAGTTTTCATTAAATCGTTAGAGAGATTTGCAAAGCAAAATGACCAAGACATTAAGGATATACAATTAGTCATTTCACTTGATGAATCTGATGAATTGTTTTATCAAATTTGTATTAAAGGTGTACCACAATCAAACGTTACTTTAAAAGAAATATTGGGCATTAAAACAATAGATTTTAAAGGTTATACGATGTTTATTCCACCCTATTTAATGCAAATTATGAGTAAACTTATCAATGAGCAACAAAATAAAGATGTAAAAGTGGTTATTTGTTATAATACTACCAGAGAATATTGTGCTTACTTTTTGTTTTGTGAGAAGAAGAAAGTTAGAGAAATATATTTGAACGATTTGATAGAATAAAATATTGAAATATGACATTTGGTAATAACGATAGATTTGGATTATTCAGCGGTGGATGTACTGTTTGTTGTGGGTGTGGCGGTGGTAGTGGAATCATAGTTCAAGGAGCAGGATTGGGTTCATCAATTCGTTGTGCTGCTTCTAATACCTCAAGTGGTGCTTATACAAGTGTTTTTGGAAAAAATAATACAAGTAGTGGCAATTGCTCAACCGTTTCGGGTTACGGCAATACAAATAGTTCAGAATTTTCAAGCATATTGGGTGTTGGTAATACAATAAGTGGTGATTATAATTCCTATAATGATATAATAGGCGGTAATGTTAATACTATTTGTAATGGTGAAAATGTAAATTCAAGCATTATTAGTTCATTTAATTCATGTATTAGTGCAAGTTGTTCACATAATCAAATTATTGGTGGAAACACTAATAAAATTTTAAGTTCTACATTTAATTTAATTGTCGGTGGACAAGCAAATACAATTTCTGCTTATTGTAATAATACAATAATAAATTCTTATGGTTCTTGTATAATTAATGGAAGTCAATATTCCTATTTGAGGGGATTAAGCAATGTTCTAACAAGCGACAATAATAACTCATTTAATGAATTAATAGGGGGTAATAATACTGCTATTGGTGTAAATATTGATAGAGTAAAAATTTATGGTAATGCAAATACTATAAGTGGTTATAGTCAAAGATTGCAAAAAGTATTTGGTGAAAATAATAATCTTACTGGTTGTTTTCAATGCTTTAATAATGTAACTGGTAGTAACAATAAAATTACATCAAGTGGATATTATGCTTATGTAAATTATACTAATATTGTTGGTCTTAATAACTGCGTTTATGCGATTAATAACAATCCCGATAATGGAGATTTGTTGTGTAACAATAATATGTATGGCACATTAAATAGTATATGTGCAATAAATTGTATTAGTGGCACACAAAGAGCAAACTACATATATTATAATACCTTACAAGGTCAATGCAACTTAATTTGCACAACAAATTCAGTAGATTATTCACAAAACTGCTTAGTATATAATCTTGTAAATGGTTTTTCAAATAAAGTATTTACAAACTTTTGTTCTTATGGACAAGGTAACTTTGTAAATGGAAGTAGCAATTGTGTTCAAGCCAATTATTCATCTGCAATAGGTTTGAGCAACGTCATAAATTGTGCTTGTTCGACAACGATTAATGGTACTTTTGGATTAGTTACTGGGTTTTGTGGTAACACTATTGGAGGAGGCATTTCAAACTGCATTAGTGGTTGTAATGCCAATACAATTAGTGGTGGCTCAAACAATCAATTGGTTGGATTAGGTCATAATGTTGGTGGGGGAAATTTAAACCTTATTAATGGCGTTAATTATAGCAATATTGGAGGTGGATTTTCTAATACTAACAATGCAGGACAATCAGTAATAGGGGGCGGTGAATGTAATCGCATTTTTGGGGGTAATCGTAATTTCATTGGTGGAGGGATAAAAAACAATCTTACATCAACAAGTGGCAAATATTCTTTTATAGGTGGTGGATGTTGCAATAATTCTTGTGCAAGTCAATCGGTTATTGTTGGTGGGGCATTGAATACAATAAATTGTACTGGCGTTGATAGTTACATAGGTGGAGGTTGTTGCAACACAATTACTCCTTGTTTTGGAATAATTAATGGTAGTCTATTAAATAATATAATTAGTAGCAATTGTTCTGCAATATTGTATGGTTCTTCTAATACTATTAATAGCACTGGGGTATCAAATTCAAATAGTGGTTATGCTTCTACATTAAGTGGAAATGGAAATCAAAGTGCCATATTTAGTGGTGGTGCGAACACACTTAGTGGCAGTATTGGAACAATAATTGGTGGTCAATTTAACTCTAATAGTGGATATGCAAGTACGGTTGTTGGAGGGCGTTATAATATAAATTCGGGTAGTTATAGTTCAATTATAAGTGGTTGTTGCAATGTCGTAAGTGGTGCTAATAATTTTATAGGTAGTACTCTTTGTTCTTGTACCGCAGGTACAAATAATAGCATTGTTAATAGTAAACTTAGTTGCATTACTGGTGGTGAAAATACAATCATTGGAGGTGGTTATTCTAATAGAATTATTAATAATTCAGCTTTAGGTAATAATGTCATTAATGGTGGTGGTCAAAACCAAATTAGTTGTAGTTTAAGCAGTACAATTAGTGGGGGTTATAGTAATTCAATTTCCAATGTGTACTTTTCTTTCGTGGGTGGAGGCAGACAAAACTGTGCAAATGGTTGTTTTGGTTCAATTTTAGGTGGCTGTTGCAATGTCGTGAGCAACAATTTTGCCAATATCATAGGTGGCTTTAAAAACTTCAATCAAGGACAATATTCATTTGTAGGAAATGGCATTTGCAATAGATTATGTAACTCTACAAGTGGATGTTGTGCGTTGGGTAGTGTGATTGTGGGTGGCGTTGGTAATAATACTACTGGTGGTACTTGGGATATAGCAACGTGTAGTTTTACTGTTGCTCCTACAATTTGTGATATTAGAGCATTTAGTTTTATCGGTGGTGGATTTCAAAACATTAACAATGGTAGATATTCAAATGTATTAGGTGGTGCGAACAATGGTGTTTTAGGCAATGCAAATTATAATAATGTTTTAGGTGGTCTTTTTAACACGGCATCATCTTCTTATGGTGCTACTGTTATTTCTGGTAACGAAAACGTAAATACAAGTCAATGGAGTAGCATTATTGGTGGTCGTTGTAATATTCTTTCATCTGCTTGTAACTCAATCGTTTCGGGTTTTTGCAATCAAGTGTCAAGCAATTTTGGTACGATAGTAGGTGGTTGTTGCAATTTGGTTTCTGGAGATTGTTCTTTCATTGGTAATGGAAGGGGAAACACTATAAGTGCAATCACTTCAACAATATTAAATGGGACTTTAAATGAAATTATAAGTGGTGGTAATAATACTATAATTGGTGGTTCAAGTTGTATTGGTACAAATTCTTGTGATACTTCAATTTTAGGTGGCGTAACAAATAAAATAATTTGTGGATGTCGCTCAACTATTGTTGGAGGATTCTGCAATAGCGTTTGCACTTCTTTTTATGGCACTATAAGTGCTGGTTATTGCGGTATAATTAATGCTTTCTATGGGTCAATAAATAATGGTTTTTGTAATACTGTTTGTGGTAATTTCAGTACATTAAATAATGGTTGTCTTAATACAACTTCACAACCTTTTGCATTTATTGGTACTGGTTTTAAAAATTCAAATCAAGGACAATATACATTCTTAGGTAATGGTATTTGTAATCAATTGTGCAATTCTACAAGTAGTTGTTGTGCATTGGGTAGTGTAATTGTTGGTGGCATTGGTAATGGCACTACTAATGGATGTTTTGATTTAGCAACTTGTACATTTTGTGTTGCACCTACAATTTGCAATACTGGGCAATTTAGTTTTATTGGCGGTGGCTTTCAAAATAGAAATAAAGGAAGATATGCCAATATCGTTGGTGGATATAGTAATGATATTGGAGTTGGTAATTATGGTAATATAGTTGGCGGTCTTTCTAACACTATTTCTACTGATTATGGTGGTTCAATTGTAGGTGGATTTTCAAATATAATTAGTAATCAATGGACTATCATAGGTGGAGGCACTAACCATTCATTAAGTGGTTACAAGGGTGGCATATTTAGTGGTTGTAATAATATTAACAGTGCAAATTTTGGAACGATTATAGGTGGTGCAAAAAATCAAGTAACTTGTGATTTTGGATTCATAGGCAATGGATGTTGCAATGTTGTAAGTAATTGTTTTGCTAATATTTTAGGTGGATGCTCAAATGGTATTTCAGCAGGATTATCCACAATCGCAGGAGGTAATTTTAATAGTATTAGTGGTAATAATAGTTTTATTGGTTCGGGTTGCAATAATATAGTTTGTGGAATATATTCTTCAATAGTAGGAGGAAATTGCAACTTGGCGTGTGATATTTATGGAAGTGTTGTTGGCGGTTGCAGAAATAAAAACTATGGCAAATATACATTTATAGGGAATGGTATATGTAACGTTGTTTGTAATTCTGTAAGCAGTTGTTACACGCTTGGAAGTGTTATTGTTGGTGGCATTGGTAATAATACTACTGGTGGTACATTTAATTTAGCAACTTGCTCATTTACAGTTGCACCAACAAATTGCAATATTGGTCAATATTCATTTATAGGTAGTGGTTTTCAAAACAATGCCAATGCCAATTTTAGTGGTATTTTAGATGGATGTTGCAATACTAATAGTAATTGTTTTTCAACAATTCTAAATGGCTTTTGCAATAAAATGATAACTGCTTTTGGGCAAGATAATTTTATTGGAGCAGGTAGTTGTAATACCATAATTGGTAGTGGTAGTACAATTGTAAATGGATGTTGCAACACCACAACGAGTACTTATGCTTGTGCAGGAAATTTCATTGGTGGAGGTGCAAATAATAGTGCGAGTAGTTGTTATACCCCAAGTTTTATTGGAACAGGTTTTGACAATATATCTGTGAGTGGTGCTTTCATTGGAAATGCTTATAATAGTTGTGCAAGTGGTTCTTATAGTTTTATCGGGGCAGGATGTTCGCAAAAAACATTAGGTGATTTTAGTTTTGTTGGCGGGGGTTCTTTCAATCAAATATGTCAAGCTGGACCCAATGTTGGTTCTACAATCGTTGGAGGAGGTAACAATACAATAAGTTCTTGTTATTCATTTATAGGTGGAGGAGATACAAATGAAATAATAAGTGGTAATTGTTCAACCCTTGTTGGTGGCTCTAACAATATTATCAACGTAGATAGGGGTAGTATTCTCGGTGGAGTTGATGCTTGTGCTTATTTGTACGGTCAACAAACCAATAGTAATGGGGCATTTAATGAAGTTGGGGATAATCAAAGTAGTAAATTCATATTGTGGAAATCCTTGACATTAAATCAATCACAATGTGGTAGGTTGTATCTTGATGGGATTACAAGCGGAACTAACTATGAACTAAATATCCCAAGTAATACAATTTGGAATGTCAATGTCGCATGGACAGTAGTAGTTGCAACTTTGGGAACTGGCACTTCTACTATATCTGTTGGCTCAACCCATGTTGGTAATGACCAATTTTTTGCCAAAAATATAGCAGGAGCAGTTTCAATTTCTGCACAAACAAATGTAAGTAGTCATAATGATAGCGGGATGGCAAGTTCGGACATCATTTATACACCATCAAGTAGTTTCCTACAAGTTTATTTCCAAGCACCTACAACTGGAGGTACTGGCACAGAATATTATGTAAACGCAGTAGTTACCGTTTCTGAAATTGGCTTTGCAGGAGTACCTCAAGAAACAATAGTTACACAAGGATTAGCAAGGTATATAAACCCCGCAGTAACACCTCCCTCTAATGCTACTATATACGATGCCACCGACCCTGCAAACCCAGTAGTATGTGGAGCAATTACTGACTATGTGGGTGTATACAATCCAAATCTTTATGGTGGAATATTTCAATTAAATGGTAGTACACAATGGCTTAATTTAAGTGGTTATAACATAAGTTATAATGCAGGATATACTATTCAAATTATTGTTAGAAATTCAGATAGTGGCGGTAGTTTTAAAAATCCAAGTATATTTTTTGGAAGTAATCAACCACCAAATACTATTAAGGCTTATGCTTCGTCATCGGTTGGTGGGTATAGTATAATTTACGAAAATAATGGTGCTGGGCATGGTTATAGTGAATTTACATCCAAAGTGTTTAGTAACACAACTGCTTGGACTTTGTACACTTTTACCAACGCAGACCCTACAAATTCCAATATAACATTATATGTAAACAATGATTCTACTCCTCATATTATACCCAATTGGTCAGTTGGAGGTAGTGTTACATTTGCCAATTTTATTGTTGGTAATTCTGACAACCAAAATACTGGCACAGAATTCAAGGGTGATATTGGTGCATTTTTATTCTATAATGGCGTATTAACTTCACAAAATATTCTTCAAAATTATAATGCTTTAATTGGAAGATTTCAAGTATAATTATACTTTTTTTTATTAATTTTACATATAAATTTTATACAAAATGGCATTTAAGTTAAACACTTTGCATATTTTCGGTTATGGTGAAACCCAAGTTATTGGTCAAAATGATGGCGTTAATGTAAACAAAAAAGCACCAAATGATGTGCTTACATTCTTACAACCAGTTGTGGATAATGTATATTCATTCAAACCGCAAGATAATCCTGCAATCAATGATTATCATGCAATCAACATTTTTGTAGATTTGTTTTCTGATTATGTGCCTAAAGATTCTGAGAATAAGTCTTGGAGAACTCCTTATGATGAATTAGACCAAAATGCAATTGATTTATTAGTAGCAGAAGTTATGGCATACGAGAAACCAATAAACACAGAAACAACAACACAACCATAAACCATGAATATCATTTTTGAAATTAGCGGTGGCATTGGCAAAAACATAATGGCTACTGCGGTATGTAAGGCAATTAAAACGCAATACCCAAACGATAAACTAATTGTTGTTACTGCGTACAATGACGTTTTCATCAACAACCCAAACGTTGATAGATGCTTCAATTTTAATAATCTTAGCTACTTCCATGAGGAATACATTGATGGCAAAGAAGTAAAATTGTGTTTGCAAGACCCTTATCGTCAAACAGATTTTTTAAAGAGAGAAAAGTCTTTAATTCAGATTTGGTGTGAGATGTTCATGATAAAGTACAATGGTGAATTTCCCGAAATATTTTTGACCGAGAGGGAGAAAAATTTCTATTCAAAACAATTCCAAACTGATAAGCCATTATTTGTAATGCAGACAAATGGTGGGGCAGAAAATCAACCACAAAAGTATAGTTGGGCAAGGGATATTCCTTCTAAGAATGTAGTAGAAGTCATTGAACATTATAAGAATGATTTTGCTATTGCTCACATAAGAAGGGAAGACCAAGTGGGTTATGAATTTACAACGCCAGTTCAAGGCAATTATAGAAGTATGGTAGTCTTGATTGCCATGAGTAAGCAAAGATTGTTTATTGATAGTTTTGCACAACATACTGCGATGGCATTGAATTTGCCTTCTGTTGTATGTTGGATTGTTAATTCACCAAGAGTTTTTGGTTACTTCTCGCATAAGAACATTGAAGCCAACGAATTTACGCAAAAACCCGAATTGGTTAGTAGTTATATTGATAAGTTTGATATTACTGGCAATTTGCTTCAATTCCCTTACAATTCAGAGGATGAGATATTTGATACACAAAAGATTATAGATGGCATAGAAAGTCTTAAATAATATTGTTGACTAAAATGCAAAAGCAACTTGCATTTCATTAACTTCTTAGTGCATATTACTTTGGGTGGTTGCTTCACTCTTTGTTTTATTGCACTATTTTTTTTATATATGGCAGTAGAAAAGATTTTTTTCCAGAGTTCTTTACCTCGTAGTGGGAGTACAATATTGCAAAACATATTGGCTCAAAACAATGATATATATGCCACTCCTACAAGTGGGGTATTGGAGTTGATTTTTGCTTCAAGGCAAAATTACACGGATAGTGCAGAATTTAAAGCACAAAATTCCGAATTAATGCGAATAGCTTTCTTAAGCTATTGTAAGAAAGGTATTTTTGGTTTCTATGATGCCATTACAAATAGAAAGTTTGTTGTAGATAAAAGTAGGGGATGGGGTATTCATTATGATTTTTTAAATAGTGTTTTGGATGAACAACCTAAGATAATTTGTATGGTAAGAGATTTGCGTGATGTTTTTGCCTCAATGGAAAACAATTTTAGGAAACAACCCGAAAAAGCACAACCTATCGTTAATTGGGCAGAAATGCGTGGTACGAGTGTACCCAAGAGGATTGATGTTTGGTCGCAAAGTCCCCCCATAGGATTAGCAATTGAAAGATTGCAAGAAATGATTAGATTAGGCATCGATAAAAAAATATTGTTTGTTAAATACGAAGATTTGTGCCTTCGCCCTAATGCTGAAATGGTTAGGATTTATGAATATTTAGGGATTGATTATTTCCATCATGATTTTGAACATATAACACAATTTACAAAGGAGGATGATACGGTTTATGGTGCATTTGGAGACCATGTAATTAGGCATGAATTGAAACTTCTACCTTCCAGAGCAAAACAACTTTTAGGAAAGGATGTAACTGATTGGATTTATAACAACTACAAATGGTTTAATGAATATTTTAAATATACAAAATGATAACAATATTTTTTGGTCAACCTAATAGTGGTAAAACAACACTTGCGAGAAAATATGCTATGGAAATAGAATATGATTATCCATACAATTCATTAGAAAAGATTGATGGTGATAGCATAAGAGATATGTTTAAAAACAAAGATTTTAGCAAAGAAGGTCGCATAAAAAACATAAATAGAATATCTGATATTGCTTTTTATCTTCATACTACGTTGATGGATGATGTAGTTATAAGTGCAGTTTATCCTTATGCTGAATGCAGGGATTATTTAAATTTTTTAAACAATAATAGTCCATTATCAGAACCCATAATGTGGGTTTATTTGGTACATACTGACGAAAGGGAAAGGGATAAATATGCAGTTACTGATTTTGATACTATTGAAGATAATCACCAAATAAAGAATTTAATCAAAATAAACACAACAGAACATGGAATCGAAGAATGTATCCAAAAAGTATTGTCTTTTCGTTGGTCGCTATCAAATTCTTCATGAGGGGCATTTGTATATTTTTAGAAAGAAAATTGAGCAAGGCAAAAGGGTACTTGTTGCAATTCGTGATGTGGATAGAGATGAAAAAAATCCTTATTCTGCACATCAAGTAATGTCAATGTTTTGGGCTAACAAAGAGTGCCAAGAATGGATTGAAAAAGCATTAATGAAGGTGATGATAATACCAGATATTGAAGCGATTTGTTACGGTAGAGAGGTTGGTTATGCGATTGAAGAGATTGAAGTACCTAAAGAAATAGCTGAGATTTCTTCCACTAAACTTCGTGAAGAAAAACTAAGAAATGAAAAAGGCATTAATTAAAACCATAACATATCGAGCATTAGGTAGTTTAACTGGGTTGGTAATTACCTATTTAGCTACTGGGGATTTCAAAATGGGTATACTAATTGGCGGTGCAGATATAATCGTAAAACCTATATTGTACTACTTGCATGAGTTGGTTTGGGAGCGAAAAACGAATAACGAAATGCCATTTTAGTTATTAAGTATTTTTTTTGTAATTTTATGAAATATTTTCCTTATATGGCAGAAGATGTTTCAAAACTACAAAAGGGTGCAGATGTTTTAAATACTGCTTCTCAAATTTGTTCAACAATTTTACAAAGTGTTGGTAATTATATTGATGCTAATGAGCGTAGAAAATTTGAACAACAATTAAGCATATTATCTATTAGTCAACAAGATAAGTTAGCTAAAGAAATGGCTTCGCAACAAAGTGAATTTGAACGATTCAAGACTTTGAGCGAAGCCATTACTTCTTTAAACAATCAACGTATATCTAACATTACAAGTCCACAAATAGAACAAGAGAAAAACAAGCGAGTGC
>Ga0114960_10001612_pt1 | contig 17894 bp, 19 predicted proteins | sample C_130625_MF_Meta_FD_92637 | JGI IMG/M metagenome (GOLD analysis project Ga0114960, IMG submission 92637) | Freshwater microbial communities from Lake Croche, Canada to study carbon cycling - C_130625_MF_MetaG | ecosystem: Environmental > Aquatic > Freshwater > Lake | place: Lake Croche, Canada... | reverse complement strand
ATGCCGTGGTCTCTGGTGATGCCGTGGTCTCTGGTGATGCTAGGGTCTCGGGTTATACCGTGGTCTCGGATGATGCCGTGGTTTCAGAATAGTTGTTGACTTCTCTCGCAGCATAAGGTACAATAGTTTTGTAGTTAACGGAGATCTTAAATGTTAAGAGAACACACAGAGAAACTCGCCAAGCTGATGGCTGGTGAAGACATCGATGTAATTCAAAAGAATGCTCCGACTGCATATTTCGATCTACAATATCGTCGTCTCATCATTCCTAACTGGCAGAATCTCTCTACGGTCGAAGAAGAAATGATCGTCGGTCATGAGATCGGACATGCTCTGTATACTCCTCTAGATATTTGGATGACTGAAACAGATGCGTTCGAGGGTAGTAAGAATGTATTCCGGAATATAATTAATGTGATCGAGGATGCTCGTATCGAGCGCAAGGTCAAAACCAAATATCCTGGAATGAGACAGACATTCTACTTCGGCTATGAAGAACTCTTCGAACGTGGTATCTTCTGCATAGATGAGACGACGACTCTGCTGGGAAATATCATCGATCAGATCAACTGGCACTACAAGATTCCTGGTAAAGTTGACTTCACCAAACACAAGATGTTTGATCACTTCGTCACTAAGATTGATGCCGTTGTCACATTCGAAGATGTGATTGCTCTTAGTAAAGAAGTGTATCAATATTGTAAAGAAGAACACGAAAATAAGAAATCCGAAGGTAATAAGAAATCCGAATCTGAAGGTGGCTCGGAATCTGAAAGTGACTCGGAATCTGAAGGTGGCTCGGAATCTGAAAGTGACTCGGAATCTGAAGGTGGCTCGGAATCTGAAGGGGACCAAGAGTCTGAAGGTGGAGAAGATCCGTCTAGCAAAGACTCATTCGAGTCCAACTATGGTAGCAATAAGTTAGAGAAAGACAAAGAAGAATTTCTCAAAAATACTCAGGATGAGATTAAATATGATGCTGAGACGAAATATATTCCTGAGATCGATCTCAAGAAAATTATCATTTCCTACAAGACAGTCTTAGACGAATTTAACTGTGCGGTTGTAGATTCTTCGAATCCTGAAGATGAAGATGACGAGGATATCGAACCTATCGACTTTAATATTTCCTCCTCGCTGAAATCATTCAACAAGACTCGGAAGTCTACCATTGATTATTACTCCAAGATCTTCGAGATGAGAAAGAAGGCCTCCGAATACAAGAAGACTCTGAACTTCCGATCTGGTAAGTTGGATATGAATAAACTCACCAACTATAAGTTCGACGACAAGATCTTCATGACAGGTCAGATCAAATTTAAAGGTAAGAATCATGGTCTGGTTGTGTTCCTGGATATGTCAAGCTCGATGCGTGCAGTGTTCAAATCGTGTCTGGTTCAGGTTTTGGAACTGGTTTCGTTCTGCCGGAACTCTAGAATTCCTGTGAGTGTGTATGGATTCAGTGACCAAGCAGGTTTAGGTAAGAACCCAAACTGGTATGGCTACAAGGTAGATATTGCTGAGGAACATAAAGTTGGGATGTATCAACCATTTCACCTGATTGAATTATTTTCTCCTCAGATGTCGATTAAAGACTATAATACCATGTTCAATAAGATTGTCTCGGGTCAGATCCAACATAATAAATACTTCTATTTGTCTGGAACTGCTCTGGCTCCTGCGTGTCTTTGTCTTGAGGCTGTGGTCAATAAGATGAAGAAGGAGAATGGATCAGAGGTTGTCAATGTGGTGTTCCTCACTGATGGTGGGGACAGCGATGGTCATGACTTTTTTTCCTATCAGGGTTCAGTATTTGATCCCAAAACCAAGATGAAGGTATCCTTCGATACTATTGAGAAGACTCTGAATCATCATAGTAAGTTCCCAAGCTATTCGACCTATACTGTGCCGATGGCCATCCTAGAACTTATGAAGAAGAGAGTCCCCTATGTCAATGTAGTCAATTTCTACATCACACCTAAGATCAAACAAATATGGAATGGTCGTAGCTATATCAACAATCCTGATACGGGATTAGCTTCAATAGATACTGCCAAGTTGCTGGGATATGATGAGACCTATTTTATCGACCCCGTATGTTTCAAAGACAAGAAGGGTGATGGGATAAAGTCTGCTACCACAATCGAAGATATAAATACTTCTTATATATATTCCAATAAGAGCACAAAGGAGAAGCAGGCCATCGTGAGAAGTTTTATTGACAATATCTGCTAATGTAAAAATGTATCTGACCAAAGAAACATTCGCCGAACAAACAGGGAAGGGGAGAACAGTAGTACTGTTCTCTTCTTCCCAATCTGTATTAGGTAATAATTATTTCACCGAACTAACCACCACCTTTCCGGATCTACCAATCTTCAGAGTAGACATCGACAAGGAACGAGATCTGGCAGCAGATACTAATATCAGAGTGTCCCCAATAGTATTTGTCTTTCAGGATGGCCAGATGATAGATAAATATATGTGGAACCAGAAGGAATCTCTGATGGACAGTCTGAGATCTTAGACACGGACATATAACATCACGATTTCTTCTTATAAGGCCCACGTTTCTTCCCAGTCTTAGCAGCAGCTATCTTGGCCTTGTGTTCTGGAGAAAGTTTCTTCCCAGTCATAGCAGCAGATTTCTTGGCCTTGGTTTCTGCTGACTCAGGTCCATGTTTCTTCCCTGTGTTAGCAGCAGACATCTTGGCAATGGTTTCTGGAGAACGTTTCTTCCCTGTCTGAGCAGCAGATTTGTTAGCAATGGTTTCTGGAGACTGTTTCTTCCCTGTCATAGCAGCACCTATCTTGGCCTTGTGTTCTGGAGAAAGTTTCTTCCCAGTCATAGCAGCAGATTTCTTGGCTATATGTTCTGGTGCCTGTTTCTTCCCAGTCATAGCAGCACCTATCTTGGCAATGGTTTCTGGTGACTGTGGTCCCGAGGTAAAAAATTTTCCGTTGGCGTGGGCCATATTGATATATAATGGGTTGGATGCAACAGAGAAGAAGACATGGAATCCGATTTCTTTATCTAAGGCTTCTTGTCTGGTCTCGTGTTTGGTCAGAATGATGGTCTTAAATAAGTCAGGATGAGAATGCAGTTCCTGTTTCCAGATCGATTTGTATTGTTTGGATTGTACTGATCCTCTATACCCTTTGTTGAGCACATTGTCAACTGATGTAGATCCAATGTAGAAGGGAGGAAGTTTGTTTCCGGTATAGACGGTGAGGTAGGTACAATAAATAAGTGTAGGCATATGCTAACGTTCCTTAGTATGTGTTTAGAGGGTGGATAGTGTTTCTGCACTTCCACTCTCACATCTATTTAGTAAAATGCGAATTACTAAATAGATGTGGAATCAAAAAGGACGACCTGTGATATGCAGTCTAATATTTTAACCACTCTTTTAAACACTCTCAAAGCTCTCTCAGTAATAGTATTCTTCTGTGTACTCAGCTACGAAGTCGTGGACCTGGCTCGGTTCTCCAAGACTATTATTGCTGACACTCAGCGACAATCCCTTCAACAAATTACCGATCTTCGCAAAGACACATTCACCTTGCTGGATGGCACTACCAATAAACTAAATGCTCGTATTGGTTCCATACAGATGGGTCTACTCAGCAGAGTAGATATCAATGCCTCTCGGATCGACAATCATCTGACAGTGGCCATTGCAGATGTTAATGGTCATCTAAATAAGCTGGATACCATTGTCGATGTATATACGAAGCTTCCTGAGAAAATTAACAATCAACTAACAACCAAGTTCGGAACTCAGACTGACTGTGTTAACAATGAACTCTGCTGGCAGAATATGACCACAGATCTTATCATTGATTCCCGTAATGTTGTCCGAGATGGGTCCAAGACTTTCCGATTGATTGACTCGAATATCCCGACATTGATGGGCAATGTCAACACTGTCTCGGCTACTGTGGCCGGGACATTACCTCCGATAGCCTTGAGCATACAACAGACCGCAGACCACATTCAGAAGATTACCAAACCCCATTGGTATGATAAGATTCTGTCATATGGTATCAGTGGTGGTATGCTCTATCTGACCGCTGCCAAATAATATAAAAAGGATATACTATATGAATATTTCAAAGCTGCTTAGTTCCGTAAAATCTGTCTTCAAGAAATTGGGAAACGCAGATCATGATATCGAGATTCTCTCGTCTGCAATTAGTAAGGTCGCTCCGATTGTCAATCAGATCTATCCAATCGTAGTGAAGATTGCTGAGTTGACTCCGACGAAAACCGACGATCAGATTCTCGCTGCCTACACCAAGTTCGGATTGAGGAATCTATTTATTCCTGGGCAGGATACTTCTCACCAACTCAAGACTCTGGCAGTGGCTGCTCTACAGAATACTGATGACTACATCAAGTCCACTAATGCTGGTGGTCCTATTCCTACCTATCTACTCAACACGGCTCTGGAACTGGCTGTCGCCAAGTTAAAAGAAACTGTATAATATGTGGAAGAATTTCTTGGACGGTCTTGCTTCTGACGGTGGCAACATACTGATTCTGTTTGTAATCGTTGTGACTGTTGGGGTATTTCTTAAGATGGGAATTCCTGATCTTCACGATCAATTTATCTTCGCTCTGGGTGCCTTGATCGGAATTTTGAAGGGGAATTTGTCCAAGGCTTGACTTTTCACGACAAATACGCTATAATAGTTAAGGGGATTCACCTCCCCTTAACTTTATTATTATGAGGTTCCGAAATGATTCCCGATCTTAAATTCTATAAGCTGGCCGAAGATGTTCCCGCTCCTATGTGGGCAACCTTTGGTTCAGCCTGTTTTGATCTCCAGGCATATTTGCCTGAGAAAATATCTGTTACGATGTATACTTCACACAATGTGAAGTATAATATCCTCAGTACAGGAAATATTGCAGTTCTTCCCGGAGAAAGAGCAATGATTCCTACCGGATTGATTCTTGATATTCCTCAAGGATATTCTGTTCGACTTCATATTCGATCCTCGATGGCAGGGAAGAATGGTGTAACACTGGCCAATGCGGAGGGAGTCATTGATTCTGATTATGTGGATCCCTTGTTTATGCTCGTACATAATACCTCGAACAGTGTTGTGTATCTCGCCAATGGAGATCGAATTGCTCAGGCAGAACTGGTTGCTAATCTACAATACTGTATTAGCGAAACGTTAGACAAACCTGCTACCAAAGGCAATCGTACTGGTGGGTTCGGGAGCACAGGCAAGTGATGACTGATATCCAACGATTTACCAAATTGAAACAGTTCATCCTGGACGATGATGTCGATGTTGAAGTGGATACCTCATACTACGAACAGGCCAAGACACCAAAGCAAGATCGTATCATCAATGGTACGGCTGGAGCAGATTCCTATATAATATTGTATAAGGATTCCCAAGAGAGTAACTATAACATGCTCTCTTCGCTCCTGATTCACGAATATGGCCATGTAGTAAACTGGAGAGATCTCAATCGAGACAAGCATACCGAGAAAGATGCATGGAAGGTGGGTGTAGAATCAGTTCCAAAAGAACTGATTCCTCATACTATCAAAGAAGATTGTGCTCTGTGTATGAGTTCATATAATGTCATGAATGTTGACTGGATGGATGCTCTTCTCTAATTCTGGTTTATATAAATATATTGTGCTAGCAACAGAAAAATAAACCTTATAAGGAGTAACAACTATGCCCGCATGGGGGAATTTAGATATTTCAGATTTGAGCAACAGAGGTGTCACATTTGACATCAATGCTGCTGGAAACGTAGTAGCTCACAACCAAGACCTAGAAACACTTGTGGTGGCTCTGCCTGCTGCTTCAGCAGGTGCCACAGGTCCGCTGTCATTGGCATCAGTAGCCAAGGCTTTTCTTGGTACTGTTCTGATCAATGGATCAGAAGTAATCGGAGTCAATGCTGCACCTGTAACAGCCACAACTCTTAATGGTACTATCACAAGCGGCCAGACTACCATCGGTGTCACTACCAATGTAGGTATGGCCAAGAGCGATATTCTTTTAATTGGTGCCGAACAACTCCAGATCTCTGGTGCGACTGGCTTCATCGGTTCTACCGGACTAGTTGTAAGTCGTGGTTACAATGGTTCTGTGGCTGCTGCGACTGGTGTTAATGCCAGTGTACAGGATCTCACTCTTAATGTCACTCGTGGTCTTGCCAGTACAACTCCTGCTGCTACTGGTATCAACGTTGCTCTTACAGTTGTGAATGTTGATTACAATAATGTAACAGGTAACTCAGTGCTGGTTTATGATGGAACCTCAGTAGTACTCGGTGCCACAGGTGCTGGTTATGAATATATTGTTCAGAACGTAACAGGTGCTCCTTTCCAGACCACAACTCTTAATGCCAATATTGCTGCGACTGGTGTGAATGCCAATGGTCTTCAGATTGGTGTGGCCAGTACTACTGGTATCAATGTTAATGACGTACTCATTATCGGTGCCACTGGTGGTGTTTCTGGCGAAAAGGTATTCGTCACTGCAATTAATGGTTCCACTGGTCTGACTGTTAACCGTGCGCTGTTCACGGCGGGTGGTGCAACTGGGTCTGGTGCGACTGTCCGAGAAGTTTCTTCAATCCTAGTCACCAGCATTATCAATGGTACTGCTGGATTCCTTGGTGCTACTGGGGCTGGTTCTGCTGGCATTGGTGCAACAGGTTCCTTGACTGCATACCTTCAACAGAAACCTGTGTATTTGAATGCTGTATATGATACAGCTGTTTCTGCCATTGCAGGTTCACACAGCCAAATTGCTGGCAGTCAACGCAACAGAGCACACGTATATGGTGTGTCTGTCATTGAACAGCAGCTGGGTAGAACTGGTGCGACTGGTGTGGGATCTCCTGCCTATATTGCTGGTGTTACTGCCAGTTCATATAGTCTCAATGGTACCATCACCAGCGGTCAGACTCAGATTGGTCTAACTTCTACTGTGGGAATTTCTGCTGGTGATACTCTTCTCATTGGTGCTGCGGAACAGGTTCTGGTTGGTGCGACTGGCTTCATCGGTTCCACTGGTCTACTTGTTACCAGAGCACAGAATAGTACTGTTGCTGCTGCGACTGGTGTAAATGCTAATGTGAATGACCTCACCTTGACTGGTGGCAGAAGTTATAGTTCAGCATCCACTGGTTATACTCGGCACGCTGCTCACGCTGGTTGGGTACTTCAGAAGGATGGTGCTGGTAATGTTGACTCTATAACTTTTGGTGCGACTGGTACTCGTTACAACGGAGTTCCCACAGTATACTTCGGTACCACTGGTCCGAACAATGCTGCCATATCTCAGCTGAAAGCTGGTATTGCTGCGACTGGTGCTCTGACCACATTCCCTGTCACCACATCTAATAATATTTTTACTGGTGATACTATCCAGGTAGATACAGAAAAGATGGTGGCTCTGGTCTCTTCTGGTACTGGTGGGAATCAGCAGTATGTTACTGTGACTCGTGGCGCACTAAGTTCAACCATTGCTTCCCATGCTACTGGTGCATTCATCACTAACATTACTGGTGGTGCATCTGGCGTCGCTGTTCTTGGTTCTACTGGTGCTACTGGTATGGCTGTGGCTTCAATCACCATCACCTATCCTGGTAAGTACTCAGTAAATCCTCCTCTGGTAACTCTGTCTGCTCCGGCTGGCACTGGTTCTACTGGCTTTGCTCAAACTGGCACAGTAGTAATGGGTGGTCGCTTCGGTCGTAAGATGTATGAAACTCTCGTCGCAATACCTAGCATTTCTGGTGATACCGAGAACGTTCAGTTCCCGAATGTCTAATTAGACATCTCGGTTTAACACTTGGGAGCCAGAGAAATCTGGCTCCTTTTTTATTGGTATAAATAATGGTGTAAAGTAATTGCCTTCGGGGATTACTTTACAAATATTACTTGCTTAATAGGAGAACATTATATGAATGATACAGCCTCTACTTGGACTTCAACAAACACAGGAACTAGTTTACTTCCCGCAGGAACTGTTCCTACTTGGTTATGGGTTGACCCTTGGACTACAGGATATCACACACCGTTAACATATACCACCTGGCTATCTGATCGTTGGATATCTCAGGGTAAAGAATCAGGATCATTTCCTCCTTATGATATTTTCAGAACCAAAGATTCTAATCAATGGAAATTAACAATGGCGCTTGCAGGATATTCTGCAAATGATATTGATGTTATTGTTGAGCAGAATCAATTAACAGTCAAGGGAGAAATTAATAAGATTCCGGATGATGTTTATGTGGTAGGTGTTCATAAAGGAATCGCCGAACGCAACTTTACTCGGAATTTTACATTAGGCGAACATGTTGAAGTTAAATCAGTAACTTATGCAAATGGTATGCTTGATATTGAACTTGAACTTATTCTGCCAGAATCAAAGAAACCTCGTAAGTTGGTAATTCAAACCACGTAAGTAAAAAGGGGAGACAACTCCCCTTTACTTTTATCTTATGATACAGTATACTATTAATATGAATAATTTTAAAGAACAACTAATAGACATCTGGTGGAGTATCAGAAACCGATATCTTACAATTAAATACTACATCTCCCACCGAACTTATAACAGACAACATATTATCAGAACAGGACTTGGTCCTGGTTTTTCTGATGTTGTTGAAAAGATGCTTTATACCAACTTTACTATGTTAGTAGACTTTATTGAGATAGAAAAGGCATGGATGTATTATATATTTAATCAGCGTGGTGTTCATCCTTATCCCTGGTATATGCGGCAATTTAAGAAATTTAGATCCAAAGAATATGGTTTGGCTTATCTTGCTTGGGAAATGTCGCTTGATGATGCGATTAACAAACGTCAAAGACAATCTGCCCAGGAGCAACTAGAACTATATACCTGGTGGACGCATATAAGACCCAATAGAATTGATCCATATGATCATCCGGAATATGTGGATATACTCAATAGTCGAAGTAAGTTAGAACCCAATCAAAAAGGATATGATATCCAATCGACTGAGATACGCAGGGTCACTAAAATGGTAATACAAATAGAAGAAGACCAAGAAAAAGAAGATAATAATATGCTGGTTCGATTGGTAAAAATTAGACAAGGACTGTGGACATGAAAAATAGCCAGACATTGATTGGGCTGATCCAGAATTTTGAGGGATTTGCTCCAACTCTTACTGATGATGTTGGTCATGCGATGATTGGATATGGTTGTGATCTAAGTGTAATTGAAGCGAAAAAATATATTGGAAAAACAATAACAAAGGAAGAGGCTGTTACATTACTTTTATCCAGGTTGCAACCTGTAGTTGACTTTATTAACAAAGTAGTTACAACGCAACTCACCCAAAATCAATTTGATGCGTTGTGTGATTTTGTATATAATGTTGGAGCAGGTAATTTCTATGGTTCAACTCTTTTAAAAAAACTAAAGCAAAGTGATTATATAGGAGCAGCCGAAGAGTTCGCCAAGTGGAATATGGCTGGAGGCAAAGTAATTCCTGGTCTGACCAAACGACGACTACAAGAGAAAACTCTATTCCTCAGCTAATATGAAAGTTCAATCTCTTTGGATGTCAGATCTGCATCTGGGAACAAAGGCCTGTAATGCAGATCTAATACTTGATATATTAAAATTCTTTAAAACAGATACTATTATTCTTAATGGAGATACCATTGACTTTTGGCAAATGGGATTCTCAAGATCATGGACCAAAAAGCACAATGATGTGTTAAGGCTGTTATTTAAAAAGGCTAGAAACGGAACCAAGATTATATCAACCATTGGCAATCACGATGAAGTTTTAAGGGAATATGAGCCATTTAATTTGGATAATATCTATGTTGTGAATCAGTATTCTTATGACTCAATCAGTCATGGTAAGATTCTTTTTATCCACGGCGATGCCTTTGACTTTATAATCAAGTCTAATTTGTGGTTGGCTAAGTTAGGTGCGGTTGCCTATGAGTTTTTAATCAGTGTTAATCATTACTACAATATATTCCGGAAATTGTTGGGTAAAGATTATTGGTCGCTGTCCAAATATCTCAAGACTGAGACCAAGAAGAGAATTGGTATTTTGAATACATTTGATACTGCTGTTGTGGAATATGCCAAACGACACAACTTCGACTGTGTATCAGCAGGACACATTCACATTCCAGAGAAGAAGTATATTGATGGAATGTTGTATATGAATACCGGAGATATGTGTGAGACCGGATCCTTTATAATAGAACAACTTGATGGTGAATTGATTCTTGTTACTGATTTTGTTGAATATAAAAAGCTTGCTTTTTAATTGAATATAAGGTATAATAGTAATATGCCCCAGTACACCTCAGTCTTATCCTACGGTAATCAGATCTATGTTCGTTCGGGTAAGAACAATAAAGAGGAGATTCCAGACTTCAACCCTCTGGTGTGGGTTCCAGCGAAGTCTAAGACTGAGGTAACTGGTTGGAAGAATCTAGATGGGTACCCTGTAGTACCATTCGCCGCAGGTAATATCAAGGAAACTCGTGACTTCATCCAAGAGAATAAGGATGCAGATAACTTCTCGGTCTATGGCGACATTCAGCCACAGTATCAATACATCGCTCACAACTATCCCGATGACATTCAGTGGTCGCTCACTGATATTAATATTGCATATATTGATATCGAAACCGAATGTGAAAAGGGATTCCCAGATATTGCCACGGCAAACGAAGTCATCAATGCGATTGCTCTGAAGTGTTCAAATAAAAAGCACAAGAAAGTATTTGGTCTTGGTGTGTACAACAAGGATCTCGAAGGTGGGATCTATGTCGAATGTTCTACCGAAGAGGAACTCCTGGATAAGTTTCTTCAGGAATGGACTTCCAACTATCCGGACATAATCACAGGATGGAACGTCAAATTCTTTGATATTCCATATATTACTAATCGAATAACTAACATTCTGGGAGAGAAAAGAGCACGCCAGTTATCTCCCTGGAAGATTCTCAAACCTCAGCAGGTAGAGATTATGGGTCGGACTCAGAGTACCTATGACATCTTTGGTATCTCGGTTCTGGATTACCTTGATCTGTATAAGAAGTTCACCTATACCAATCAGGAATCATACAAGCTGGATCATATTGCCTATGTGGAATTGGGAACTCATAAGCTGGATTACTCTGAGTATGGTTCGCTTCATACCCTGTACAAAGAGAACTTTGAATTATTTATCGAGTACAATGCCAAGGATATTGATATCATCATTGCGCTCGAAGACAAGATGAAGCTGATTGAATTGGCAATCACGATGGCCTATGATGCCAAGGTGAACTTCGAGGACGTGTTCTCTCAGGTCCGTATGTGGGATGTTATCATCTACAATGCTCTGTTGAAGAACAAGACTGTTATTCCGTGTCGTAAAGAATCTCAGAAGACTTCTATCGAAGGTGCCTTCGTCAAAGATCCTAATGCCGGATTCTATAACTGGGTAGTCAGTTTCGATCTCACATCTCTATACCCTATGTTGATTCAGCAGTATAATATCTCACCCGAGACTTTGTTGGATGACCATCACACGGTAACTGTGGATGCTCTGGTAGAGAAGAAACTGGATCTAAGTTTTCTTGAGTCTAGTATGGCTGCGAATGGTCATATTTTCTCTAAAGCCAAGCAAGGGTTTCTTCCTGCTCTGATGGCCTGGATGTTCGATCAACGTAAAAAATATAAGAAACTTCAGATCGACACAGAGAAAGAGTTGGAATCAAAGAGAGATTCTCTTACAGAATCAGAACTCAAAGAATACACCAACAAGATCTCAAAGTATAAGAACCTTCAGATGGCCAAGAAGATCTGTCTCAATTCGGCATATGGTATGCTGGGTAATGCCTATGCTCGATGGTATGATGTGCGTATTGCCGAGGCCATCACAAAGTCAGGTCAGTTGAGTATTCGTTGGATCGAGCGCAAGTTGAATGAGTATCTCAACCGACTACTAAAAACTGAAGATAAGGACTACATCATTGCGGTTGATACAGACTCAGTATATATTGATTTTGATCCTATTTGTAATAAGTTTCTCGCTGGTAAGAGTAAGCAAGAAACCATAGACCTGATTGATAAGATCTGCGAGGACCAGATCGGCCCCTTCATCGATAAATCATATAACGAGCTGGCCTCTTATATGAATGCGTATGAGAACAAGATGTATATGAAACGAGAGAGTATTGCTGACCGTGGGATCTGGACAGCCAAGAAAAGATATATTCTTCACGTACATGACTCCGAAGGTATTCGATATGCAGAACCCAAGCTGAAGATCATGGGTATTGAGGCGGTCAAGTCTTCTACTCCGGGGTCCTGTAGGACTCGAATCAAGGAAGCTTTGAAGATCATCATGACCCAGCAGGAGTCTGATCTGATTGAGTTTGTGGCTCAGTTCAAGAAAGATTTCTTTGCAATGACTCCAGAAGAGATTGCATTTCCCCGTGGAGTAAATGGCCTGGCTAAGTATAAAGACAAAACCAATGTCTTCAAGAAGGGGACTCCTATTCATGTCCGAGGCTCATTGTTGTACAACAAACTTCTGAAGACTCATAAGCTGGCCGGAGAATACTCGGAGATTCATGAGGGAGAGAAGATCAAGTTTGTGTACCTAAAGGAACCAAATATTCTTCATCAGGATATCATTTCATTCTCGTCGGTGTTACCTAAGCAGTTCAACTTACACGAGTCTATTGATTATGCGAAACAATTCCAGAAGACCTTCCTTGATCCCCTGTCCTTGATCTTAGATGCGATTCACTGGAACTGGGAAAAGAAAGTAAGTCTTGATTCATTATTTGACTAAGACTAAAAAATAAGGTATAATATACATATGAGCCTACTACAAAAATTGATCAGCAATTCCACTATCAAGGAAACGTCTTCTCTGGGATCGTCTAAGATGTTTGAGGACATCGTACAGATTCCTACTCAGGTTCCCGCAATCAACGTTGCAATGTCCGGGAAATTAGATGGAGGATTCACCGGAGGACTGACAATATTTGCGGGTCCGAGTAAACACTTCAAGACCTCCTTCGCTCTGCTTCTTGCCAAGGCATATCTGGATAAGTATAAGGATTCGATCATTCTGTTCTATGATTCAGAATTCGGAGCACCTGCTCAATACTTCGCAAACTTTGGTATTGATATCAATACTCAGGTAGTTCATACTCCTATCAAAGATATCGAGGAACTCAAACTAGATCTGGTCAAACAGTTATCTGGTCTGACCAAAACTGACAAGGTGATTATTGTAGTGGACTCTGTGGGTAATCTTGCTTCGAAGAAAGAAGCAGACGATGCTGCCGAGGGTAAGTCTGTGGGTGATATGTCCAGAGCCAAGGCAATGAAGTCTTTGTTCCGTATCGTCACTCCTCATATCAAGATGAAGGATATTCCTTTTGTTGTGATCAATCATACCTATAAAGAGATCGGGTTGTATCCCAAGGACATTGTTTCTGGTGGGACTGGTATCTATTATTCGGCAGACAATATCTATATCATTGGTCGTCAGCAGGAAAAGGAAGGAACTCAGGTCGTAGGATATAACTTCATCATCAATGTGGAGAAGTCTCGATTCGTGAAAGAGAAGTCTAAGATTGCCATCGAATTCAATTCAGAGTTTGGTATCTCTCAGTGGTCTGGTCTACTTGACATGGCACTGGAGTCTGGTCATGTTACCAAGCCTAGTAATGGTTGGTATGTTCGTGGCACAGAAGAGAAGAAGTATCGTGAGGCCGATACTAACACCCGAGAGTTCTGGGAACCTATTCTGCTCGATGTAACCTTTCAGGACTTCGTCAAGAATAAATACTCGTTGAATTCAAAGGTTATGTCGTATGACCAAGGGGACCCGAATGAAGAAGACTAAGAATCTGCTGGCCGAAGTATCTGATATGGATGAAGTAGAGTATGCATTGATGCCTACGATTCCGATGCCTGATCTGAAATGTAGTTACTTCTTGGGTAAGACCGAGGGTGAAGAGGCCAAGATCATGGTTAAGGTTGAGGAGGGACGACTAAAGAATATTGTCGTCTCTCTTCGAGATTTCAAGATGAGTGAGGATTCTCTGATGACCTTTGATTATCAGATTGAATATAATCCTTATAAGAAGATTCCTGGAATCAAAGCCTTAGAGGAGTTCCTCAAGAAGTGTGTAGAGAAGATCATAGCCGATTCTGTTAAAGTAATTGTTGATGGTGAGAAAGAAAAGGAAGATTATGAAGATAGAGACACTGATCCTAAAGAATCTGGTAAGAAATGAATCTTTCTGTAGAGCAACACTTCCGTACATAAAGCCCGAATACTTCTCGGATAAGATCGAGAAGGCCATCTTCCGTAAGATCATTCAGTTCGTAGATACCTACAACGAACAACCAACCATAGAATCAATCAAGGTAATCCTGGGCGAGACTAACTATCTCGCTCAGGAAGATGTTGATGCTGCAATGACTCAGCTTGAGATGTATTCAGAAGATGAAGAGTCGGCTAACTATGAATGGATGATCAATAAGACAGAAGAGTTCTGTAAGGAAAAGGCAATTCATAATGCGGTGCTCGAATCTATTTCGATCATTGCCGATGACAAGTCCGACAAGAAAGACAAGAAGGACAAGGGAGTCATTCCTGATCTACTCAAGGATGCTCTTTCTATCTCATTCGATCCCCGAGTTGGTCATGATTATAACGAGGATGCCGAGGCTCGGTTTGACTTCTATCATCGTCAGGAAGAGAAGATCCCTTTTGACATTGATATGTTGAATGTTGTAACCTGTGGAGGATTTCCCAAGAAGACTCTTAATATTATTATGGCAGGTGTTAATACTGGTAAGTCACTTGCGATGTGTCACTTTGCAACATCCAATCTGATGATGGGAAAGAATGTTCTTTACATCACACTGGAAATGGCCGAGGAGAAGATCGCCGAACGTATTGATGCGAACCTCTTGGATATATCTCTTGATAATCTGAAGCTGATATCCAAGGCTCAGTATATGAATCTGATTGGCAAGGCTCAGGCCAAGGCACCAGGTAAGTTGATTGTGAAGGAGTATCCGACTGCATCTGCCAATGTCAATCACTTCCGACATCTGCTCAATGAACTTGAACTCAAGAAGAAGTTTGTTCCTGATATTATCTACATTGACTATCTGAATATCTGTTCTTCTTCTCGTGTTAAGATGTCCAACACGGTCAATTCATATATACTTGTAAAGAGTATTGCAGAAGAGATGCGGGGTCTTGCGGTCGAGTTCAATGTTCCTATTGTCTCGGCAACTCAGTTGACTCGTGGTGGGTCAGCATCATCTGATGTATCGATGACAGATACTTCAGAAAGCTTTGGTCTCCCAGCCACTGCTGACTTTATGTTGGCTCTTATCAATACAGAAGAGATGAAACGTCTGGGTCAACTCATGATGAAGCAACTCAAGAATCGTTATGGTGATGTTACCAAGAACGAGAAATTTGCTGTGGGTATTGATCGAGGTAAGATGAGACTCTATGATATCGGAACTGCTGCATTGGATATCGAAGCAGAGCCAGTCGAGGACTTCAGTGAGTTCTCGGGTAATAAATTATTGAACGAGAAGTTTTCGAGCTTCCAATTTTAATATATGAACTATAATAAAATACATGACGCTATAATTGATAGAGCAAGGGAGAGAGTATCGGACTCTTCGCTCTATCACAACCATCATATCATTCCTCTACATGAGGATAAGAATTCAACCAAAACCGTTCCTCTCACGATTAAGGAACATTATGTAGCCCACCATCTTCGTTGGAAGATGGTGGGTACTCCTGGTAATCTATATGCATATCGATTGATTAAGAATGGAGAACAAGATCCAGAGGCTTGGATAGAATTTTGTCGTGAGACTGGTAAGAAAGGTGCCGCAGCCCGGCAGGAACAAACAACACCCCAACAAAGAAGTGCGGCTAGTAAGAAAGGTGCTACAACTATGGGACCAGAACGACGAAGTGCGGCTAGTAAGAAAGGTGCCGCAGCTCGGTTGGCAAAATACACACCCGCACAAAGAAGTGAGTGGAATAAGAAAGGTACCGCAGCTTTGCTGGCAAAAACAACACCCGCACAAAGAAGTGATATTATGAGGAAAGGTAAGGCAACCATGGGAGCAGCAGGACGAAGTGCGGCTAGTAAGAAACGTGCTACAACTATGGGACCAGCACGACGAAGTGATGCTTCTAGGAAATCTAGAGCCACTCAGTTGGCTCAATCAACACCCGCACAAAGAAGTGAGATTGCTAGGAAAAGTGCTGCAACCAGAAAAGCCAATAAACAATTAAGAGAGGCCTCACTCGACATATGAAACCATTTACATTCATTGATCTATTCGCAGGTATTGGTGGCATCCGAAAGGGATTCGAATCCATCGGGGGCAACTGTGTATTCACTTCGGAATGGGATACCTACGCTCAACAAACATACAGGGCAAACTTTCCCAATGATACTCATCCTATCACCGGAGATATCACAAAGGTGGATCCTCAGGACATTCCTCCACATGATGTTCTGCTTGCAGGATTCCCTTGTCAACCATTCTCTATGGCAGGACACCGAGAAGGATTCATGGATGTCCGAGGAACCCTGTTCTTTGAGATCATAAAGATCGCCGCACATCATAGACCCAAAGTATTATTCTTGGAGAATGTGAGAGGATTGGTTCAGCACGATAAGGGACGAACCTTCAATGCTATTCGTAATAGTCTTGCTCAGGCAGGATATCATGTACACTACAGATTGATCCCGGCCTATCCCTGGGTTCCTCAGAAGAGAGAACGAATTTATATTGTGGCCTTCCGAGAGAAGAATGAGTTCGACTTTGCCAAGTTGGAGTTCCCAGACTATGGCACCTGGCCAAGACTATCATCTGTTCTGGAAGAGAATGCTGATCCTAAGTATACCCTAAAGGATGGTACCTGGAACTGTCTGAAGAAACACAAGGATAAACATTCGGCTGCTGGTAATGGATTCGGCTATAAGGTATACGGACCTGATGATATTGTGGGTACGATCTCGGCTCGATACTATAAGGATGGGTCCGAGGCTCTTATCAAACAGGAAGATAAGAACCCCAGAAAATTAACTCCAATGGAAGTATCCAAAGTAATGGGATACCCTGACTTCAAACAAGTGTGCTCGGATGGTCAGACCTATAAACAATTAGGTAACTCTGTTGTAACTCCTGTCATCAAGGCCCTGGCTCGGATCATCAGTCCTTATATTTAAAGCGAGAAGTATCCTAGAAAGTAATTAGGCATCGGAAGGAAGTGATCTCGTGCTTCCTTCTGTAAAGATGTAGTAGATGACTTCACAGAGTTGTCCTGTAATACTACTACTGATTGTACCTGTTGAGCCTGATCCTTAATCATATCAGTCTGTATAGATTTGCTATATAATTGGTTTGCTTTTTGGGATCCTTGATCAATATAAGAGGGGGCTAATGCAGTAGCCGGAAATTGACTTGCTGCCATAGCAATAGCATCATCCCGCAATTTCTTATTCTCATTAATAATATCTTGAGCATTTAATATACCATTCATATGCTTTAGGGCTTCTAAGTCAGGACTGGGAGTTGGAGATATCCCTGTGGGTCGTTCCTCCATGTTCTGTTTAGTGGGAGCAGCTGGAGCAGCCGGAGGCCCATCAGATGCTGCCTCAGGCTTCGCTGTGGCTTCTGGTGCTGATGCAGGGACCTCAGGCTTCTCTGCGGCTTCTGCTGCTGGTGCAGGGACCACAGTCTTCTCTGCGGCTTTTGCTGGTGCTGATGCAGGGACCACAGGCTCCGCTGTGGCTTTTGCTGGTGCTGATGCAGGGACCACAGGCTCCGCT
>Ga0114960_10001611_pt1 | contig 17901 bp, 14 predicted proteins | sample C_130625_MF_Meta_FD_92637 | JGI IMG/M metagenome (GOLD analysis project Ga0114960, IMG submission 92637) | Freshwater microbial communities from Lake Croche, Canada to study carbon cycling - C_130625_MF_MetaG | ecosystem: Environmental > Aquatic > Freshwater > Lake | place: Lake Croche, Canada... | reverse complement strand
TTCAATTTTGAGGGGTCAGAGGCCACGTAGTGGCCTCAACCTGCGGCTCGCTTTTTGCTACACAAAAGTGCGAGCCTGAGGAAACCTACGGTTTCCCCTCTAACCCCTTCCCTTTGCTAGCATACCAAATAAATACCTTTTGCTGTTTACATAATAATGTTTTTATTACGTAAATAGATTTTACACTTCGGCATAAAGGCTCATTAATAGTTCGAATAAAGACAAATAAGGGGACTCGCTAGATGGACTCCGGAGGAACCCAAAGCAACCCTTGGTTCCCCTCCCTAGACGGGTATCATCAAAAGTCCTATTAAAATAAATAACAATATAAAAGGCAATAAGACTAAGAACCAAGCAACCCCCGGCGCTCCGGCCCTACATATTAAATTCAATATCCAAGTCCATAACAATACATATGCCAATTTTACCAAAAATATGAGGGTAACGCTGGTCACATCACAAGAATAAGACCCTAAACAATACGTATTTACATTCCCTGCGTTTTGTATACCCATTACAATTAATGCGAAGATAGAAATAATGAAATAGATATGGGCGGGGGCGCATAAATTTTTCAATCCGACGACGGCCATTTTAATAATATACATTAAAAATAGATATTATTCATAAACTGTAATGAAAAACAAACGTATAAACGAGTAAAAAATGTTATATAACTATATCATTATGGACAGAAGTAAAATAATAAAAATCGACACCGGACCCTTTCAAATCATTGATAATACATTATTTTCTAGGGACAACACTCAAATATATAGTCGTAATTTCAAAATTGGCGGAACTTATCCATATTATGTAAATATTTCCGTCATATATGAAAATAATAAACCGGCCGATGCCAGAATGTATATTTTATTAGGTGAATCATTAAATAGAGCAATTAGTAGGATACAAACATTATTAAAATATGTATATTCACAATTGCCGACACTTACCCACATAAATTTCGATGACAAATCCTATATTGAATGCGCCAATTGTAATCCTATACCATTATACTATTTTTCTATAGCATTCAATGGCCAAACATGGTATGAAAATTTTTTCAATGCGAAACTAAACGATGACGTTAAATATCAACTTTATAGAACAAAAGTATCCGAATTTTTGTATTCGACCGAATTCAAAACGAAAATGCCTTTTGATAGATTTGTTTCGTTTATTGATAAAAGAGAAGAAGAAATGACCGAAATATATGGATATTATAGTGACGCAAATACGTTTAACAATTTTTTTCAATCTATTCCAAGGCAATATCGTTGTAGATTAGTTGGGCCGTGGATTGAACGATTCATGAAAATCATACTAAATAATGCGTTTTCTAATGAAGATTGGGTCATTCCGTTTCCGCTTGAAGTGAGTGACAATGAAACAATAAAATATTATTGCCCAAAAGGAATCATTACAAATAATTTTCAATCGAAAAATATATGTATATCGCCACACGAATTATAGGATGATTCACTCATACGTAAGACGAACTTTTCCATCCTAATACAGGATTTGCCGTAGGAGAAGGGTTTTCGACAGTATTGGCATGGAAAACAGACGCGCCCGAAAACGCACCCGGTGTGGTTCCAAACGACAAATTAGTATTACCGGCACCTAAAATAGGGTCGGCAGATACGCCGCCTCTCATTCTTTTGCTCATTCTTTTGCTCATTCTTTTGCCCATTCTTTTGCCCATTCTTTGGCCCATTCTTTGGCCCCCCGCCATATAATTACGCCCAGACACAATCGCCGCCGGATTATTCGGGTCGCTATCATATGTGTTTCCGGCATAATAATAACGTATGGGAATAGGTTGAAGACTTTGCGCACCAAACCCTCCTTTTTGTTGACAGCCGCAATCGCCACCCTTCATTTTTTTACTGTTTTTTCGCGACTTATTCGATGACCTTTTTCTATTTCCTTTTGACGTTCTGTTTCCTTTTGCCGTTCTTTTTGCCGTTCCTTTTGCCATGTATACACTATAAACATAAAAAATAAAATACATATTTTTACGTCTAGATTAGGCCAGGGCTGTTTTGATTTGGCCAGGTCTACTCGATATCAACATGCGTAAGCATATGCCTTCTACAGCAAACATTATTTAACCCTAAATTATCAAGCACGATTCCCTCGGGCGTTTTCTCCACCTTTTCTTTGGTTAAATAAACAACCTTCTCTACATCAACGCCCTGGGAAATCTTTACGCGGCGCACCTCCGCCTGAAAATATCTATATTTATCTGCCAAAACCATACCGCACGTAAAACATTTAACTGGGATAATCATTGGGCTATATGTAAACTATACATATTGTTTTTAATTTCATTTACGATTCAATTTTAGCGGGGAACATGCGGGTTTCTGATTTCGCTTGACAATGCGAGTCCCTCCTTTCTTACGCTTTAATTTCGGTGTAAATATATTATAATATACACGTATTATAACACGTAAACATGAAAACCCAAATTATCTATATAATCACCGGCTTAATTATTTGTATTAGTTTAGCGCTTGTTTTCTTACAATTTTATTCGACACAAGAGGGTTACGCACCTGGAACTCAACCCATACCAAAAGATTCCGCGGGAAATTACCTACCTATTCCCGATGGTTATTATAGGGTCACACCTGGATTAATGGCGCCTGTTCCCACAGGTTACGCGGCAACCCCCGATAAAAATTCCATATATGCCATATCACAAGCGAAAGCCATATCACAAGCCAGTCAAGGATCGGTTGGTTCAGGAACAATAACCCAAGATATTTGTTTTAATCAAATGAAGTATCTCGGAGCAAACACAGAAGCATCGTATAATCAACTGACGCATTTTGATAGTAATAATTACAATGTCCAATATCACGATACGGCGGATAATATATCGGCGTCCAATAACATATATGACCTAAGTTTTCAAACAACATGGGTAGTAGACCAATGTGGAAACAAAGTGGCTATTCCTTATAGTCCGGCTCAAGGAAGCATAACATATAATACGCCTGGGTCATATAGATTCGGGCCATCCACCTACGTTCCCACTTACGAAGATAGTGTTTATTTAAGTAGAACGGCAGGAGGTGTAATCGATGTGCCTGCCCATAATGCGTTATTATATAATACCAGTAAAAAAGGGATATGTGAGCTCTATGCCCATATGCCCGAAGCATTAGAAGAAAAATGTAATGCTTTATCCGCTGACGTATGTGCGTCGACGAACTGTTGTGTCCACCTAGGCGGTGCGAAATGTGTAAGCGGGAATAAACAGGGACCTTTTGTGAAGGCTAATTATAGCGACATATTCGTTAAAAATAAGGATTATTACTTTTATAATGGTAAATGCTATGGGAACTGCGAGGGGAGCGGGGGAACCTAGGTTCCCCCTCCTTTCACTTCGTGAGTCCCCTCCTTTCACTTCGTGAGACCCTTTTTGCTTCGTAAGTCCCTTTATGTTCGGGCCTATTATCTTTACATATAATAAATGACCCAATTGGCTATACCTATACGCTATTTACCCCCCAATTTATCCAGAAAAGACAAGTCGCGTCAACTAAAAATGCTAGTCAAGTCGAGAACCGTATACAAAAAAGGTAAGTATTTTACGAGAGACAAAGTCAAAACCTATAAAAGCAAACCATCGCATCATATTCGAACCGCGCGAAAAATATATAACGTAGACAATATAAAGCCGACACGCGCACTCTCGGCGGCAACTGGCTGTTCCATATCGGCAATGCGTCGAATCGTCAGAAAGGGCGAAGGGGCCTATTTTTCATCGGGTTCTAGACCCAATCAAACTGCGCAATCATGGGGGCTCGCTAGACTCGCGAGTTCTCTAACCGGCGGAAAATCGGCCGCGGTTGATTATAAAATTCTAGAAAGTGGGTGCGCTCATAATAAAAAAGCGTTTATTTTAGCGAGACGTTCTGTAAAAAAATATAAACACGGGCAATCGAAGACGAGGAAAACACGCGCCTACGTATAGGAAAGCACCGTCGTCGCATAAAACAAAATCTCTTTTTCGATAGTCATACATGCCGACGTATTCTTCATTATACAATTTACGTTTGCCGTTTCTTCGTCCACATCTTGTCGCTTACCATCTTTTACAAAGCTCAGTATTTTCCATATAGGAATTACAAACGGATACCCTCGCTCAATGATTATCCGTGCTTTTACTATTACATTTGGCACTGACAAATACGAATAAATGAAGTTATTTATATCGCGCGGAAGACCATTGATATATATGGCAAGTGGGTCATATTTGTTCAGTCGTTTTATATTCAGTATGTAATCAAAGAGATCGGTTCTTTCTAACGTAATTGAATGTCTTACGTAATCTGTATCTGTAATGCCAAAATATTCTTCTAGTTTATTCATGTCGGTTATCCTAGTCAAATATTCATGACGTTTGCGTATAATTCGCAAGGAATGACAACAACATGGTTGAAAATGGCAAGTTGGGCATGTTTCATTCATAATGTATTTTTATTCTAATCCGTAAAAATACATTACGATTCAATTTTAATTACACTATAATATGTTCCGCTATAGTAGAATGAAGAGCAAAAAATTGAAGCCAACTACGTTTAGAAAAAGAAACAGAAGAGCAACTAGAAGAAATATAAAAAGAGGCGGGATGCCTATCACCGCCTTAAATCTTACTGACCGTATAACGCATCCTTCTGAAGATAAAATAATCGATTTTATTACAAATGACCTATCAAAAACAGGTCCAAATATAATCAATATCCCCATGCCTGCCGACGAAAATGACACAACCCCCGAATTTCACGCCATTCTAGTAGATATTCGCGGAGAGACGATATTAGTATCAGATTGGGGCGGCGATCGCCGAAAAAACAAGTCGCGGTATTTCTATGATTGGCCAAAATGGAGAACTTATAGAGTATTGATAGAATCTCTGGAACAAACCTTTGGTAAACCCGTCATATTCGCAAACGTCGACAGCGACCTATATAAAAGTGCGCACTGTAAACATGAACTACATAGAGGCCAGGGCGGTTGTTCTGAATATATCTATAACTGGGCAAACCGACATTATCCTGACGCTTTCACTCGACGCAGTAGAACACGATAATCGAAGTTTATTACCTAATCTATCATACTATAACAAACCCCTTCGTCGTTTTTTTTCTAACTAACGCCGTATCTTTATCCTGGTGAACCTTCTTATGACATGCCTCGCATACCGTAAGTAAATTCGCCTTGTGATTCTTATGAAACGTATCGATAAATCCATTATCATCTGCCTCTTTCTGTTGGCGCATATGATGAATTTCTTCGCCCAGTTGGTTTTTACACATCTCACATAAACCCTTAATTTTATTCGAATTATAAGGACTCGTATTGAACTGTAGAGAACCGTTATTTTCAGGATAGTATTTATTCCTTATTTTATAGGCTCTATCCAAAAACTCGTCGCCCAAATACAAAGACTTACATACTTCTAGTCCATACGTGGGCGGTCCCGACCCATCCCTCAACTTTCTATCATAAATTAAACAATCATTGGCACGGTCGTAAATAACCTCCATATGCTGCTTTTTCAATTTCTCCATACTCGCCACTTCCTCGTAATGTATAATTTCATGAAAATGCGTGGCAAAAATAAACGATGTTTGTTTATCATGTAGTTCCATCAGTCCGGCGACAAATATACTGAGAGCAGACACGGTCTCCGTTCCCGAGCATAATTCATCACCCAAAATCAAGCTATTCTCGTCGGCCATTTTTAGGATGACTCGAAGTTCCGACATTTCAACGGCAAAGGTAGAAAGCCCTTTAAATAAATTATCGTTCGCCAGGATACGCGAATATATTGCCGTATATGGTTTATAATTAAATCGCGAGCATGGAACATACATACCACACTGCGCCATAATGATAGAAAGTCCCAGTGCCCGAATTAGACTCGTCTTACCCACCGCATTCGTCCCGTATAATAAAATACCGTCCGTGGCTTGTCCTAGAGATACGTCGTTCGTAACATAAAGTTCGTTTTGCTGAAGGTGTTCAATTAAACAGTGCCGCAAATCTACGGCCTCTACAAAAGATTTTGCCGCGTCGCCAATGATGGTGGGTCTACAATAATTATATTCTTTGGCTACATAAGTTTTACACTGTAATACGTCCAATTTCGCAACATAGGATGCCAGGTTCTCTAATGTTTCGAAATATTCTTCTTCCAACTTTTGTAAAACCTTCAAATAGACCTCGCCGACTATTACGTTAATGGACTCCTTTAATTGAAGCAACTTTTGACAAGTCGAATCCAAAAGTGGAAAGCTTATATTTACGAGTGCCGACGCCGAAGAAACCTTGGTAAACTTTACGTCACTCAAATAAAAATACAATTCCGGTGAAGAAATGAAGCATTTATCGTCGATGGGTTCTCCGCGAATATTATGTGCGACAAACGCCTTCTTTAATGTTTCGTACCGCTTCGCCGTTATTTGTAAACAGCTACCCGACTTATCAGTTTCATGTAACTTTACATAGTCGGTATCCTTACCGTCTTCGCTACGTATCATAAAATCATTCAATATCTGTCTTATCTTATTAAAAATATGGTCGTTACTATTGTATTTGGTGACCAATTCATCCAACTTATCTGAAATGCCCGTTTTTATAATGATATGGTCGAATGACGTCATAGAGGTCGCCGATTTACATAAATCTATGTATAAGTATTTATCCAAAAAATCAGTAACGCGTATACAAGAATTCTGGATGTGTCTATTGGCATCCGTAAGATGTTGAGCGGCATGTTCATCGTAACATAGGCGGTCGGTGATTTGTGGTAGCTCGTAGAAACACGTATTCGTCTGTTGGATAATAGATATGCTTTTATATAGGTGGGCAATAGATGACGGGTATATTTTACGAAGAATGATTTGCCTATTCATTTTCTCTATGTCGCGAACCTGCTTTATCTGTTTTCTCGACATTTCGATGAGCGGATAATTCTCTTCGGTTAACATCGTTTCGGTCATAATATATTCTTTCTCTAACCATTCTTCGTCAAATGTAGGTGAGGTTAACTGCTGTTTAAACAAACGTTTTCCCATAGGAGAGCAGCATTTATTCAATAGTGCGAGAACCGACGATAGCTGCCCACTCTGTTTACCATCTATATTCGAATCATCGATGACATTGAGTTGTGTTAGAGTATGATTACCGAGGATAACGCGGTCCGATGTATTATTAAATTCGGGTATAGATATTTTCCTTATTAAAGTGGCATAATGCTCTTGTAGGAAATTAATCATATAACAAAAGGATTGGGTAGCCACCATATTTTCTCGGAACTCTTGAAACACACTAAACGCGTCGTCTTGATATACGTTCGATAATAGCTCATTGATATATTTCTGTCGAGAGCAGTTGGCGATTACATTGTTATCGGCGGATTCTTTACTATCGACAATATGGATTTTACTCGCCTTGACGCCAATATATTGTAATATTTTTTTATTATCGACGGTGTCAAATGGCGACACAAACAGTAATTCGCTTGGCGAAAACACCGAAACATACCGCTCTAATTCGTCAAATGTTGTTGAATTCAAATAATACGGCGCGGAATATTCAAATATAGACGACTTTCCTGTAAAAATATCGACGACTGATACGCCGTATACCAATGTATCACGCGTTTTAGATAGCGTATTCGTATTCATATGTAACAATGGTTTATGCGTTTCCATCCAAATACACATTAAATTATTAGTTAATTGCGGCGAACTATCGGTGACACATGAAATATAGGTTCCTGGGGAAAATACACGTAATAGATGACGATTTATCGTTCGACTATTTTTTTCCGTTCCTTTGCTATTCCTTTTACCATCCTTATCTTGAATGATCACTGGAACAGTATACCCAGCATTTATCAACTTGGGTAATTGTTCGTCTAATTGAAAAACGGGAAATCCGGCGATAATAATCGTTCCGTTTTTTCCATAGGCTGCCTTTTTAACACCTATATTAAGGCCGCATATTTCCGAAAACTCCATAATCGGCGTTTCGGTTATTTCTCCTGTTTCATTGTTTTTAACGGCATACATTTCAAAAAAAGTTCCGCATTGAACCAGAGTCATCGTATTTTTACCGTATTTGTCTGAATATTCGCGAACGCTCTTAAAATATTCGGCATGTATTCCGTCATCCTCCTGAGGTTCATCCGAATCCTTTTTTGCGTATCTTCTTGACATTCTTTCTATTACCCATATATGGTAAGAAATGTTTATACTACTTACCAATAAAATATAGAGGAGAACATGGTTCAGAATGAAACACTAGTGCTCCCCTGCGCCATAAATAAAATTATAAAGCAAGTTATCCGGATTATGGTTTTGTATTTCGCCGCATATCATAACGGAACTCTCATACATCTTCCTTAATACATCTTGGGGTGCGGTCGAACCCACTTTAATAAGCCCTCGTTTCATCAAATACTTTTTCACATCTTGAATAGGAACCTGTTTCAATAACTGTGATTGTGTAGATACTCGATTACGTAATGTTTTATTAGATACCAATACAGACACGCGTGGTAATACTTTAGATTTTCCTACTTTATAAGTTCGTGTTCTGATTCTACGCTGCTTTTTCATAGTGGGCGCTTTAATTCTATTTAATTGGTTCAGTTTCGTTTCGGTCTGTTTTATTTCACTTATTCGCTTTAGACTTTCGTTTATTTTGGTGTCCATAACGGTTTGGTTCGATGCGGACCCCCCAGTGTGAGGATTAGACATAGTCATAGGCGTAGTCGAAGACATAGTCATAGGCGTAGTCATAGTCGTAGTCATAGGAAAAGGCGCGTTATGATTTTTCATCGTCCTATTCATAAAATTACGATACGTTGGAAGCGTGCCCTGTTTTAAACACCCATATTGTGGCATATTTGTTGCCGGTCTAGGTTTTATGGCAATAGGACCGCCACTGCCGCCTATAGGTGCTAATTCGATAGGTGTAATATTTGATACAGATGGATGAAATAACAAGGACGACGGTTGTGCGGGATAACGCTTGATGGTCGCATTTCGCTTCTTCTCTTCTTCTTTGCGTTCAGTCAAGTTTTGAAAGAAGAGTTCGGCTTCCTTAAATTCTTTGTTTAATGGGGTTTCTTCTACCACCGTCGTTTTTGGGGACGATTTATCAAATAGAGATTTATACATATCTTCCTGCCGTTGCCGTATCATTTTTAAAATCGACCTCTTTTTTAAAGAGTCCTCGCGCTTTTTCCTTGACGGGGGTTTCTCTTTGGGTTCGCCGCTATTTCTGGGTTTCTTCTTCCGTGTTCCCGCCTTGGATGTAAATGAAAATAAATCAGGGTTTATGCTTATTGTTTTTTTTAGTTCACTCATTGTGTCTTTTTTATTTTATTTTATATTTAACCTTTTACTATATATTGTATAGCTATTTCTGACGAGCAGGGTCCCGATTTCTTCATGAAATAATACACGTATTTCATCAAGTTTTTTGTTGTATAATTATATAACTCATGGTATCAACTAATCCCTAGGAGAGGGTCTCTAATCCTACCTAAGAAAATGAGGGGTATCCGAAGGACTCCTTGGTTATACGTATATAGTATGCATAAACTGCGGAACAGGCTTCTGTTTCTTATTCTTTAAATACGTCTGATGCCCTGAATTAACATCATCTCTGGTTAATTTCTTCCTTAACTCTATTTCCTTACCATATACTCTCCTCCCATGAGCTATCTTAGAATATGTAAGAAGCAATTCCACATCGCGTCCGTAATTCTTAAATGTATCCTTTCTCTCATCAAACCACTTATCCAATAACCCTAAATCATCAACGTATGACCATTCTTGCTCATTTATCATTTTAATAAAGATGAGTTTCAACTCCTTCGGTGTATATTCGCCCATATTGAATCTCCAAATAAATCTCGATTGTAATCCTTTGTTCACTCGAAAAAACGTATCATTTAATTCTTCTTCATAACCGGCTATGATAACCATCAAATCTTTTTTATTATCGCTCATGGCCTCGCATAAAATATCCAGGCACTCCTTTGAATAACTATCCCCATTATCGGAGTTTCCAAGAGAATATGCCTCGTCAATAAATAACACCCCGCCCATACACTCATCGATAACTTTCTTGGTCTTTATGGCTGTTTGTCCCAAATAGCCGGCAATGAGGTCATTTCGCGTCACCTTTTTAAATACATTGTTTTTCAATATACCCAATTTCGAATACATTTTCCCTATTATTTTCGCGACGTCCGTTTTACCCGTTCCCGGCGAACCATAAAAAACCGTATTTTTATAATCGCTTATATTTTTACCGACATGTAATTCCTGTATAAAATAGAATAGCTGGTCCACTACAGATTGCTTTAATGAACTCATGCCAATCATCGAATTTAAAGCAGCCAATTCCTCTTTGATATTATGTAATGATTTCAAGTCGATGTTATATTCGGTATCCTCATTATATTCGTTTTCGCCAATCATCTTAATGATGTCGTCCAATGACGTCATAGATGCGTCTATAAAACACTTTTTCGTTTTTGCCACGCTATGATTATCCGAAGGGGCATCAAATATACTAGATACATCATGCTGCTTTTGCCATAATAAATAAGGGTTGTTACGTGACTCCATAGTATTTTTTATCATATTCGTATTAAAATACAAATCATTTTGTTGCGGATAAAACATATTGTATAACCCAGAAGTATTCAAGGACATAGAATTAGATGTATCTATGGGCCGATTGGACATATTCCAAGACGACGACGAAAACCCGGCATAATAGTTTTCGCTAGGCTTTATTATCGCGGATAGTTTATTTGTAGTATTATCATTATAACTTTTATTTATTAGAGATACTATGGTCGCGTAATCAGAATAGTCCAATTCTTTCTTCTTTTTATATTCATCTAGATACTCTATAAAACTCCTAGGCTTATTCATTTTGTATTACAACTATATTATTTCCATTACATAGAATTTTACGTTTATCCCTGTTTATGTATTATATTATTATATTTCGGGTATTCGATGGAACCTTCGGCGTCCCTCTAAGATACTACTTATACAAACGATATAAAAAATTGAAACTTAGAATATATTAATCTAATTGATTCAACCATAACACCAATAATGGAAAGTCAACAATTGCTTCCTACTCATAAACCCAAGCATGGAAAACGCAAGTTGAAAATCGTAGATAAGCATATTGACGCTCATTCAGAATCGCAGCTTGCCATATTGGCAGAGTCAGCCGTCGAACTAGAAAAAAGCATCGATGTCCTTCATCATACTATTTCGAACGACGAAAATGTATTGCTCAGTCATCTAAGTGAATATACGGAATCGCCATATACCATCATCGAATCCTATTTCGAAGGCCATCATTTGGAAAGATTGGTTCGGCATCAGATTGAGTCCTATAATCATTTTGTGAACTATCAAATCCAACGAACGATTCAGATGTTTAATCCCGTGACTATTCATTCTGAAAACGACTTTGTCGCCGAAAAGCAGCAATATTTCCTCGAGGTATCTATTTCGTTTGCCAATTTTAAATTGTTTCCGCCGCAAATCCATGAAAACAATGGCGCCACCAAAACCATGTTGCCACAAGAGGCCAAGCTCCGGAATTTCACCTACGCTTCAACCATGAATGTAGATATTAATATCAAATATATTATTCGTAATACGGAGTCTATGGACACCCCTAAAATCATTGAAAAAACGCTACCTAAAATCAACATCGGTAAGCTACCGATTATGTTAAAGTCATCCATCTGTGTCCTCACTCAAAACAAGCATATTGGAACGCAATTTACAGGGGAGTGCTCCATGGATTGCGGCGGATATTTCATTATCAAGGGGTCGGAGAAAACGGTCCTCGGTCAAGAGCGCGCCGCTGAAAACCGCGTCTACTGTTTCGATGGAAAAAACACCGCAAAATGGAATTGGTTTGCCGAAATCAAATCCGTCCCCGATTTCAAGTGTATTTCTCCCAAGCAAATTGAGATGATGGTGGCCAGTAAAAACAACGGATTCGGTCATGGAATCTACATCAATATTCCTCGGGTGAAACAGCCCATCGAACTATTCGTTCTATTCCGCGCACTCGGTGTTTTGAGCGATAAGGATATTAGTCAATACATCGTTCTAGATATCGCTGAGGCTAAGCAACAAGACATCCTACAGTTTCTTCAAGCATCCATGATTGACGCCAATAAATACATGACCCAAGAAGACGCACTTCGACATATTACCGCGTATGTGGCCTATACTCCTCTCAATATGGATAAGGATACTGGCGCAAGAAAGAAGCGGGAATTTACACAGGAAGTGCTTGATAATGACCTATTTCCCCATTGCCAGACGTTGCCCCAAAAGCTATATATGGTGGGATACATGGCCAATAAGCTCATTCAAACCAGTTTGGGTCTCATTCCTACTGACGACCGAGACTCCTATATTAATAAGCGTGTCGAACTTACAGGAACGCTGTTGAATAACCTATTCCGTAATTATTTCAATAAGTTAGTCAAGGAGATGCAAAAGCAAATTGTTCGTGAAATTAATACGGGTTCATGGCGTTCTACAGAAGACTACGAAAACATTATCAATATGACCAATATTTATAAGATTATGAAGTCCACGACGATTGAAAATGGTATTAACCGAGCGCTCGCTACTGGCGATTTCAGTATCAAGCAATCGAATAGCAGTAAGGTGGGTGTGGCCCAAGTGCTAAATCGTCTTACCTATGTTTCCAGTTTGAGCCATTTACGTAGGATTAACACCCCGCTTGAGAAAAGTGGCGAGCTAATCGCGCCACGTAAGCTACATAATACTACATGGGGTTTTCTATGTCTGACTGGAGATACAGAGGTATTGCTATCTGACCGAGTGACTCTGAAGCAAATCAAGGACTTGAGAGACGGGGATATAGTAACCACGGTAAATCCGACGACACTCAAGGACCAACCTTCGGATATCCATTCCTTCTTCTCTAAAATGCCCGAGAAATTATATGCCATTACAACATTCAGTGGTAGGCGCATTAAAACCACGGGAAATCATCCATTTCTCGTAAACAACAAAGGAATATGCGAATGGAAAAATCTCGAGGATTTGGAACCGAATGATAAATTGGTCATTCGTCACACCGTAAAGAATATTCCCGATATCGATGATACGCTTATCATGATTCGCGAAATAGACGCTGCGGATTGTCATAAGATGGAATTACTCGCGGCTAACCTACTCGATAATCATCTTCCTGTTCATAAGCTGAAAATATTCGCTCGATTGGTTGGCGCGTTAAATACGAGCGGCAATGTTGACGAAAAAATTATCGATGGTAGAAAATATCACACGGCAACGTTCTTTGTAGGTGAAGAATGCGATGCTTACCAATTGGTGGATGACATGGCTAAACTAGGTTTCAATTATGCGGTAATCGGACGTAACCCATCTACATTTGAAGATAAAATGACTGGAGATCCGGTAACAAATAGAACATGGACGGTAACTGTAGATGGGGCGATGGGTTATTTAATATATCTAATGGGCGGGTTCGTTGATAACAAACAGCACCAAAAACGCTATATTCCGTTATGGCTATCGAGTTCAGAATTATCTATCAAGCGGGAGTATCTATCCGCCATCCAAGGCGGAACTGGGTCGCCAATTATTTACCAAAAGAACGAAGATAATGTTTGGGTCCCGCATATTGAAGATACGATGATAGTTACCCATGATGATTATCATGACAATACGATCTTGTATATGTCACAGATTAGTGATTTGTTTGAGGAATTTGGACTTAAAACGGAGCTTATCGCCGAACTTCACGATTACGAAGTCGTCAAAATAAAAATTGCGTTTGATAAAAGCCCGGATAATTTGTCGTTATATTCGGACCTTTTTGGGTATACGTATTGCGACCAAAAACGCAGAGCATCGGCCCCCGCCATCGAATTTCTCAAGATTAAATCGTTTATTCCTATCAAGATTAATGCGAGACGTAACGATTCGACTTCCATGGTAACTCAACCGAATGCCAGATTCAAGGAAAATGTGATTTTCGAAGAATACGAGGCATACTACAAGGAGAATGTCCTCGATAATGGTTGTATTAGTGTCCCTATCGTGGCTATTACAGCAGCTGAACCAGAATTGGTATATGACTTTACCACGAGGAGCGATAATCATTCGTTCGTCGCGACGTCTTTCGTTGTTCATAATTGCCCTGCGGAAACTCCAGAGGGTCAATCCATTGGTATTGTGAAGAATATTAGTTACTTGGGCCATATCACCATTCCTACGAACAGTGCGTCGTTATACGAATATGTAAAACCTTACGTCCGTGAGGTCGGAGATGTTGACCCTCATAAACTATATGGGAAAGTAAAGGTATTTGTAAATGGAGCGTGGGTCGGTATCAGTGAAAATCCGCTGGAACTCTATCAGGATATGAAGGAAAAGAAATACAAGGGTATTGTGAATATCTATACCTCTATCATATTTGATTTTAAGGACCTCGAGATTCGCATTTGTAACGACGGCGGTAGATTGACCCGCCCTGTTCTACGGGTAAAGGATAACAAGGCGCTCATTACGAATGAAATCATCGACCGTCTCGCTAATAAGGAGATTTCATGGAACGACCTACTCACCAACTGTAAGCTGAACGAATCGGTCATTGAATACATCGACCCTGAAGAACAAAAGTTTTCGATGATTGCCATGAAATGTAAAGATGGTTATCTTCAAGATGCGCACTTTAAATTCCAGTATACCCATTGCGAGATTCATCCTAGCACTATTTTCGGAGTATTGGCGTCGTGTATCCCTTTCCCTGAGCATAATCAGGCACCGAGAAATACTTATCAATGCGCAATGGGTAAGCAGGCCATTGGCGTCTACGCCACAAATTACGACCAACGCATGGATAAGACGGCCTATGTATTGAATTATCCCAGCCGCCCGCTCGTGGATACCCGCGTCATGAATTTCATTCATCTAAACAAAATTCCTTCGGGAACTCAGATTCACGTGGCCATTATGACTCATACCGGTTATAATCAAGAAGATAGCGTCCTTATCAATAAGGCGTCAATTGACCGAGGTCTGTTTATGGCCACCATCTACCATACGGAAAAGGACGAGGATAAAAATATTATCCGGGATGAGATTATCCGATGTAAACCTGACCCCACAAAGACAAAGGGTATCAAGTTTGGTAATTATGATAAACTTATGCCCAACGGGTTCATCCCCGAGAATTCCATTATTGAAAACCGAGACGTCATTATTGCCAAGACGATTCCTATCAAGGAAAATCGCAATGACCCGACAAAGACCATCAAATACGAAGACCAAAGTAAAACCTTCCGCACGGCAGAAGAGTCGTATGTTGATAAAAATTATACGGGGAGAAACGGCGATGGGTATAATTTCGCGAAAGTGCGCGTCCGCACTCTCCGCAAGCCCGTTCTTGGTGATAAATTTAGCTCTAGGCATGGGCAAAAAGGCACGATTGGTAATATCATTCCCGAATGCGATATGCCATTTACTAAAAACGGTCTGCGTCCCGATATTATTATTAATCCACATGCCATTCCTTCGCGTATGACAATCGGACAACTGAAAGAGACGCTCTTAGGAAAGGTTCTATTGGAACTCGGTATGTTCGGCGATGGCACGAGCTTCGGTAACTTGGATGTGAAAACCATTTCGGCCGAGCTACAAAAACTGGGTTACGAAAGTTACGGTAATGAACTGATGTATAACGGACTTACTGGCGAACAACTAGAGACGAATATTTATATTGGGCCCGTGTTTTATCAGCGTCTCAAACACATGGTCAATGATAAGCAACATAGTCGCTCTATTGGTCCTATGGTGAATTTGACCAGACAACCCGCCGAAGGTAGAAGTCGCGATGGTGGCTTCCGCATTGGAGAGATGGAGCGTGATGTAATGATTGCCCATGGAATGACACGGTTTTGTAAGGAGAGACTGTATGATGTATCCGATAAATATAGCGTTCATGTATGTAAGAAGTGTGGTATGATTGCCTCGTATAATGACGGTAATAAAAGTAAGATGTATGCGCATGCCGATTTCTCGGTTCATCTGTGTAAAACTTGTAATAATATGACTGACTTTGTAAAGGTAGATATTCCTTATGCTTATAAATTGATGGCGCAGGAGCTACAGACCATCAATATTGTGCCTCGGCTTATTACCGAGTGAGGGGGTAGTCCATTTATCTAATACGATAATATGAATTTTATATTTTTTATTTCCATCACTTTTTTGCCATTATAAGTAACCACTTATAATGGACTTTCAAAAATTGAATTAAACCCATACACATAATATCCATAAACAACCCGCCCCGAATGAGCCAATTCAGTGACCTTACCGTCAGCTTGACCAAACGCCTATCAAAGACCGAAAAAAAGGAACATGGTATTTTCATTACTCCCCGTAATGTTATCGCGCGTCTGTTAGAAAAAACCGACACCTTCATTGATTCGCTCGACATAGAAATAGAAGACGTATTGGAACCTTCATGTGGCACCTGCGAAATTATCCAATATCTAGACTCCAACTATTCCGGAATGGTGATAGACGGTCTCGAAAACAACGCCACCATATTCGCCGAAATTAGTAACCTACAATTCTCGGCAGATAATACCGTCGCGCTAACTCACTCCGATTTTATGCGATTTCGCGCTACAAAACAATACGATATGATTATAGGGAATCCTCCCTACGTGGTTTGCCCAGTCGACGTCGTTCCACTCGAATATAGACAATATGTAGTAGGTAGACCCAATCTTTTCGGCGCGTTTATTCTACATAGTTTGTCTATGTTAAGGGTTGGGGGTATATTATCGTTTATTATTCCCACGAGCTTCTTAAACGCCGCCTATTATGCCAAGATACGGGAACACATCTTAAATACCTGTGAAATCCTATCTATTATAAACTTTGAGAAAGACTGCGGGTTTATGGATACACAACAATCTACGTTTGGCCTTATTCTAAGAAAGGTGGACAGGGATCGACCTATCGCCACATGTAAACATTCCTTTAAGTTCGGCGATAATTATATATTCACAGAAAACGCGGACAAATTAAAAGATATACTCGCGGGGTCGACTACACTGAAGGCATTGGGTCTTTCAGTAAAGACCGGAACAGTGGTATGGAATCAACATAAGGATATATTAACCCATGATACCACCAAAACCTTACTATTGTATAATTCGAACCTGGTCGATAACGCGATTAAGACCATGTCTTTTAAAAATGATGAAAAAAAACAGTATATTGATATGAGCGGCAATACGAAATCGGTTATCGTCGTAAACCGAGGGATTGGGACGTCCGCCTATGTATTATCATATGCCCATGTTCAGACAACGTCGCCTTATTTGATAGAAAATCATTTAAATTATATCTATTCCAACGAAATGACCGAGTCAGAAAGAAACCGCGTGTTTGATATTGTATTGAATAGTTTTAAGAATTCGAAGACACAGGAGTTTATAGACGTATTCTTGGGCAATAATGGACTATCAAAGACGGAATTGGAGACGATATTTCCCATTTATGATGCCGAATAAGCAGCGTGTATCATATCTTCCACATATTTCAATACATTTTTTTCACACCGCTCTCTATCAGGATGAGTGAAATAATTCGTATATTCACTACCTCCCGTTTGGCATATCATAGGTCGAGTATAATAGGAAACGCCCCGTTTATTTACATCCAACCTTTTCAAAATTTCGTTATAATCTTCCTCTAATTCTTTTTGTTTGGAAATTAACTCATCTATAATTATTTG
>Ga0114960_10001608_pt1 | contig 17928 bp, 20 predicted proteins | sample C_130625_MF_Meta_FD_92637 | JGI IMG/M metagenome (GOLD analysis project Ga0114960, IMG submission 92637) | Freshwater microbial communities from Lake Croche, Canada to study carbon cycling - C_130625_MF_MetaG | ecosystem: Environmental > Aquatic > Freshwater > Lake | place: Lake Croche, Canada... | reverse complement strand
GCGCCAAAGGGGCTGCCTCCGCGCCGGCGTTGTGGCGTGCCCGCCTTCGGATCGGCGTCGGCGATCGGTTCGCTCGCGAAGGTGTCTTCCTCGAGGTTGAACTCCACCGGGGGCAGCAGCGCGATCCGCTCCGGGCTGGGTGGCCATGTCTCGGCTGGCGATGCAGAACCATCGTCTTCCGACGCAGCCAAGGCTCCGCCCATCAGCACCGCGGCGACCGCAGTCCAAATGCTGGTCATGAGAAGGGAGCGCGGCGGTGCCACGGGAGCATCCTCGGTGCCCGTCGCTGGCGGCAGCAGGGCGGCGGAGGGTAGCTGGGGAGCGACCACGTCACAACCGGAAGCCCCGCGGCCTTCCGGCGAGCTTGCCGCATGCCCGCATCGCTCACGCGATTGCGGCTTCCTGAGGAACGAACTCAGCGAGGGGTTGCCCGTGCCCTGAAGCCGGCGTTGCTGGTCGAGCGAAGCCACGATGGCGAAGCGAGAGCAGCATCGAGTGAGCGGATGCCACGAAGGCATCCGCGAACGTCCGGCGGCAGGGCATGGGCAACCCCGAGCCACGCCAAGGCCCGGAGATCACACGCCCACGAGCGACCGCAGATCCTTCTCGACGGCGTCGAGCTGCGCGGTGAGCCGCTCCTTCGTCGCTGCCAGTTCGGCTGCCGGGCCGGGAGGGGCTACGGCGAAGAGATAGAACTTGATCTTCGGCTCCGTGCCCGAAGGCCGCGCGGCCACGGCGTTGCCAAGCGGCGGGAAGCGGCCGTCCGAAAGCAGCATGCCATTGCCGGGGCCGGCGAGGTCGAAGAGCACCACGTCACTCTTCACGCCGGCATACATCGTCGGGCTGCCGCCCGGCGTCCACGTCTGCAGGCTCGCCTGATCGCGCGTACGAACAACGTCGAGGCCGGCGAACGCCTTGGGCGGCGTGGCCCGCAAGGCGGCCATGATCTCCTTCATCCGCCCCATGCCGCTGGCACCTGGCAGCATCACGTTGATCTGCCGTTCGACGTGGCAGCCGTGCTTCACAAACAGCTCGTCGAGCAACTGGTGTGGCGAGCGGCCCGCCGATTTGAGGGCCGCCGTCTGCTCAGCCATGAGCAGCGCCGCCACGGCGGCGTCCTTGTCGCGGACGTGGGTGCCGGCCACGTAGCCGTGCGACTCCTCGGTGCCAAACACGAACCGTTCGGGGCCGTGCGTGTCGACCGCCGAACAGATCCACTTGAAGCCGACGAGCTGCGTGTCGTCCACGACGAGGCCGTGTGCCTCCGCGATCCGTCGCACGAGGCCGCTCGTCACGATCGTGGTCACGACATAGTCGCCGGGCTTGGCCTCGCCGCGGATCTTGCGGCCGTGGATCGCCTGCTCGCAGAGCAGGGCGCAGAGTTGGTTCCCGGTGAACGTGGCCCAGGCCGCGCCAGGGGCGAGCGTGAGTGGCGCCGCGGCGCCGAGCCGGTCGCAATCCGGGTCGCTGGCGAGCACCAGATCGTCGCCGCGCACCTTGGCCTCCTCAATCGGCCCGGTGAGCACCGCAGGGTTCTCTGGATTCGCCACGTGCCCGGGCACGTTCGGGAAATCGCCATCGGGCTTCTCGTGCGGGCCATAGAGCCGCAGCCGCTTGAAGCCCGCGCCCTCGAGCACCGGCACGACGGCCGTGGCTCCCACGCCGTGGAGCGGTGTGTAGAGGATCGAGATGTCCCGCGGGCCGGGGGCCGACTGGAGCAGCACCGCCTTCACGAATGCGGGATCGACCTCCTCCTCGACGAATACCACGCGGCCCGCGGCCACGCCCTCGTCGAACGACTGCCGCTCGACCGCGTCGACCTTCATCACGCGGTCGATGATTCCCTTGTCGTGCGGCGGCAACACCTGCACGCCGCCGGCCCAGTAGACCTTCACGGCGTTGTCGGTGGGCGGGTTGTGGCTCGCGGTCACCATGATGCCGCAGATGCTGTTCGTGTAACGGACCGCGAACGAGAGTTCCGGCGTGCTGCGGACGCCCCGCAGGAAAAACACCTTGAAGCCGGCTGCGAGGAGCACCTCCGTGCAGAGTTTCGCGAAGTGTTCGGAGCGGTGGCGGGTGTCGTGGGCGATCGCGCAGGTGGGCGTCTCACCGGAGGGGAGCGTGCTGCGGACGTACTCCGCGAGGCCCTGGGCGCTCTCGCCGATGGTGCGGTCGTTGATCGCGTTGGAGCCGACCGGATACATCGTGCCGCGGCGGCCGCCGGTGCCAAACGGGATCACGGTCCAGAAGGCGTCATCAAGCTCCTTCCACAAGCCCTTGTCGATCCGGGCCGCGAGTTCACCGGCAAACTCGCCGAATCGCGGCTGCGTGAGCCAGTCGCGCATGGTGGTGGCCGAGTGCTCGGTGATCGTGCCCGCGGCTCTGGCGGCAGCGATCAAATCGAGAAGACGGGCGACGTCGGCGGGGGAGGGCTGGGCCATGGCGATTCTCCGGGGCGGGGCGGGCGGCGGCGACAGACCTTGACGAGGGCTTTTATACTGTCGGCTCCATGAGCCACCCAGTCTCCCACGACGAGCCGTTGATTGTGAGCGTGTCGGGCCTCCGCGGCGTGGTCGGCGGCACACTCACGCCCGAGGTCGCCGTTCGCTACATCCAGGCCTTCGTCGCCACGCTTCCGCCGGGGCCGATCGTTGTTGGCCGCGACGGCCGGCAGAGCGGTCCCATGCTGGCCGCCGCGATCGCCGACCACATCACCTCCCGTGGCCGAGATGTGATCGACTGCGGCGCAGCGGCTACGCCCACGATCGGCATCGTCGTTCGTGAGCAGGCGGCCGCCGGCGGCGTGCAGATCTCCGCCAGCCATAATCCCGCCCGCTACAACGGACTGAAGCTGTTCTCCGCCGCGGGGCGGGTACTCACGGCCGACGCCGGCCGCGCCGTGCTGGCCGGCTACGAGTCGCTTCCTCCAGATCTATCAGCGGCGTCGTCGGCTGCCCCTCGAGGCCGCGTGGTCGAGCACGACGGTTCGCCAACGCATCTGGCACTCGTGGCCGCCTGTGTTGATGTGGCGGCGATTCGCCGCCGCCGGCCGAAGGTCTGGCTCGACAGCGGTCATGGCGCCGGCAGCCGTGTGGCACGCCTCCTGCTTGAGCATCTGGGCTGCGACGTCGTGATCGAGGGAGGCATGCCCGACGGCCTCTTCGAGCACGAACCGGAGCCCACCGCAGAGAACCTCGCCGGCTTGCTGCCGAAGATCGCCGCCTGCGGCGCCGACGTCGGCTTCTTCCAGGACCCCGACGCCGACCGGCTGGCAATCGCGACGGCCGAGGGCCGCTACATCGGCGAGGAGGCCACGCTGGCGCTCGTCGTCGAGGCTGTGCTCTCCAAGCACCCGGGCCCCGTCGTCGTGAACTGCTCGACGAGCGGCATGACAGCCGCGATTGCCCAGCGGCTCGGCGTGCCCTGCCATGTGTCGAAGGTGGGTGAGGCCAACGTCGTGGACGAAATGCTCGGTCGCGGTGCCGTACTCGGCGGCGAGGGCAACGGCGGCGTCATCGATCCCCGCGTGGTGCTGGTCCGCGATAGTTTCATCGCGATGGCCCTCGTGCTCGAACGGCTCGCGGTCGAGGCGACCACGGTGGAGCGGATCGCCGCGGCTCTCCCCCGCATGGTGATGAAGAAAACGAAAATCGATCTTTCGCCCGAACTTCGTAGGGCGGGGCTGGTGGCCGGTCTCTCGCGGATCGAGGCGGCCTTTCCGGAGGCGGCGTCGAGCCGGCTCGACGGCCTGCGGCTCGACTGGCCGGGAGGCTGGCTTCTCGTCCGGGCCAGCAACACGGAGCCGATCGTGCGGATCGTGGCCGAGGCGGCCGACAACGCGGCAGTCGAGGCGGCGATTGCCCGAGCCGCTGCCGCGCTTGGCTGAAGCCGGCCCGCCCGGATGAGCGGGGATCAGGTCGAGTTGCGGACGACCTTGCGGTCGCGGAGATCCTCGGAGAGCAGGCGAATCTGCTCGCGGAGTTCGCGAACCACGCCGATCGGCTGGGCGTGGATCCGGCAGCGGGGAAGCGTGACGTCGCTCGACCAGATCACGATCGAGCCGAGGCCGCAGATCCGCTGGAGGAGCGGCTGCCGCACGTGGATGTCCTTGATGCGGTAGAGCTCGACGTCGTCGACCTCGAGCGAGAGGATGCCGTGCGTGACCCGGAGCCGCTCGGTGGTGAGCTCGTAGGTGGTGTGCCGCACCAGCGCCTGCTTCCACGCGGCCCAGACGGGCGGGATCACCATCGCCAGCAGGATGCCGGCGATCGCGAGCGGCCCGCGGCTGCCTTCGATCGCCAGGTAGAGCAGTGGGGTGAGCCCGATCATGCAGGCCGCGGCAAACGCCCAGTAGCCGCGGATCACCCGCTCCGACGGCCGGCCGATCCAGAGGAGCGATTCGCCTCCGGCGAGGTTCGCCGCCACGGAGAGAGCCGCACGGGGCTGGTCCTTTTCGCTTGCCATCCGCGCGAGTTCCGCCGGGGCCAGCGGCTGGAGGCTGGAGGCGATCGCGTCGGCTTTGGTGATCCGATCCTCGCTCATGGAACCCTTCCCGAAACTCTAGCACGCTTCGCCGCGTTCGGGGCCCGGGTGTGGGGGTTGGTGCGGGTCTCCCGGGGGCCAAACTCCACCCCCGGGCCGTTTCGCGGCTATCCTGTCGCGTTCCGGCATGTCGCCGATCCCCCCGCGAGCGTGTGCCAACCGCATGCAGCCACCGATCGGACAGCCTGACCCCGCCTCAGTTTCCGACGAGGACCTCGCGGCGCAGGCCGCTCGCGAGGGCTCCGACGGCGTCGCGTTCACCATGCTCATGGACCGCTTCCGCGAGCGGGTGTGGCGAGTGTGCTGGCGGCTCATGGGCACGGAGCACGACGCCGAAGATGCGGCTCAGGAGGTGTTCGTCCGCCTCTTCTTCGAGCGGGGGAAGTTCGCCGGCCGGAGCCGCTATTCGACCTGGCTGCATGGCGTGGCGATCCGCACCTGCCTGATGCTCCGGCGGTCGCGGTCGCGTCGCCGCCGCCGCGAGTCGCCGGAGTCGGGAGAGGTCGGCCTCGCCGAAACGCATGCGGATCCGCAGCCGTCGCCCGCCACCGCCGTCGATGCGGCGCACGACGCGCAGAAGCTCCTGGAGCACCTCGACGAGGAGGACCGCGCGCTTGTGCTGATGCGATTCGCGGAGAACCACGACTACGAGGAACTCGCCGAGATGTTCGGCTCGACGTCGGGCGCCCTGCGGATGCGAATCAGCCGGATTCGCGAGAAGCTCTCCGCCACGGCCGGGAAGATGCTCGGGGAGTGACCAGCGAGCCACTCGGCCTCGCCCCCGCCCCCACCCCCGCAAGGTTTCCCAAACTGGGCTGATCGCCGGGGAAAACACTGTTTCAAAAAAACAGTGTGACACGCGGCTTGGGCGCGGCAACTCACCTTATGACGCGGGAACGGTGGCGGCACGGGGCCGACGCCGGGGCTTGTGCAGGGCTAGATGGTCGCGGAGGCGGGCGATGGACGTGCTCGACCAGCTGGCGGATGTGGCGGTGCCGCCGGTACCGGCGCAGCGGTCGTTTACGGCGGGGGTGCGGCGGAAGCTCAATCCTCGACTCCTGGCGGTGCACGTCGTCGAGTTTGCCCTCGGCGCGACGGCGTGGGCTGTGGTTCACATGGCGGCGGCTCTGCTGGCGGCGATCCAGTACACGGCGACGGGCACGTGGCCTCGCGGCCGGGAGCAGGGGGAGAAGCGCGGCGACGCGCGATGAGACAAGACACACGCCGGCACGGCTGCTGGCGCGACGGGTTGGGTGGCGGGCCAACGAACTAATTCCCGCAGGGGTCGTCGCGGAGGTCCACGAGGGACGCCGCGGCAACGGAGGACGATGCGATGACTGACTTTGTGGTGCTCGGGCAGACGGCAGCCGAAACGGCTCGTGAGACGGTGAACGTGTCGCGGCAGGCGCTGGTGGACAGCTTCACCCAGGCTTGGACGCAGGTGATCATGATCGCCCCCAAGCTGGTGGCGATGGTGGCGGTGCTCGTGATGGGCTACGTGCTCGCCCGTTGGGTCGGTGGCCTGATCGCCGTGATCAGCGAGAAGATCGGCCTGCAGACGGCGGCCGAGAAGAGCGGCCTGGCCCAGAGCATGCACGACGTCGGCATCCGCCGGCCGGTGCCCGCCATCGTCGGCGGCCTGACATTCTGGCTGCTGATGAGCGTGTTTGTGATGGCCGCGTTCAGCATCCTTGGCCTCGAGAGCGTCTCGCTCGCGATGAAGGAGGTGGTGAACTACATCCCGAAGGTGCTCGTGGCGACGGTGGTGGTGGTCGTGGGCCTGCTCGCAGCGACCTTCGTTCGCGGCGTGGTGGCGACGAGTGCCGACCGCGTGGGGCTGACCTACGCCGAGTATCTTGCCGGCGGCTGCTACTGGGTGCTCTCGATCCTCACCTTCATCGCAGCCTTCAACCAGCTCGGCATCCAGTTCGCCCTGCTCGAGAAGCTGATCCTGATCGGGTCGGCCGGTCTGGCGGCCGGCTTCGCCCTCGCGTTCGGCCTCGGCGGCCGCGACGTGATGGCGGGGATCCTCTCGGGCTACTACGTCCGCCAGCGGATCCAGGCGGGAGACACGGTGAGCGTGGCCGGTTTCGAGGGAACGGTTCGTGAGGTGGGCCCTGTGGCTACGATCATCGAGACCCGCGACGACGGCCGGCTGTCGCGGCATTCGATCCCCAACTCGAAGATGCTGCAGGAAGCCGTCCGGTGAGCGGCTGAAGGAATCACCCGCGACCGTGCCTCATAGTCGGCCGGCGCGAAGAGGAGCGTGACTGGTCCAGCAGGGACCCACGCACGATACGAGCGGGCCCGCGGTGCGAAAGCGCCGCGGGCCCGCAGTGCTTTTCAATCCCGTGGCCGATCGTCTATCCTGCCTCGCTATGAAACCGACACTTCTGATTCTGGCCGCGGGCATGGGCAGCCGCTACGGCGGCCTCAAGCAAATCGACCCGATGGGCCCGTCGGGCGAGACGATCCTCGACTACTCCGTGTTCGACGCCGCCCGCGCCGGATTCGGCAAAGTGGTGTTCGTGATCCGACCCGACTTTGAGCAGGACTTTCGCGACCGGGTGATGAGCCGGTTCGCCGGGCGGATCGCCACCGACTGCGTGTTTCAGACGCTCGACATGCTGCCCGCGGGGTTCTCGGTGCCGGACGGCCGAACGAAGCCGTGGGGCACAACGCACGCGGTGCTCTGCAGCCGTGCCGCCGTGCACGAGCCGTTTGCGATGATCAACGCCGACGACTTTTACGGCCGCGACTCGTTCGCAACGCTCGGTCGGCAGTTGGCGTCATTGGCGGTCGATTCTTCCGCCTACTGCATGGTCGGCTTCACGCTCGAGAACACGCTCTCCGAGCATGGGACGGTCGCCAGGGGCGTGTGCCGAACCGACGACAGGGGCTTCCTCACCGACATCCGCGAACTGCTCCAGGTGCGGCGGACGGCCGACGGCGCGGAGGACACGGGGGCGGGGGGCGTCACCAAGCTCAGCGGCAAGGAGCCGGTGTCGATGAACATGTGGGGCTTCACGCCGCATGTGTTTACGCAACTCGAGGAATTCTTCCGCGAGTTCCTCACCGCGCACGGCGGTGAGCCGAAGAGCGAGTGCTACATTCCGATGACGGTCGGCGACCTCGTGAAGGCTGGGCGAGCGACCTGCGAGGTGCTCAGGACGAGCTCGAGCTGGTTCGGCGCCACCTACGCCGAAGACAAGCCGATCGTGCAGCGGAGCATCCGCTCACTCGTGGATGCAGGCGAATACCCGGCCAACCTCTGGGGCTGACGACGGGCCTACTGTCGGACCAGCACTTTTGAGCCCGGGCCGAGGATGTCGAGGAGTTCGGTGAGATCGCGGACCGATACCACCAGGCTCGTGGCTGGCGAGTTGTCGCTCGCGATGCCGGGGTCTTCCGCGGCCTCGATCACGAGGCCGTCGGCGAGCACGATCGAGGGCTTTGCGCCGGGGTCCGACACCGCCCCGCCCACGGCCTGAATCTCTCGCCCTGCGCCGCGGTGGACTTCCGCGACGGAAATGGAGTTGCCCACACGGGCCAGGAACTGCCGGCCGACGACCACGGGGAAACTGCCCGCGTAGTTGCCGCCGAGTTGCAGGCTGATCCGGCGTCGTGACACGCTCACCACCGCGTCGAAGGGGCCGCGGATGACCTTCAGGTGCTCGCCCGGGATGAGCCGCTCTGGATGGTCGATCCCGTTGATCTTTCCGAGCAGTTGCCACGAGATGCCCAGCGGCATGGCGATCGTGGGAAGCGTCTCCCCCACGGCCGCGACGTGTGGCGGTAGGAGCAGGTCTTGCTGCGAGTAGATGACGGTGCCGGCCAACTGGCCGAGCAGATCCTCGAGCCGCTGGCTCTCCTCGAGGCCGAGCGAGGGATCGTCGTACCAGATCGAGAGTGCGGCAAGCGCCTCGGCATAGCGGCCCGCCGCGAGCTTCTCGTGCGCATCGGCCCAGGCCGTCGCAAACGCGGCGGATGACCCCGTGGCGGCCGAGGAGGGCGGTGGCGCGACACCGCCTGGCAGCAGCGAGGTGGGGGCGGGAGGAGTGTTGGAGAGCGTCGCATAGCGATCGGGCCGTTCAGCGGCTCCGGCCGGCGGCGGTAACGAGCCGAGCGAATCCTGCGCCGGAGGCGGTGCCGTCTCGGCAGTCAGGTAGGTGGGAGCGGCGGGCATCCGTGTGGGATCGGTGGCAGCGGCACCGATGGCGGCACCGGCACCGGCTGCAGCCGCGGCGATCGCGGCCGTCTGGAGCGGTGCGTTGTGCGGTTCGGTCGGCATCGCAGGCGGCGGTGCCGTGGGCATGGCTGCTGGAGGGATGAGGCCGGACGCTGAAGGGGCTGTGGCCGACGGCGGCACAGCGCCGGCAACTGCTGCCGGTGCTGGTGAGGTCGCGAAACCTGCCGGCGGCGTTGCCGCGGCAGGGAAGCCGGCGGCGGCCGGGGATGTCGGTGTCGGGGCTGAAGAGGGTGCTGGACTCGTGGTGGCTAAGGGGATCGGGCCCGAGGTGGCCGCTGGGATGACCGGAGCCGGCGGTGCCGCCGTGGCGGCCGGGGCTGCCGCTGCGATTTCAACGGCGGGCGGCGCGAATGACGGCGCTTCCGTGGCGGACTGAGTGGTCGTCCCCTCAGTCGCCGACGGCCCCTTCTGGATCACCGAGTAGGCGCCGTAGAGGATCGTGCCAAAGAGCACGAGGACGACGAGTGGTTTGATCGCCTCCATCGAATCGGAATTCCGGTCCGAGCGGCTGGAATGCCTCGAGCGGCTGGCCATGAAACTGCTTCCTCGGGGTGCAATGCCAGCATGTGGATGCTGGCATCGATCGTCGCCAGCGGGCATGCCGGGGCGCAGACCCGCGGATAGTAGGAACCGCGCCGCAGCCCCGCCAGACCGCTTCATCCGTAGAAAATCGGGGCGTCCCTGAGAGGCGGCGTGGCCCCATCTCGCCGGGACGACGTATATTCAGGTGGTGCCAAAACGCAATTTCATCCTGCTCGTCGTGGTCTGCCTCGCCTGCCTGGCTGCCTATGCGGCCCGTGAGCAGGCCGCGCCCGGCCGCCGCTTCGGCGAAGTGCAGTCGCTCGTCGCGTCGTCGTACGTCGAACGCGTCGACGAAGATCAGTTCTTCGACGCCGCAGTGGATGCGGCACTCGGCAAACTCGACGAACACTCCGCCTACATCCGCGGCGACGTGCGCACCGATCTGGAGGCCACGCTCGACCAGAAGTTCGGTGGGGTCGGTCTCGAGCTCACGATTGACGAGCGGTTCCATGTTCCCGTGGTCGCATCGCCAGTGGTGAACTCGCCCGCGTGGCGGGCGGGTGTCAGGGTCGGGGACCGCATCGAAGTAATCGACAACGCGTCCACGGTCGGCGTACCACTCCGCGAAATCGTGGCCCGCCTTCGCGGCCCGGTGGGCGAGAAGTTGGTCGTGCGGATCGCCACGCCGGCTGCTGAACTGGCAGCCACGCTCGATCCTGGGGTCGGCGGCCGCGCTGAAGGCGAGCGGCGCGACGTCACGCTCATTCGCGAGATCATCGAGACGCAGAGCGTCTTCGGCGACCGCCGCACGCCAGCGGGGGGGTGGGACTGGATGATCGAAGGTATGCCCGGCATCGGGTTCGTGCGGATCACCTCATTCGGCGAACGAACAGCATCAGAACTCTCGGCCGCGCTCGATGAGATCGCCGCGACAAGCGACATCCGCGGCCTCGTGATCGACCTGCGCGGAAATCCCGGCGGGCTGCTGACGTCGGCCGTGGAGGTCTGCGATCTTTTTCTCGAAGACGGCGTGATCGTGCACACCCGTGGCCGGCGGTCGAGCGATGCGGAGAAGTCCTCCACCCTCGACGCCAGGCGGGCGTCGGCCGGTTCGAAACTTCCGGGCGTGCCGGCCGTGGTTCTTGTCGACGGACTCACCGCGAGTGCCGCGGAGATCGTCGCGGCCTGCCTGCAGGATGCGGGTCGGGCCAAGATCGTTGGCAGCCGCACGTTTGGCAAGGGGACCGTGCAGTCGATCCTCCCTCTCTCCGATGACCGAGGCCTTCTCAAACTCACGACGTCGGAATACCTCCGGCCGAGCCGTGCCGCCATTCACCGCCGGTCCACTGATGGCGACGCTGCCGTCTGGGGCGTGTCGCCCGACGCCGGGTACGAGGTGTCGCCCACCGCCGAGGTCATCGCACGGGTGGCGTCGTGGCGACGGCTGCGCGATGCGGCGGGGCCGGTGCCGGCGGCGTTCGTGGCCCGAGGCCTGCCTCGAGACGTCGACCCGATCCTCGCCCGCGGGCTGGAAGCGTTAGCCGGCGATCTCGGCGACGAGAAAGAAACTCCCCGCAACGACGACGATTCCCCGCCTTCCGGCGAGTGATCGTGCCTCCCGGAGTGCCGCTGCAGGATTCGCAGCCTCCTGTGGCGTGGGGAGTCCGGCCGAGCGACACGCGGCTTGCAGTCTGTCGAGCGGCACAGCGCGGGGGTTTTTGAGGTAGCGGGTGATGATCACGCGATCGAATAGTCCACGAACGGTCCCGAGCATTCGTTCCACCTGTTTGTCGGCGCTCGCCGCAAACACGAGCACCCGCAACGGATGGCTTGCAAGCGCGGGACGAATCGTTTCGACGAGCGACTTCATCGAGGCCACGTTGTGGGCCGCATCGACGATGACGAGCGGATTGTGGGCCACGGTCTCGATCCGCGCCGGAAGCGTGGCCCTCGCGAGGCCGCGTGTGACCGCGGTCTCGGTCACGCGAATGCCGCGGTCCCGAAGTTGCTTGGCCGCGACGATGGCGAGCGCGGCATTCTCCGCCTGATGGCGGCCGGCGAGTGCGATCTGGTAGCGGCTGGTCGGGCCGTTCCCCGGTGTTTCGAGGTCGAACTCAGTGCCCGCGAGCTCGTGGCCATGCGGTGGATCGGAGTGATGAAGCACAGTGAAGTCGCGACCGAGTTGGAGGAGCGGCGCCCGGCGCCGGCTGGCGATTGCGGCGATCGTGCGGCGGGCGGACGGTTGCGTGGCACCGCACACGATCGGGCAGCCCCGCTTGATGATTCCCGCTTTCTCCGTCGCGATTTTCGGGATCGTCGAGCCCAGAAGCTTCATGTGATCGAGGCTGATGCTCGTAATCACCGTGACGAGTGGCTGACACACGTTCGTGGCGTCGAGCCGACCGCCAAGGCCAGTCTCCAGCACGGCGACGCCGACCCCGGCGTCGGCGAAGTACACGAAGGCGGCGGCGGTCATCACTTCGAACCAGGTCGGCCCGCAGCGACCGCTCCGGGCGGTGGTGCGATCGATCGCCTCGACCTTCGGGATGACCGCCTCGAGGGCGGCCACGAATGCCTCCGGAGAGATCGGCGTGCCGTTCACGGCGATCCGTTCCTCGAGCGTGTGCACGTGGGGCGAGAGATATCGCCCCACACGGTGGCCCGACTCCTCCAGGATCGAGCCCAGCATCGTCACCGTGGAGCCCTTGCCCTTGGTGCCAGCCACGTGGGCAACGGCATACCGCAGGTGCGGATTGCCGAGGTCGCGGAGCAGTCGCCGCATCCGTGCCAGACCGAAAGCCGCGGGCGTGTTGCCGGCGGCCGGAACCCGTTCGTAGTTGATCCGGGAGTCGAGCCAAGCGAGCACGCGGTCGCGGTCGGCGGTACGGCGGTGCTGCGACGGTGGCTTTCGCATCTTGCGCAGGTTACCCGAGGGACTCGTGCCTGGGGTGTGGCGAGGGTTTGGGGGCGATGACGGTGGAAGAGTGGAGAGTCTAGTCGGGAGGTCGTCGCGGTGGGCGGGAAACAGGGATTGACGGTATCACCGCGGTACTTGACCCTCCGCAGCCCTGGCCGAGACCAGGCCGCGACCGTCGCGGCGAAGGCCCGGCCGGGTTTCTCACGCTGTGCCATGCACCCACGATTTCACATCCGCTGGACCGTCGCGAGCGTGGCGCTGCTCCTCTGGGCGGTCGGTGGCGCTGGCGGCCGGGGCGTCGCACAAGACCCTGACTTCCACGTGGCGTCCGTCACCGATGTCGGCCCCGCCGTCATCGAGCCGCCGCCCATGTATGTCGCTGATCCGCTCGCGGGCAACACGTTCGCTGCGATGCCGGTCGGAGTGGGCGACGGCCTCGCCAAAACATGGCCACGGTGGTTCGCGGGTGCCAGCGGCCTCGTGATGACCCGCACGCTGCCGGCAGGGACAGCCACGATGCAGCCTCTCGGCGGCGTGCAGCTCGCCACAGGCGACACCGGCGCGAACTGGCCCGGGGGCGTGGACCTCCATCTGGGCCGCTGGTTTGGTATGCGGCAACAGCACGCGGTCGAGTTCATCTACTGGGGCGTCTATCAGTTAGGCGGCTCAGCAGGGGTGACGTCTTCCGACGCGATTGACGCGATTCCGCAAGCACCCGGCGTGACAGTGGCCGGGCAGCCGGCGACGGCGTTTCTGACGAACGTCGCGGGGCAGCAGATCTCCCGCTCAGACGTGATCAACGACATCGAGATCAACTGGGTCTATTCGCTCTGGGATCGCCCGGAGTTCCTGCCCCGCGAGCGGGCCGTGAATCTGATGTGGCTGGCAGGGTTTCGCTTCTTTCAAGTGGGCGATAACCTCTCGCTCCAGAACACCCCGAGCAACTCATCACTCGGCGACCTCGACTTCAACGTGGCCACCAACAACAACATCTACGGCGCCCAGGTGGGTGCCAAGTTTGACTGGCGGTTTCTTCCCGCTCTGCGACTGAATATCGTCCCGAAGTTCATGATTGGCGGCAACGCGATCACCAACACCAGCGTTCTGATGCAACCCGATGGCGCGTACGGCACGTTCACCGCCGACGGTAGTCCAGCGAAGGTCCACTCAACGCTCGGCGTGTTCTCGTGGCTTGGCTCCGTGGATACGGGCCTCGCCTGGGACGTGACGGATCACTGGACCCTCAGCCTCGGCTACCGCGTCGTCGGGGTGGGCAACATCGCCCAGGCTGACGGCCAGTGGCCCACGGCGATCACGTCCCCTGAGTCGCTGTCCGGGATTGCGGCAGGATCGAGCACGATCGTGCACGGTGGATTTGCGGGCTTCGAGGGGCGATACTAACGGGCATGATCGAGCCGAAACCGCCGCAGTGTGCCGTTGATCTCGCCGCGAAGAAGTGCGTTCCCTGCGAGGGGGGCGTGCCGCGATACTCCACCGTTGAGGCGGAGTCGCAGATGGCGGCGATTCCCGACTGGCGACTCACGCACGACGCCACGCGGATTCGCCGCGACTGGAAACTGGCTGACTTTCGTTCGGCCATCAAGATGATCAACAACGTGGCCGCCCTCGCGGAGCGGGAACAGCATCACCCCGACCTCCATCTCGAGGGCTACCGCAAGGTCTGGATCGAGATCTTCACCCATGCGGTCGGCGGGCTGTCAGAGAACGACTTCATTCTCGCCGCCAAGATCGACGCCATCACCCCGCGGTGATCAGGATTCGGCCGAGGATAGCCACTTCCAGACATCGATCGGCTGATACTCCGCCATTTCGTGGAGGAGGTCGCCAGCCACCGAGCGGGTGCAGAGCATTCCGCGGTGTTCGGGGCGGAGGAACCGCTGATCGGCAAGCCGGTCGAGGAAGGCGAGCAGCGGATCGAAGAAGCCCGCCACGTTGAGCAGCCCGAACGGCTTGTGGTGGAGTCCCAGTTGGCCCCACGTCCAGATTTCAAAGAACTCCTCCAGCGTCCCGATGCCTCCGGGGAGCGCCACGAACCCGTCGGCGAGTTCTGCCATCATCGCCTTCCGCTCGTGCATCGACGTGACCACGCGGAGTTCGGTGAGGCCGCAGTGAGCCACCTCCTTTTCGAGAAGCGATTTGGGGATGACGCCGATCACGTCGCCGCCGTGGGCGAGTGCCGCGTCGGCGACCGCGCCCATGAGGCCGATGCGGCCTCCACCGTAGACGAGTCGTGTTCCCTGAGACGCGAGCAATCGACCGACTTCCTCGGCCGCCGCCAGGAAGGCGTGGTCAATCCCAGGGTTGGAGCCACAGAAGACACAGAGCGTATGGAGTTTCGACATGGTTACCGTGAGAGCGAAGGAAGCATGGCAGGCGGCTTAATCGACATCGTGGCCCCGCCAGAGGCAAATCAGGGTGGCCGTGTGAAACCCCGCGATCACGAGGTTACTCACCACCACCGGGTTCGCGAGCGTCCCGACCGTCAGCGGCGTGATGACCTTGTACAGAACCTGCACAAACAGCAACGCTGCGACCGCTTTAGGCTCACGGCGAACCAGCAGCAGGATCGAGACCAGCCCGATCGCCAGGTAGACGGAAAGCAGAATGGCGCGGGCTGGTGTCCCCTCGCCATACGCCGATGTGGTCCACGAAGCATTCGTCAGCAGGCCGGCGCACACTGGCAGGAGTACGGCCACGTTGATGAGGAGCGAAAGGACCACCATCAGCCGCATGATGCGCACTCCAAGGCCGCCTCGACTCCAACACCGGTCGAACTCGCAATCGCGTCACCATTTTACGATTCCCCGCATCACTCTGAGGCCACCGACAAGCGTTGACCCTCCATATTCCTTTGCAAGACGCAGGAGGGCTTTGTGAAAGCCGCAGTTGGGGAATGTGGATTCGACTTTTGCTATGGCAGATCGGGGTATTCCCTTGCGGCACCAACCTTGCGTTGCGTCTATCCAGTCTGCTTTACGACACGCCTCAATGACATCCGCGTGCATTCCTTTGTACTCGAACACCTTGTGGTGCCAATGGATTGCGCCGCGCAAAACGACTGGATCCAATCCCCAGCCATATTTTTCATTATCCTGGAGAGCGACAGCTTCTGACGGCTCCAAATAAGCCAGTTCCTGATCTGTCCACAGCCCGATGTCGTGGTAAACGAACGCGGTTTCCACAATCTGCTCGTGTTCAGTCGCGTTGTCCAGAAAGTGCATCGCGTATGTGATGCAACGGTACACGTGGTTCCGATAGCCATCGAAGTCTTGGCCAATCAGAGTTCGGTACGGTGCGAACAGCTCTTCAATACGGGGCCGCTCAATCTTGATGGTGATGTCAGGCACGGTAAGTCTGCTGTGTTGGCCTACAGTCCGGGATTATTGAATCGGATAACGGTCTCGATCAAAGGCTCGCGTCCGGCGGAAGCACTGGCACAGAAACTGCGGAGGGTTCACTCACGATCTGCGGATCACGAGACTCATCAGTAGGATCATCAACAATGGAAGGCCGATCAGCAAACCAATCAGCGAGCACGAGCCTGCTCGCGTTCCGAGGTTAAGCGTCCACCCCATCCAAGGGATCGACTTCGGGACCCATACGCGGGTGTCTTTTTTGCTGAAGTACAGCGCCGCAGACCAATTGCTGGGGTTCGCCCACTCAGCATCGTTCAGATCGCGGTGATTCATTCCACAGGTTCCCAATCGAACGAATGAAGCTCACTAGCCGAGTGAGCGAAGCGAACTCAGTCTAGTGCAGCGCCAAAGCTGATCAGCGGCGGATCATCGACTCTGCTCTACCGCTGGATTCTATCCACCGGCTGACCCAGCGTGTGGTTATGCAAAAGACCAGGCAAGCGGAGGAGCCGCGACGGCTACTCACCCGTAAGCGACGTATAAACCGCCTCGCACTTCTTGGGTGAGAGGGTGACCGCAAAAGGTCCGGAGACTGTGGCAACAACCTTGGGCACGGCGGCACAGGTTCCGTTCACAACAAGAGCCAGTCGCAAGTCGTCATGTTTGGCCGTAGCAGCTGCAAGCTTCTTGGCCCCGTCCTCCGTAAGGTTCACCACGAGGGAGGAAGTCGGGCTCTGCTCATCCATCTGGCGAACGGAAGCAACATCTGCCGCCGTGATGATCGCGGGCATGGTCAAGAACACAGGGTCGCCAGTGCTGGGGTCAGTGGTCTCTTGAGAGCCGGGGATGTTTTCTACGGAAACGTAGTGAACCTCCAGCGTTGCACTCTTCGAAAGAGGCCTTGACGACTTTCCCCCCGCATTGCATCCAACGAGGAGCAGGAGCGCCAAACAAGCCGTCGCCAGTAGTCGCATGGTTTCGTCTCCGAATCTTCTCCGTGGCAGAACGGCGGTGATCAGTGGCTCGCGGACAAGGCAGCATTCGTGCCGACCGACTTCATCGCGAGTCCGCTGCGTCGCCTGGTTCTGCGTCCCCTGAACTGCCGTCGTCGCTCCGTTGCTCTTTCGACTCTTCCGTAAGCATTCGAATTATTCGCCGCGCGAGAGGCTCCTTGACCTCACGGTGGCGAGGCACTGGCTGAGAGACGCCTGTGACTGGATTGCGATACCAATCATGCCTGCCACCATGCCTCACCAACACGCAACCGCTCGCCTCGATTGCCTTGATCAGATCGACACGCTTCATGGCATGACAAGCTCACCAACCTTGCGAGCGCTTGGAATATGTCCGCTAGACAGATCGAGATAGAGATCCTTCAAGTGCTCGACCAAATCTTGCAAGGTCTCGCCTTGCGTCCAGTAATCCGGATATTCCTCCAGGTAGCCGAGCCACCAGTCGCCTTCTTGCCAGTGGACGTACTTAACCGAATGCATGGAACACCTCGCCAAACGTCGTGACGGAGATCACCGACGCCGCAAGTCTACCGCGATGTTTGCGTAGAAGGCCAGCCTAGGCCTCACGGCCGAGCCGCGGCGTACTTGCCGCAGAACGATGAAGCTGTTCAGCGGCAGACCACGGACTCAGATTCACCGCTGGACGCAGGCCGCCGTCTGATCAGCGCCTGGTTCTGCCCGCTACGCAGTCCGCCGAGCATGGAGCAACTCGCCCGCCGCGATCGGGCGTACATCATCCGCGTTGACAGTGATCAGGGCCACAGTGTGCCCGCTGCCATCCACGAACTCGACTTCATAGGCCCGGCCGCCTTCATAGATATGCACGATCGTTCCAACATCACCACGATTGAGCCTTTTGTTGGGCGGTTCGCAATCAAGCACGACGAGAGAATGTTCGGCAATCATGGCTCTTCATCCGGGTACGCGGTCACGAGTCGAGGAGGACGATCGGCCTCGACTATCCACACAACCAATGCGCTTGCAGAGCGATGGAATCCACGACCGATCCGTCCCTTCACGACGTATTTTACGCCGAAAGGCGTCCGAAAGGTAGCAAATTGCTCGCACGTGGCGGCAAGGGCCAAGAGATCCATTGCTAGCTCATGCCAACGATCGCGGGCGTAGCCGAGCGACTGGAACCATGCCGCCTTGGAGCCGCCGTCCGAATGCTTCGGATTGAGCAAGTAGTCGCGAACCTTTTCGGTTGCGGCGGTCGCCTCGGTTGCATTTGGGATTGGCATCGGGATCGCAAAAGGCAGAACTCGTTTTTATACAGTCCGTATATCCACCAAATCCTGCGTATTAACG
>Ga0114960_10001607_pt1 | contig 17931 bp, 15 predicted proteins | sample C_130625_MF_Meta_FD_92637 | JGI IMG/M metagenome (GOLD analysis project Ga0114960, IMG submission 92637) | Freshwater microbial communities from Lake Croche, Canada to study carbon cycling - C_130625_MF_MetaG | ecosystem: Environmental > Aquatic > Freshwater > Lake | place: Lake Croche, Canada... | reverse complement strand
CGCAAAACAACTTAAAGACGCCACGACAATTAATGTAGACATGGCAGCACTTGTAAACGCCCTTGACTCTAGCACGACAAAGCAGGTTGGTGAGAACGGACACGCGGAATATGCGTGGTCTAATGACTTGCAGGAAAAAATTCTTCAATTGAGCTTTCAGTTCACTCGTTGCGACTCTTCAAAAATTGAGTCGCATGCAGAAATGCTTCGCCATTTACTGCGTAATATAACGGGCAATCAAGAGATCTCAAGAGAAAAATTTGTGGAGTTAATGACGGTGGCATATAAAATGATAGGGCATACGCGTGATATTATTGATGGTAAGGGTGAATACGCCCTTTCTTATATGCAGATTCTGGTTTGGAATGAGTTCTATCCGGAGCTTGCTAGGTTTGTTTTGACAAAGTTTGTTACCGATGAGGGTCACCCTTATGGGTCGTGGAAGGATATTAAATATTTTTGTAATTACTGTAAGTCCAAGGGGGTATCCGTGTCGGATCCGCTTATGCAGCATGCATTTAACCTTGTTCTGAATCAGATTCGCAGCGATGTTTCTGCAGAGAAGAAGACCTTGGCGGCTAAGTGGGTCCCTCGTTCTAAGTCTCACCGATTCAGTTGGATTTTCAATGAGCTATCCGTAATGTATTTCAAGGAATATATTGAGACGGCCAAGACCCCTACACAAGTTGTGCGCGCAATCAACAAGTGTAAGATGTCGTTTCGTAAGCTTCTTGCTGATTTGAACCGTAAGCTTGATACAACTCAAATTCACCAGTGCGATGGTACGTGGTCTCAAATAGATCATTCTAAGACAACTTCTATCACAATTTCAAAGCAAAAGACGGCTTTCTTGAATAAGAAGAAGGATGGAAGTCAACGTTCAGAGAAGGACGATCGCATTCAGTGCGCCGATAACTTTACTGCGCGTATTAAAAAGGCTGTCGCTGGCGAGGTTGAGATCAAGGGAAAGCGTGTTGGACTAAATGATTTTACCGTACAGGCAAATAACCTCATTTATAGGTCTCCAGCCGGAAATCCTGTTCCAGAGGATATCCAGATTGAGATTGATCTCCTTAACTCGCAGTGGCGCGATAATTCGTCCCAGACTGGATCTCTTGGACCAGTTGTTGCGATGTTGGATTTTTCTGGTTCTATGAGCGGTGATCCAATTAATGCTGCGATGGCGCTTGGTTGCCGTATTGCCGAGAAGTCTATTCTTGGGAAGCGGGTTATGTCATTCAGTACTAATCCTACTTGGCATAATCTGGATGGATGTGATAATTTCGTAGATATGATTCGCGTTCTTCATAAAGGTGAGGTTGGATACTCAACCAATTTTCACGCAGCCTTTGATCGTATTCTTGATGCCATTATTGAGAAGAAGTTGACTGCGGACCAGGTTGAGGGTATGGTTCTCGCCATATTGTCTGATATGCAGATTGATGATCCAAATGTAAAAGCTCCTGGAAACATGGAGAGTTTCTACGAGTCTATGGAACAAAAGTACGCTGATGCTGGAATCAGGCTTTGGGGCACTCCATTTAAGCCTCCTCATGTTCTCTTTTGGAATCTTCGTTCCACTAACGGGTTCCCTTGTATGTCAAGTCAAAAGAACGTGAGTATGATGTCTGGTTTTAGTCCTGCTCTTCTTAATCTCTTTTGCGAAAAGGGCCTGGATGCTCTTAAGGGTTGCACCCCATGGTCTATTCTTGTGGAGCAGATGAATAAGCCAAGGTATCAGTGTCTAGAGGATAAGGCGCGCGAGGTTCTTGGTTAATTATCTAAATAAGATGGCAATTTTTTAACTCTAAATCTTGAAGTACGAGCTGGAGCTTCTGCTGGACTAGGAGGAAGAACAGGAGTTTCTTCTTGTTGAATGGGTCTAACTGTAAATATTCTTCCCGGTCTAATAAAAGTTACTTTTGAATTTGGTATATTTCTAACTTCTGTTTTTGAAAAACTTTTATCAGTAAAAACTACATCAACGGTATCATCATCGTTTACTTTTTTAATAATTCCAAACACATTAACATTATCTCTTATATTATACGGCTGTCCTCCAAAAAGTCGCCTTTTTAGTGTTTTCTTTGTTTTTCTTCTTGATTTTGTGTTATTTTTACGTGTATCCTTCATTATATATTATACTGAGTAAAATTATGTGTTTTAATAAAATGCATAATTTTATATGAACGATGTTTCAAAAAAAGCCATAGTTGTGTTAACAAGAGGGTATACAGATTTACGCCAATATAACACTCTTATAAAACGCAATTTATCAATTGCTACTAATATTGAGTCTTATAAAGATATAGACGTAGTAATTTTTCATGAAGGTAACATTTTAGACGAACACCAAGAGTATATTCTAAAATTTACACCACAATTGAAGTTGAAATTTTTATGTATAAAAGAACACGCTTTTAAAAAAGAAAAAAGTGAAATACCTACATTTGGGCCAACAAAATCATTTGGTATAAACTATCGTCATATGTGTTCTTTTTGGTTCGTAGATTTTTGGAATTATACACAAATGTATGACTCTATATTAAGAATAGACGAAGACTGCGTAATTGACTTTAATATTCCAGAGATATTCAATATTTTAAATTATAAAACAGCTGTTTACGGAACATGGACTAAAGATCAAGACTTTGTAACACACGGGTTAAATAAATTTACTCAACAATTTATCAAGGAAAACTTAAATATAGACGGACCGGTTATTCCTCATAATCCATCTGGGCCTTATACAAATGTTTTGGGTTTAAACTTATCAAGATTGAGAGAAAACAAATTAGTTCAAAAATATGTTGAGAAGGTGAAGTATCATGATTATATCTATATTTTTAGATGGGGAGATCTTCCACTTTGGGGAGAAGTATTATACTATTTTTGTAATCCTAGTAATTATTTTAAATATTCAAAAATAAAATACTTTCACGGAAGTCATAATTATTATGTTGATTTAGAGCAACAAACGAAGATCCAAAAAATGTTTTTAAGATAGTCAACACCCAATCACGTTCAAATATTAAACAAAAAAATTGAATAAGAATTTACCTTTAAAATAAGAGAGAAAAATGATTACCATAGCTTCCAGCAGGTTTAATAAACAGACCTGGGAAGAAAACTGTTCTTATAGGCAACGAAAAAAAATAAATGGTTGTATTTATTGTGCGCCTTTACAGTTATCTCCCAAAATTCATTTGAACTCACTCGTCTTTGTCGTTGAAATGAATAATAGCCGAAATGCAATAGAAGGTATTGGACTAATACATAATACCGTAAATTTTGATAAACATTTTGTTTACGATAATGGTAATTACAATAGATACATTTATAAAAGCAACTATAGAATTGACAGAAGCGAGCTGAATCGTTATAACTCAACCATCGTGAAATCATTAGACCATATTCTTTTCAAAGAAAAGACGCATCTTAAAAGAGGCTCCGGGATTACCACTATTCCAGAAAAGTTAATGAAACATCCAATATGTTCCGAATTAAACATAAAAGCAGAACTGGTAAATATTTTTAGAAACCATTTTCAGAGAGACTTTTCATGCGAAGCAATGACTGAAAATAAGGAACTGTAAAAAAAGCACCACCAAGCGCAACATACTGTATAAATATCAATATAAAATAAACGTTTACAATATATACAATATATAAAACATGTCACAAAAAGTAGACACAAACGTAGAAAATTATACAGTATCTGAATTATTAACAATACTTGATTTAGATAATCCTGACTCAGACCAAATAACTGAAAAAGCAGACTTTTATATCCAAAAGTTTACCGATGAAAATAACCCCGATATGACTAATTTTTTTCAAGACATTAAAGAAGCGTTACTTGAATACTCAGAACAGTTATATAATAATGAGGAAGACCCAGTTACAGCCGAGTTAGACTATGCAAAACAACAATCCGATAATTGGTATCAAAACGAAGCTTTATCTCAAAAAGATACGATACAAAAAGATAAAGTAACGGATAGAAAACAAAAGGTTGATGTATTTAATAATAACCATGTTCCAATGAATCGCGAACATCTGGGAGTATCAAATAACTATAATGTTCCGGTGGCGCAAGATATGTTGAATCCAAACCTGAAAAATATTACTTCAAGAATTATTGTATTAGATAGCCAGTATCGTCAATCTACAAATCCAAATGAGTCATCCACAGATTATACACTAGACTTATCCGAACCGCTTTTGAATGTTCTTTCTTTAAGATTATACTCTTTTGCAATACCTTATTCTTGGTATACATTTGACCTTCAGTATGGTAATACTTGTTTTTGGTTAACCATACCCAGAAGTGCCGGACAACTACCCGTAAATATAAAAATAACTATTGAACCTGGAAATTATACATCAACAACAATTGTGTCTTCTCTAACAACAAGTATACAAAATTCTGGTATTAATACAACAACTATAAGCGCAATATCAATAATACCTTTAACACCATCAGTTCCTGTTTATATAAATCCAAATAATGGAAAAATGATTCTTAACCTATATGGAGCAACATATAATTATAATGGCACTATATTAACTATAGACCAAAATACCGTTATAACATTTTTTGATCCGACTGCAGTTTTAAACTGTAATATTAACTCCCCTTATGTTACTTCAAACCCAGACCCATCTTATAATATACAAAATCAATGCGCCTCCCCAAATACAATGGCAATAAATCAAACGTTGGGTTGGGTATTGGGATATCGCGTTCCTATTCAAAATATAAACCAAGCCGGAAATCCAGCAATAGCAGTCCCTGATTTATATGGACCAAAATATTTTATATTAGTTATTGATGATTTGAATCAAAATCATATTAATAATGGATTAATTGGTATAACTGAAACATCCAGAGTTGTTAAATTACCTAGTTATTATTCCCCTGATTTACCTTATACGTGTATTCCAGCAAATCCGACAGGAACAAATCTCTCTACAAATAGCTCCATATTACAAAATGATGAAGACGCTGGAATATTAATAGCGGATAAATTAAACGCAACATATTCAGCTACTCCACAAGTTCTTCCAAGCGCTCCCAGAACATTAACACAGTCTCAAATATATACAATTAATCAAATAATCAAAAATAATGAGAGAACATATAACTATAAATTAAAATCACCGGTTGTTTCGGATACGTTTGCGATTCTACCAATAAAGTTGGGTAGTATGAAAATCGGCGATGTAAATGTAGAATTTGGTGGTTCTATGCAAGATAATAAGCGTATTTATTTTGGTCCTGTAAATATTAATCGTCTAAGAATAAAATTGTTAGATGATAAAGGTAATATTGTAAATTTAAATGGCTCTGATTGGTGCGTTACTATTATAAGCGAAAATCTGTACCAGTATTAATTCGCTAGTTATTATATCATTGTAGTATAAGATAAATATATGGATATAGATATGAATAATGTGTTAAGGTTGTTTTTAATTATTTTAGATTATATAGGTTATTTAGGTCCGTTTATACTATTGGCAACATCTATTTTCTTTCTTAAAAAGAAAGAAACATTATTAACTTATTACATATTTGGATATATTATAAATAGCATCATTAATATTATTTTAAAGGTTTTTATAAAACAACCAAGGCCAACCGAAGATATAAATATTTTCAACGCATCCATCGCTCAAGGAAGACGAATTGGATTTGATGTATACGGAATGCCGTCAGCCCACACACAAAATGTATTTTATTCAACTGCATTCATTACTTTTGCATTAAAGAGTCCTGTTATTTCATTCGTCTATCTTTTAGTCTCAATGAATACTTCTTGGCAGAGGATAAAATATAAAAACCATACTTTATTACAAGTTATTTGCGGGGCTGCCGTCGGGTTAGTTACAGGATATATTAGTTATTTATTTGGAATGAAAAATTTGATTGGATTATTAAAATATAAAAAAGATGATGACGCTCCTATTTAATTGCAGCTATAAGAGTTACTGAATTATTTCCTTATTTTATTATGTTGTCTTATAATAAAATAAAATGAATAAAACCATAATTTACGTGATTATAGGCGCTATATCTGGCATAATAAACGGTTTTACTGGGTTAGGTCACGCTGGAGCAATTCTGTTTGGTTTATCTATATCTGGAGTTATAGGCGATTATAATACAATTATTGGCACAACTTTATACACACAAGTCTTACCCGTAGTTATTTTTGGCGTTTTAGAGTATTACAGGAGAGGAGAGATTGATTTTTATGCCGGAAATATATTATTGGCATCTTTATTAGTAACTGTGTTTATTGGCGCTTGGTTAAAACAATTCGCTTCAATTAGAATAACAAAACTATTAACTGCTATTCTATTACTTGGAACGGCTTATAAGTTTTTACAAGATGCATATTATGCAAAATAAAGAAATAAACCCCCGGTTTAAACTTTACTCTTTCTAGTACCAGGCTTACTAGGAAGTAAGCTTTTTTTACTGGCGCTTTTTAATTGTTTTTTTTTAACAGCAGCAGGAGATAGTTTAAATAAAAACTCATTAATTTTATCAAAGTCTATACTATCGTTTTGTTCTATATTAAAAACAGATGGAGGTAGTAAAGGGTCAGGTGTAGATTTTTTACCAATAATATCAGCTTGTTCTGATATTGCATTACATATATCCAAATCCTTGTTTAATGCTGTTTTTTCAGCATTTGTATACTTGTTAAATATGTAAGACACTGGTATATCATAAACACGTTCGTTTATTGGAACTACTTTCACCCATTTATTTACTCTGTCTTTAATTAAACCCTTTGAAATCTCTCTATCGCTTATTAAATAGTTACGTCTATAAATTTCATAAAGTCGTTCTCCGTTTACTAGGTTTTTTATATAACTTTTTGTGATAAAAGTACTTTTTCGCATAAATCTCTCTATCTCGTCGCTAATACCAGCAGAATTGAAATTTGGGCCGTCACCGTCAACAAAAAGTTTATTTAATCCTTGGTATAATTCGCATTCTGTATTTGAGCGCAGATTATATTTTGCACATAATCTTGATGATAATACCATTAAACTAAAAAAACGGGTTGGATCTATCTTACCATTTACATGGGGTTGTAATGGATCTTGGATTATTTCGTTTATATTAAACTCTGGGCCTGTACTTATATCAATACGGCTTTTATTATTTTGTAAAACCTCGCCAAGTGTCACAATTAAATGGGATAAATCAGCTCTCTCTAAGAATAGAGTAAATAGAGGATAATTTTCAAGATTAGAGGATTCTGGATATTCTAACATTTTTTCCATTATGTTTATTATTTTTAATACAACTGGATGTTCTTCTTCTGGAATTGTACCATCGTCCATTTTGTTATTCAAATCTTGTATAAAAGCGAGAAGCCTCCCACCAACAACAGTTGTTATTATTGGTGGTGGAATCGGTTCTCCTCTTTTTAATAATGGGTTTGGTTCTTGTGTATCTGAAAAAGTAACAGTTGCTGCCATTCTAGGTGTACCTGGAGGAGTTCCTGGAGGAGTTCTTGGAGGAATTCTTGGAGGTAACATATTTTTTGGATATAACAGTAAAAGTGCATCATAATCGCGTCTTGTATTTGGATCTAGTAAATTATTGCGTTTATTTATTAATATATTTCTTAATGCAGTAAACCCCTTTTTATCTGGAGATTTATTTTGTGTGAAAGGTCTTACTGTATTAGCAAACGTTCTATAAGCTCTATTTATTAAAACATCATCTGAATTACTTGCTATATTAAATATTTCATAGTCAGTAGAATCTGGTGTAATTTGCCATCCCATATTTAATGAATTGAATAATCTAACATTATCTGCAGAAATAGGTTGAGGAGGAGGATTACTACCCGCACCCCCCCTTAAAACCGGTATTATTCCACCATATCTTCTTCTCGTTTTTATATTATTGTTTATTTTTTTACTTAGCATCATACTATTATATGAATATAAAAAAATAAACACAATTGTATCATATCATTATTTTACACGATAATATAATAACAATTGATAACCGTCCATAAACGACCATTTTAATGGTGTTCCATCTGAATCATTTGAACCTTCAAATCCCCATGATTTATTTGCGTTAATATTATGCTTCCACTTCATTGGAAGTAATCTATGAAAACTCATTCCATCGTATCCCATTTCATTTCCTTCGCAAGTCAGTGTAGCGCAAAAATGTTGTTTTGTTGTGTCTCTAACTACACAACTATCTAATTTATATTCAGCATTGTCAACTGTAAATGTTTCTGGTTTCTCAACAGTCTTTGATTCGTCATCAAAGATTTCTAATATTACAACGTGAGGTTTATGTTCTAAATTATTAATTTCAGGATCTACTCTACTTTTCCAATTTGTTTTTAATTGTGCGATAAATAAAAACTGTAAAGAGTTTTCGTCTAAATACGTGATAATACTTCCATAATATCGGATTGGATTACTAGCTTCATCAACTCCAACCACGTACGGGTAAAGTTTATGATATTTATCGGGTATACTTTCATATATTTTTTTAATAATACTATTTGTATTAAGCTCGTAAGCATACTTTGAACCGGTTAATGCAGATTCAACTGCAAAATTTAGTAGCGCAAAAGCATCTGCTAATTTTTTAGGTATTTTTGTGCCATTTGCTTGTCTACTTTCTATCATTAATGTTCTAAAATAATGGAAAAATTTTCTGCCTTTATCGCTTATAAAAAGACAAGCAAACATAGTATTAAACCAACAATTTGACTGATTTTGTTTAGGAGGAATGATAATATCTGGGTTAATATGTTTGTTTGCTGATAAGTTATGAAGTAAAAATTGTTTAGCTTGTGAACTTTCATATTCGTGACAATTAGAACCAGAATATCTTCCAGGAATTGAAATTTTTAAGGGCTCCTCTAATTTAAACGCACGTTCATTATTACAGTCTTCTATTTTATCCCGGGCAGTAGATTTTAGAGATATCAATCTTTCATTTATGGTCGGAGAATAGGATTTCTTATATTTAGAGTTTGATGTTTTTCCAATTGGATTTGTAAAAAACCCTCGCGCTTTAGACGACGATGTACGCTTCTTATTTCTTTTACGAGTTTTAATATTTTTTGACTTATTTTTAACTGAACGATGTTTCATATTACCTATATATTATAGTATTATTTTTTTATAAATACATTAATTGCGTTTGCATTAATAATCAAAACATTTAGTTTAAAATCAAGTATTTTTCGCAACTATATATCAGTATTGCATAAGTAATATACTATAGCTTCATTATACAATTTAATTAAAATACAATTAAATAATTTTAAAGTATAATTAATGCGTAAAAATAACATAATATTTAGAAGTTTTTAAAATTTTTTTATATAGACAAATATTATAAGTATGCCGATAACTACAGCAGCTAAGCTCAGAACTGACCTTAAATTAGTTACAGCAAATGAGACTACTTTAGGTTTTGAATACAAAGTTAATGCTAACGAAAAGGTAAGAGCAATAACAATAGCTTACAATCTAACTGGAGATTCAACAGAATATATTTTTACAATTCCAGAGCAAGATAAACCAGTAGATGGCAAATTTAATTGGAACTTGTCTTATATTCAAGAAGAAGATATTATTGGTCCAACATTACTTTCATATGATTTTCGCGTTGAAATGGCAATTGAAACATTTTCCCCCGCAGGCGTTCGTCTAGATTCAAGAGACGATGAATTTGTTGAATTCAAAAATATTTCATGCGTTGAAAGTCCTAGAGATCCGTTAATATTTACACAAAAATCTGAAATTTTAGGAGGTCAAGGAGTTTTTCCCATATCGCTTGATAATCACGGAGTGCCACAACCTTTAAGGAACCCAAAATTGAAATCTGATAATACTGCTGATACAGATGATGGTTTTTTAATAGGCGAAACCACTACAGAAAATCCTCATTACACTAATCAACAAGATGATAAGAACTTATGGTTTGGATTAAATTTGTATAACAATCCAGAGGCTGGAAATGATTTGTCTAGGGTTAGCACATTAGATGTTAGAATCACTGCATTTGCCACAGCAAATAACCATAAACATGGGTTTACCGATGCTAGTAATAATGATATAACAGATAGATCATTTTACACCTATCAAATAGAAGAATCCGAAAAAGGTAAAGGATTTAAACAAGGATTTAGTTGGTACGGAATTCCAAGAACATTTAAAGCAATGTATGATACCGGCCTAAAGGATATTAAATTAAAGACGAACTATACATATTCATTGAGAGTAACGTATTACGTTGATTCTAGCGCCGATAATAGTGCTATAGCTTACACTAGAACTTTTAGAACAAGGCAAGTTAAGGCGATTATTAATACTATACCACCACCCGTTAGTAATAATGTGGTAAAACAAGGAAAAGACAATTGCGCGGCTTGTACTTTTAATGCTCCGACAAGCTGTGTTAATGCGTATTTTGTAATGTTTAGTAATGATAAAAATGCCAGATATGGGACACCAGGATCAGATGCAGAGTCGCACAAAGACCAACCTGGAACATTATACTTTGGGCCATTTGATAATGAAGGTAAACTTGTAACAAAAGCAAAAAAATTTACCAACAGCACTCCAGGAGCATTAACAAAAATTGTATTTACAGCGAAGCAACTGAGAGATACTGTCGCTCCACAATACGTCATAATTCAAACGGCCATCATTGAAGGTGCTAGACTTGTTCTTAACAATGATGCTACAAATAGAGCTATAGCAGCAGAAGAAAGTTATGCACACTTGGATTTCAAAAATCTTGATTACCAGCTTGGAGAGCCCGATGCAGAAGTTAACTCAGCGCAATTGAGAGAAAAATCTGCAAAGATAATTGACGTGCGAGAAAATTTGGCAGAAGATAAAATTATAGTAACCTTTACTTTACCGGAAAATTACGGTTACACTGCTGGTGATAATAAGGGGTTATTGTTAACTATGGTAGACGGGAACAATGGAAAAATGGTAAAGGGCGCAGCGCAAGATAATCTTCAACCAAATCAAAAGACGTTATTTGTAAATCAAATTGCTCCAATTATTCCCATCGGAAGTGTTGTTGATATTAAACACGAACCTATCAAACCAGAGATGCATTATAATGAAGCGACCGGAGAGGATGAAATGGTTGTTCTTGAGAGGGAATATATTGCTGATCTTGATGAGGAAGTTGTTGTATACAAATATAGCACTGACACAGTATACACAGCAACTTTTGATGAAATTGATAAATTTCACGCTCTTGTTAAAGCTTACAATGGTATTAAAACTGCTAATCTTGATGTAGACAGCGTTGGATTAACTTTTATTGATGGATACGCTGATGAATTTGTTGATGGTGTAATTCCTGATGTAACAGAGGTACAAGATTTTCACGGACTTCCTTTCCATTTTTCCGAAACATCTGTAAAAACTTTCACCCCAGAAGAAGGCCCTCTGTTTTTGGGAGTAAACCCTAAACTTAACTCCGTAAAATATTCTGATACACACTATGTTACAGGAGAAGAAATTGTAGATTTACTTGTAAACATAACCCCTGGAACAATAGATGTAGATTTAACTACTTTTAAAATAAAAATTGCGGCTATTAATGATACAACTGTTACCCCCGAATATTTATTACCATTAAAGTCCTCTTTCAAGAGTGGAACGACAATTCGCGCCAACACCGGTTCTAAAGATGAACCTATATCATTTTCTCTTACTGATATACAAAAATTTGCTATGGACAATCACCATACATTACACAGCGATGGCACGACAAAAATTTTATTAGATATTGTCGTCCAAGACAAACAAAACCATAGAAGCACTCAGTTAACTCATGAATACTTATATCAAGAGTTACCCAAAATATCAGGTGACTCATTAAATTTGACCCCACACTATTACAATTGGAATAACAGAGATGTAACACATCCTTCCGTAGATTTTAATTGGACGGTCCAAGAAAATTTATCTGAATACGTAATTGATTTATCTGAATACAGCATTACATATACAAATCATCCTACTACTACTACTCACCTTGACTCCGTTAGTAGCGCAATTCAGAATGTTGACGCGGATATGAAGGAAGGGGGCAGTATCAATGTACCTCTCATTGACACAAACAACAAACAGCTTCCTAATACATTAACTTGCAGCATCTCTTCTGCTTTTAGAATAAAGAATTTAAATAATCCACATGAAGAGGCGTTTTCTTTAAAAAGCAAAACATATGTTACAAGTAAAGAAATTGTATTTTTGACAAAACCAGTTTTTGGTAAGTTAATTCATCCCAGCAGTCACGCCGAAAATCCAACTACCACTATGACTTTAACGCGTCCTGCTTGCATTAAAGAGGTTGCTAATTTAACTATTAATATTGCAGGAAAGGATGTTGAAGTTATTTACAATGAATCTGAAGACTTTTTACATGTAGAGAACGCAGATCCCATAAATATTAAACTTGCCTTAACACCCGCTGACGCCCATGACAAAGTCGCAAACACTGTTTATGTAGATAACTTACACTGGGGTCAAATCTTGTTGGTGAAAGTAAAATTTAATTCCAATGACGTATTAAACTTACATTCAGATTATAGTGACGTGTATAGCACAATCATTCAAAAGGGAATTGCTTACAATTCTTCCGAATCAATATTTACTACCGAGGATCAAGGAACACATGTAGATAAAACCCAGCATCAAAAATTGGTATATCATATTACAAACAACGGTAGTTACATAGATTCATTCACATTAATATCAATCATGGGAACTGCAATTGACAATGACACAACTACAAATAAATACAATGATTATCCTATTATTTTTGTAAAATTAAATAGATCTACTCACCAGGATGGATTGATTTATAACACAATGGATAATTCCAAACACGGTTCATATACGATTACTAATGGCGACAAAAATGCTCTTCCAGACTATATTCAAGAATTAACTGTTTTATACGAAACTGAAGGAGAGGGCATCACAAAGACAACTGTAACAGTAACTTATAAGTCTAATGTTTTAGATTCACAAAATGAATCTATACAAGAGGGTGTATACGGATGGTTTATGATGTTAGACACAATAGGACAACATGGCGACAAGGGATTCAAACATTTCAACGATTCATTATTCTCCAATCTTAAAAAACCTACTCCAAGTGAATAAAAAGTATATTATTGAAATGAATAATTAAATTGATTTTCATATAATTTTAAACAAAAAATTATATGAATAAACTAAAAATTATATTTTAGGTCTAGTTAATAATAACAATGGGTTACGTTTAATTTGGTTTAACGTTTTATTTTTTTGCGCTGCTTTACTAGCAGCAAGCTCTTCGGCCGCTTGTTGGGCGGCAAGCTCTTCGGCTTCTTGTTGGGCGGCAAGCTCTTCGGCTGCTTGTTGGGCGGCAAGTGCATCAGCGGATTTTTGCGCTAAATTTCTAGATCTGACGCGGGCATTATGCGCCGCAATTTGTTCTCTGCGCTTTTGAATTTTAATAGCTTTTAAGTGAATTGCAACAGCTGTAATAATTTCTGCTTGGCTTGGCATTTATAATATATAACTATATAATAATTGTAAAAAAATAATTAATTTTCTAAATAAACGCATCTGGTAAAAAATATATATCTATTTAATCTATGGGCGCGGGAATACTACCAAGTTGTATTTATAAAAACAAATTATATTTTTTATTCGGAAAAGAACATGAATATTGTGATACCCCGGGATGGAGTGATTTTGGTGGAGGCACTGATAATTCAGAAACATACTTACAGACGGCTATTCGCGAAGGGGGTGAAGAACTCACTGGGTTTTTAGGAAGTGATAAAGATCTATCTAAAATGTTAAAAAATAATGGAACATATAACATTGATTATAAAACGAACGGTCACGGAAACTATAGAATGCATATATTTAAACTGAATTATGATGCAATGTTAGCGCATTACTATAATAATAATCAAAGGTTCTTGCAAAAACGACTTGACATTGCTATTATTAAACGCACTAAAATATTTGAGAAAGCAGAAATTAGATGGATATGTGTGGACGATCTTCCAAAAATGCGAAAAGAGTTTCGCAGTTATTTCCAAAATATTATTGATATGATATGCGAACAACAAGTTAAAATAAGAACTTTTATTTCAAGATCAAAAAAAAATATAACTCTCAAAAAACATAAGACTTAATATAGCCTAAATAACCAAAAATTACCAAAATTTTAAAATTAGTGTTATATATTATAAATATGTTGATGATGGGAAATCTTAGATACTCTGTGATTTATATGATAGTTACAGGGTTCTTAACACAGTACTTTATTATGTCAAATATAATGACAAACGACATTGAAAATATTACGAATAATTTAAGTAAAACATATTTATCTTGTATTATGGCATTTATTATGGGTATTTTAGAAGTCTTAATGTTTGATATGCATAATAAAACAGTAAGCTGGAGATATTATATACCATTATTCGCACTTTTTGGTTTTAGTATGTGGCTTTATAGAAGACAAATATATGTTAATGAAGGACAATATTTGAGAGAAATGATAGAGCATCATGATATGGCGCTTTTTACTAGTAAAAACATTCTTGAAAAACCAGATATATCTCCAAAGGTAAAACGGTTTGCTTCAAATATTATTAATACACAAACAAAAGAGATTACAGAAATGAAGCACATCATTCAACAAGAAGAAAAACATATACAAAAATAATATCGTTGATATATATATGTACGTACAAACACATATAAATCAACACCAATTTAAAACAAAAGTATTACAAAATCAGACAGAAATAATGAAAGGTATGATGGGAAAACATTTCACCGGACTTTTTGATGCTTTATTATTCATTATGGATAAACCAAAATCAGCATTTTGGATGAAAAATTGTATAGTTCCATTAGATATAGTATTCATTCATAACGGAAAAATAAGTAAAATTTATCATAATTGTCCGCCTTGTATTACAGAAGAAAAATGTATAAATTATCCAGGTAAAGGTGAACTTGTTATGGAGCTTCCGGGAGGTACTTGTAAAACATTAAATATAAAACGCGGTGCAAATGTTTCGTTTTACAAATGAAATAATAATTATATATGACCGATCGGTTCATCTACTGAGTTATTCTCGTCTGAGAAATGCTCTGATAACTCAATATAATCCATGATTATTTGTTTTTTAACTTGGGTGCTCGCAACAATATATGTATTCTTGATTTCTTGTGTAATATTCAAACACATCCATAGCTGTGATGACATACTAAACGAGATACTCATACTAGAACCATTAATAACGTTTGTTTGCCATCCAACTTGCGCGTCCTTATTTTTCCCTCGCTTACCTAACATTGGAGACCAAGTATATAGTTCTGGGTTTACAGTAGGATGATCCGATGGTAAAACAATCCAATCATAATAAATCTTATCGCCAGTCTCATCTCTCGCAATAATAGAATAATATCCAAAGTTCTTTCTCCGATTTATCTCTTTTATAATTTCAGTAATATTTCCTGGTTCAGCTGCAGAACATACAGTCGTCAAACGATATGAGCTTATATTAAAATGATCGTGTTCTTTAGAATCATACTTTACTGATTTATTTGAGAAATTACCAATACTGCTATAAATATCACTCCCAGGAGAATGAGAACCACTGCTTTTTTCGTATATATTTTCTCCTGAATGCGTCAAAACTACACTGTTTATTGACTCCCAAACAGACTCTTTTATAGGTTCTGAATTAATAAGATGATAACCTCTAACGCACTTCTGAAAATATTTCTTAAAACCTAGTATTAACTCGGGGGTAAATGTAAGTGTTGCCATAAAGAACGCGCGTATTGTTTGGATTATCATTAAACTATATTAATAAAATCAATTTTTTATTTTAAATATCTCATGGGATTAAATCCATATACACTTTCCAATCCTAAATGAGATATTCCATGAATACCAACTGCAATAGATAATAATAATATTAAATACAATGTACGCCCAGGATAACCTTCAAGTCTACTTAATTTTGAATAATTTGTAATCATAATGATTAATGCAATAAATAAAAGAAATCCATTCAATCCATGTGCGTAAAAAGAGGGCGGCAAGTAATCCATATAGTATAAGTAAACATTATTTGACGTATTTCAAATCAAATAAATCCTTATACTTATCCTCAATTAAATCTATTAGGGTTTCTGCTTTCAAAAGCTTATCTCTCTTCAACATCTCGGCACCTTCCAACATAAGCTCTTTACAGTTTTTCAAAATAAAGGTCGCATATTTATTTGCATCATTAATCAAGTCCACAACTTCTCCATCAATCATTTCTTTATACTTATCACTCAAACTTGGATAAATAATATTATGCTTACCCATTCCGTAATACACAATCATTTTTTCAGCTAATTTTAGAGCTTCCTCAAAGTCATTAATAGCGCCGGTTGTTATGCTTACATCAAAGAAGATTTCTTCGGCAATTCTACCAGCCAATAATATTGCCAAGTGTTCGAATAAAGCTTCTCTCGTATAAATATTAGAAGTAGACCCTTCAAAAACCGTGTATGCCGGACTTTTTGGCGATGATAAATTGATAATAACTTTTGTCATTTTTGCATGATGTTTTGCGACCAAACCCATAACAGCATGTCCCATTTCATGCAGAGCGATATGATCTATAATATCTGATGTAAATTGGTGATCTGTTGGTTGCCAACCAGCCATCATTTTATTCATAATAATATCAATATCTTGAGAAGTCATTACTTCTCTGTTATATCTTAATGCGTTTAACATCGCCTCGTTCAATAAATTCTCAATTTGGGCGGCAGATAACCCCATAGTCAAATCTACCATATCTTTTATAATAATGGACGAATCATAAGGTTTACCCTTAGTATGTACGTTAATAATAGCTTCGCGCGTGGATGCATCTGGAAGACCGATATATATACGTTTATCAATTCTACCAGGTCTTACAAGAGCTGGATCTAATAAGTCCGCTCGGTTTGTTGCACCTACTAAAAATATACCCGTATTATTTTTAAACCCGTCTAATTGAACTAATAGCTCATTAAGGGTGCTATCTCTTTCATTTGAAGACGATTCTCCATCTCCAGAACGTCTCCTACCAATTGCATCAATCTCGTCAATAAAAATAACACATGGAGCGTTTTTCTTTGCAAGAGTAAAAAGCTCTCTCACTCTGGATGAACCAACACCAACATACTTATCTTGAAATTCGGAACCAGAAACTGCAATAAAACCGGTCCTAGCCTCACCAGCCAAAGCTTTTGCTAGAAGGGTTTTACCATTTCCCGGAGGACCTTCTAATATCAACCCCTTTGGAACCCGAACATTATATTTTGCATACTTGGTATGATTAGAGAGAAACTCAATACATTGAGATAATTCTACCTTTATTTTTTCAAATCCTCCAATATCTGCGAATTTAATTGGGTATTTATATACAACTTCAAAGTTATCTGACTTTTTATCGCGGTTTTTTCCACGCCCAAACATGTCTTCATTATTATCGTCGTCTTCATTATTATTGAAAGGATTAAACGAACCTTTATTAATTATTATTCGCATACCACCAAAACGTCTTGGCGAGCCATTTTGATCTCGGGGATCAGATGCATTTATACCACCATTAACTAAACGTTCAAGAAAATCCAGATTATCTTCATATTCTCTGGCTCCCTCCTCTCCTAGCATTGCATAGTCTCTCTCTGTAATGTTTCTAGAATTTAAACGTCTAATTCTCTCATTATAAACAGTCTTTGGTTTAAATGGACTATAATTGCGCGAAACTGGACTATTACTTAATATAGTTTCGTTTTTTTCCGGGATATAGTCTGGGTTTTTAATTG
>Ga0114960_10001605_pt1 | contig 17934 bp, 16 predicted proteins | sample C_130625_MF_Meta_FD_92637 | JGI IMG/M metagenome (GOLD analysis project Ga0114960, IMG submission 92637) | Freshwater microbial communities from Lake Croche, Canada to study carbon cycling - C_130625_MF_MetaG | ecosystem: Environmental > Aquatic > Freshwater > Lake | place: Lake Croche, Canada... | reverse complement strand
AAATATATATTTTTTATTTTTTTGGATTTATCTTATACAAATCAAAATTTAAAAAATATATATTTACTAGTATTGGGTCGGTTTGTGTCTTGAACTTATCCATACATTTCACGCATTTCACTATATGTTGGTCTTCGACCTGTTTTTTTTTCAAAATCATTAAGACCAGATTGCATAAATCCTGTTAAAACGTTAATAGTTTGTTCCACAGTTTTACAACTTGCTAATTCTTTACTATTTTTAATAAATGGCAAATTACTATCACTCTTTTCTTTTATGATCTTATTTACAAAATCATTTGTTTTTATTCCTTCTGAAAAACAACAACTGGTTGTTTCTTCTTTTTTCTCTTCTTTTCTTCCACAAGCTGGTTCCTTGGTATAAGACTCAAAACTTCGTGATAATGTTTCACCTGGATAATTCGCTCGTGTATAAGTTTTACCTGGAATAACTTCTGGTCTACTACATTGTGCTCCAATAATTGGTATTGGTATTGGTCTACTACATTGTGCCCCAATAACTGGACTTGGTCTACTACATTGCGCTCCAATAACAGGCTGATTATTTTCGGATTGTGATTTTATTGGTTGTTCCATTCTTACCTATTATAGCTTTATTTTTTTAAGTCTTTTCAAAAATAATTTATTGTGTATTATAGACAAACTCCATCTAAAATGCGCTATAATATACCATTACTTTTGAAAGCAAGTAGTAGAGCATTCCAAAAAGTGCACTCATAAAAAGTAATCCATAAATATTAATATTTCCGTCCTTGTAAAAGAGTACAGGAAAGAATTTATATAAATATTTCTTGAAGATAGGCAATTGAAACAAAAAATAAAGAACTGCTATTAAAAGCGGAATCTGAATCTCATCATACAATTCATCTAAGCTGTCCTTGTATTTAAGATTTTTGTTATAATTCTCAATAATATTTTCAGCAGTGTTTTCATATTCATTTATATAGTCCTTTTGCTGCTCAGGAGGAATATAAGTGGGTTGAATTTGATCGTCGTGCATAATATTTTCTGTGCTTTGTGGAATATCTCGTGATGGTAATTGAGTTGCTCCTGTGACGCTTGCTTGTTGCAATCCATTAACAATTTGGCTAATAGTTTGTTGATCTAAAGACATAGAAGTAGAAGGAGGAGCAGACCCTTTTGAGTTTGACATCTCACTTATTTGCAAATCAACCTTTGGAAAAGGTTGCGGCCCTCCTCCTCCAATAGATCCCCCTCCAATAGATCCCCCTCCAATAGATCCCCCTCCAATAGATCCACCACCAACTGGATCCGTCGGTAAATCATTTATACTTGTGCTATCACCTGACATATAATTATTATAATCAAATAATTTATAATAATTACGCATAATTAGTTTGAGTTCACTGTTTTCTTATTTACATCGCATTTTGTTGGTTTTGCATTATATTTATAACATTTTTCTTGAAAACGATATATTTGTCCATCAATATCAGAAGAATCTGGAGCCTTTAATATTATACAATTTTTCCCTTTGCAAACTGTTCTAAAGAGAGAAGCTAAACCGAAACCTAATATTACTGACATTAAATAATGACCATTTGTTGTATGTAAGAACTTTGATAAATGCATATATATTAATCATATATTTTTCTAATAAAACGGGTTCGCTTAATTCTTGAAAGTGCTTACACTTGCACCGGAATGGTTTTTATTTTACCTTCATCACTAGGGCATTCCGTAACAATTGCTTCATAAAGATAACAATTATCTGCCTTATCCTTATATTGCGTTGATCCTACATTTTCGGGCGTAGGATACACATAAACTATTTTCATATCTTGCCCCATAACATAAACAAAAAACATACCAATTGCAAAACTAATTAAAAATAAAGGGAAATTAATATATTTGCTAATCATTTATATTATAGTTTTATTTTATTTCTTTCTTCTAGTTTCTTCTTTCTTTTCCTTTTCTTACTCCCTGTAGTCCTCGCTAATAGTATCATCTGACGATTCTTGTATTACCAATTTAGGTTTGCTCTTAAGACTTTGTTTCAATGCAGGAATTCTTTCTTGTGAATTTTCTACCATTGTTGCCGAAGTTGCCGATGTTTGTCTCATTTTTTGAGGCATACCAAATTTCATAGAAATAATAGAATGTTCATTTTCTCCGGAATCTATTTCAAATTGTTGAATAGTATTTTTCTTTTGATCTAAATGATATGTTTTGTCATCCTCATTATAGTCAACGCCACTATACACATATGTTTTTTCCATTATTTTTTCAGATTTTGGCAATATTTCATTCTTGTATAACTCTACTGCTTCTATTACATATTGAGTATTTCCACTTCCTTCAAATTCCTCAATCATTGATTTGAATGCATCAACATTTTCATAAAAACCACTCAACAACTCCTGATACTCTTCCTTTTTTTTTGGATTATCAACAATATCGTTGTAAAAAACAAAATACAAATCAAATAATTCAGTTACATCTTTGATAGAATCTTTCAATTCATCAAATTTCGCAACAGCTTCTTCAGAAGTAATATAACCAAACAATAAATCATTTTTATCTTTGATTACTTGGTTTTTGTAGTTATTCAATTCTTTTTGCATTTTTGAAAGAAAATCTGGTAAGTTCCTAGTTCCACCCAAATTGATATCAATATTTAATGGACAAGGATCATTTCTGTCTCCACATAGTGCAATCAAGTGTCTGTCTTTAGAAACGTATTCAGAACCACCTTCTGTTTTAACATTGAAAATTGTCCCAACTGGGCGCTTACAATTGATACACTTCTTTTTTAGTTTTCTATATTCAATGCGTTTTTCTTTCAAACTAAGAGCATTCATAGATAAAATCTGCTTCTTTTGATTTGAAAAACTTTCTTCGTAATCATTTTTAAGCCTATAATATTTCTTGACTGCTTCTTTGAATGCATCATCTTGGTCAACATCATATTCTTTGGTTGAACTGCTAGTTGATCTAATGCGCTGTCTTTCTGCCATTTGCAGTTTTCTGGAATCTTCGGATTCTTTTGTAGAGTTTGGATTGAACTCGGCACTTGAGGTTGTATCACTTGCAGGTTGTGGTAACTCTTCTATTTCTTCTATTTCTGGAAGAGGAGGAGATTCGCTCATATTATAATTACATTAGAGTTATATTATTTATTTACCTGGATTTCGTTATTTAATAATTTCAATCTCAAATTTTTTTATGTAAATAATCGTATTCATTATCCCAAGCAGGGAGCCCTGTTATTAGACTTTGTTGTGCAATCAGTTTTGCATCTTGATAATTTTTTATTTTTGTCAATATGTATTGTTGTTTTTCCCTATTTTTTGCTTCTTTTTCTGAAGGCGTTGGTTTCCCCTTGTACTTATAAAGAAGGATAGTCGTCACTAAAATCAATAAAAAAACGCCTAAACTTATATTAAACAACGTGTTGTAATATTTTTCCTTAAAGTCTTTACACTGCTTCAACGTTTCATTCAAGAAATATTTTACACCTGGTTCAATTAATAATGGTTTAGTAAACTCTTGAAAGTTCATAATATTAATTACTTTTATTATATCAAAATAAATTATACACAATATCTATATGGCAGAAGAAAGTGTATCAGGTACCGATGGATCATTTCTTTCCCTCACTGTATTTTTAATAATAACAATTGTTTATTATTTATTGTTAAAACCGCCATTCACTATAGATCTGGTAAATGGTGGAAATCCAGATACTGTTAAAGACTATCAGAAAAAGAAAATGGGTGCTCTTTTAAAATTCTTATTATTTATTGTAGTTGGACAATATTCGGTTAACTCTTATCTTCTTATTACAAAGTGTGGAGGTGACGTTGTTAAAAATATGATTGCTGCACTTTTTATGACGTTTATCCCTTGGTTCCTCATTTTTGGTGCACTTGCTGCAACCTTGGTTATTTTCCCTGGATTTAAGTCCGCATTTTCAAATGTAATTGGTTACTTTATTGTTGCAAGTAAAGCTAATCTCATTTTGACAACTTTGCTTAAAAATAGTGACTTACAAGCTAAAATTCGCGAAGAAGATCCTGAAAAACAAAAGGCCCTAGAAAGTGCAGCTGAAGCGATCCTCAAGTTATGTGGCAATACTGGCATTTTGATCAACCAAATATCACCTGATAACTTCTCAGAATATTGGGGACTATTGAAACCGCTATTGAAAGATGAATTCCAGGCTACTGATGGCGATTCTTATAAAGGAGAATTATTGAAGCTCGTTGTATTGAGAGACAATGTCGGCGAGGCATTATGGTATATTTACACTGCTGTACTAATTGTATCTATTGTACAAATGAATATGTCTACAAGAGGGTGTCAAACTGATGCAGCTACAATGGAGGCAAATCGCCAGAAATATTTAGATGCACAAGCAACATTCCAAGCAGAGCAAGATAAACTCAAGAATCAAGTTTATACTGTATAAAGTATTTGAATAATAAACTTAAATATAATAATATTTATATTAACAATGGATATTGGTAGATATTATTATTTTTATGAAATGGAAAAGAAAAAAGAAAAAGATGAACTAAGAAAAAATCAAAAAAAATATATTGATGAGTCAAAACAGAAAATAGATGATCTTTTATTAAACTGCGAATTTGAAACAGCATTTGAAGAGTTGATTGTTTTTTTAATATCTATTGAACCCAAAGATGTTCCTTATGTTTTGCAACATTATTATGATGTAATCAAAAAACATAATTTATTCAAAAAAATATTTAATATTAAAGATGATTATATACCAGGTTGATTATCTAAATAATGTGGGTTGGGCTAAATAGTATAAAACGAATAAATAACTTAAAATGCCTAAAATGATGGCCAATAACCATATTGGCAAAATAGTTTTGTTTTTGTATCCTAATCCAAATGGACGAATGCTTCCATCGGATTTATATAAAAATGTTGGCTTCCATAATAAAATGGTTGCATATACTACAATAAATAAAAAAATGGATACAAGTACTGGATTGTTTCTAATAAAATGATGATTCATGATTTATGTTATACTATTATTATAAATAAATTTTATTAATTTACTTATAATGAAAAAATGCATTTTATTTTTATTATTATTATTAGTTTTACTTGGAAATTATGAGACTAAAATTTTATTCATCATTTGGTTCCCAACCACTCCATTGATTCTCAGCTTGATCATCTTGGTCTACTTCAAAGTCACTATCATCTCCTTCTCCTCTTAATCTAGATAAATCATTATCTTCGCGATCTATTTCTTCGTCATTTCTCTCTTCATCCAAATAGTCATCTACAAATTGCGCCATATTTTCTTCTGATACTTGTTTATTTTTTCGCACATTTTTCTCTACTTGTGCCAGTTTTTCCATCTCATCTCGCTCATCATCATAATCTTCTGCTACATATTGTGTGAGACCCTTTTTCAAACCCTTATTCCAAGGACCTAGTTTATTTATTTTCAATGCGGTATCTACATTACGTTCTTCATCATTCATTGCCTTCAAACGATCAGTAAAAGTATCTTTCTCCTTTTCCTTTGTCTTGAATAAAATATCCATAATATTCTCATAACTCATATCTACTAATCCTTTATGTTGACGCATAATATTCAAAAAGGTAATTAACAACTTTGCAACCCTTTCTTTCAAATCTGATAAATTTCCAGACAATACAATATCTGCCACTTGCTCCTTCGGTTCCATAGCAGTATTTGCCAATTCTATTTGTTCAGTTGTTACAAGTCCATCATCCTCATTCATAGTTGATTCTGGCATAGATAAATTCACCATTTCTTCGTCTCCTGCCAAATTTGCATAAGTGATCAATGTCTGTAATACATAATTCTCAAATAACATAATGCTAGTTCTTTTATCAAAAATATTGTGAACTGATTTACCTTTATAAACAATATTTGTGAAAGATGGAGTCTCTAATGCAAGTAACAACAAATTATTACATTTAGTTTGAATAGTTGTCAATACATTTGTCAGTTTTTCATCATCGTAAAAGGGTCTTAGTGTAGAATAATAGTCACGAATGCTATTTGAAATATCCCTTTCGTGATTTCCAGATAACTTCAAATATTTTTGAATCTTCACCGAATTGAAGTCTACTTTGTTCAAAATCATTGTTGGAAATACTACTATCATATTTCTCATAAACTCTTTGATAAATTTGAGAGAATTGTACCTAATATTATCGGAAATAGAGTTTTCTGTGTCTGTATTTCCATCTTCTTCTGCATCTGACATTGATTCTGATTCCCATTTCATTAAGCCATCAATAATGGCTTTCACATTTCTAATATTTGTTCTACTGAGTTTTGTGTTATTCTTTATAAATTCAAATACCTTTTCTCTCAAGGTCTCATTTACACGACTCAAATAATTCTTGAATGACTTCATATCTTCATTATCCTCTTCCACTGTAAGATAATAAGAATCTAATAGTTTATTCAAATTTTTGATTAATGACTCGGGTACAACTGGATTCTTTTCATAGTTTTCATCAGACTCAACCAAACCAATATTTTCAGAATGAATGGATTCAAGAAGATCTCGGAATTTCTGGATTGGCTTCTCTTGAACCTGATTCACATTAATATCCACAATACTATGACGTTCTACTATTTGCATTAGTCGCAATAGTTGTTCATTGTTATAATCGCGTCCAGATTGTTTCAACTTACGAATTTTTTCACTCAAACTATCTTTATTTGTTAAAAACCCATATTCTGGTTTATCCGAGCAAATGGGCAATAAATCTTCATTCATAGGAATCAAACTTCCGAATCTGCAATACTTAATAAAGGCTAGATATATGGTCTCTTCATTATATTTATCTGTAAGTGGAGGATAAATATTCTTGGTATTCTCTCTAGAAAACATACTAGAAGCCTTGGTAATAGCATTGATGTCTGTCAGAATATTTGACAAATCTTCCACAATCTCATTATAACGTTTAATATTAGGTTGGGGTTCTTCAAAATATTGTATTGTGGTTTTATCAATATTCTCATTGCAACAAGAATTTTCCAAAAATGGTTCACCTGCACCATTTGCCAATAAGAGTTTGTTTTCCTTTTCTTTCACCACTTTTTGGATTAATTCTTGGATAGCAAGAGAGAAAAAGATCGTTTTGGATTGAAGTACCAGAAGTTTCTCTCTTTGAATGTCCGAACCAGATTTCAAATCATCCAATAAAACCTTCTTAAATTGTGCTGAGACATTTTCCAATAAACTGCTCTTGATAGTAAATGGCATCAATGGAGGCAAAAAATTATTCCATTTCAATAAATTGTATTCATCCGGGATTTGTTCGCCTGTTGGATTAGACATTACATATTCTACCTTCTCTTCCAATTTGCGAATCACATCGCTATGTTTCAATAAATAATTATCTGTAAATGCCATTATTTTATCTTTGATTTTATCTGCCTTGGATCCTTTCAGTGCGGACCAAGGTTCTATTGCACTCTTGGATTTCTCTGCCACACAGGCCAAATATGTGATGCCTGAAAAATCCCCTGTTTTACCTTCCAATGGATAGCCGTCAAATGCACGAACACAACCTGGATATGTTTTGCGCGTTTTAATAGAAGGTATACTTGTTTGTGCAGCTATTAAAAAGGCACCCAAACACAAATAAAGAATTGTCAAATTATACACTTCATTATAAGATGGCAACTTTTTCCCCTTTTTTGCCATTTCTTCCACCTTTTTCTTGTATTCCGGCTCTGATGAAAGGGCAACCCTAAAAGCATCCAATACAACCTTTGATATAAATTCTTTTTTATCGCTCATATTTACACCCATTGATCCAGACAAGAATGTCACGACATTATTAATAATTCTTGTCTCTTTCGTTTCTGATTTCTTACCCTGTTGTTGCGTTGTTTTCAATATACTGTCACCAATATCTTGTTCTAACAAGTCACGTGATTTGATTTTGAATCCAGAGGCTTCGTATCCCTCTTCAACATCATAGTCTATTGCCTTGATCGGATAACCACTGTTTTCATCTACCCACATATCACCATCGTCACTCAATTTACCTACATTTTTAATAATTTGAGCCATTTCATCTAAATAATCTTCTTCACTTATCAAATAAGCCTTCGCAAGTGCGTAATAAAAATACGGCATCAACCACGTATTGGTTTTTATACAGTAGAGCCAATAATCATTTTTAGGATCAGAGTCCACCTCATCTGGAGTTGCTTCCCTAGTAAAACGTCTGCAAAATCGCACAATATCGTTTTGTTTTTTCACGAAATCTTCTGTTCCCAAAATCGCGTCCCTCAGCTTCGCATATGGCGAAATAATTGCAACCATTTCCTCACCCTCTTCATTCAACCCCAACTCATAATGTTGTTTGTTGTATTTATATTTGCGGTTTCTCTCAATCTTCTCCAAACTTGGCATAACTTCTAAGCAATATTCAAACCTCTTTTCAAGCAACTCTTCTTGGATCTCCTTTGAATACTTATATTTCTTATCAAAAGCACTTATCATTTGTTTCAACGCGGTTTCTTCTAACTCTGCCTTATTCAACTCTAAGGATTCGCAAGACGATTTGATCTTTTTATCAACCTGAATACAATCTTGCTGTAAATTACATAAGACGTTATTATCTTTTGATACAATATTTTGATCGGTCAAATCAGTCATTCTTGTCCACTGAGTACCTTCGCGACCATAATACGCATAATCATTTTCATCGTTCAAATAAACAATCGCCAAGTTTCCATCTGTTACTTCTCTCATTCCATTCAATAATGCTTCTGCTATAATTGGTGCATCATCTACATCATACTTATTTTTGGTTATAAGTTTTCCTGTTAAAAACTCTTCAAAATCATCTGGTTTCATCTCTATTTGTTCTTTCTCGTATTCATCTAAGATTCCATAGTTTGTCTTATCAAAAGCTTTATCATAATAGATTTTTTTGCCATTATCTGCTTCCAAATCTTGAACGTTTGAGTATTGTTTTGCAACCACATATTTCTTACAAGTATTGCTTTCTTCTGCATCCCTTATATTATTTTTTGCAACATCTTGTTCATCTTCCAAAAACTTGGTTACATTATTTGGTAACATAAGAACAATATTTTCCAATGAAATCGCTACATTGTATAAATTGCCGAAGTCACGCAAACAAAATTTAAGAAGCAATTCAGAATTCGTCAATTTTTCATCCATTAGTTTTTCCGAATAAGAATCCATCACTTCCTTTCTCCTCGCAATATTGGTGCCGAATAAATCCTTTACTATCTTGGAAGAAGGATCTGATGTAAGTCTGTATGCAACATTCTTCAATAATGAAAAAACCTTGCTCTTTTCCACGAAAGATTTCTTATAGTCAATCATCTTTTGTTGAAGAAACTGGTTAATCTCCTTGTATTGCATATATGTTAGATCATCAGTGTAAATTAAAAATGGTTCCAAAAAACCGACTACATCTTTCAAGGTTAACTTTCCTTTGATGTATTTCTTCACCAAATTGAACAAAACTCTGGTTTTTGGAATAATTACAGACAAAAACTTTACATAGTTCTCATAAGAAGTGAGGTCTTTATCTTTTTCCGCCAATACATAATTCTTAATATTTGACAAATATCTTGGCGCATCTCCTCCTTCGCCTTCGCCTTGTTCAAAGTCCAACTCTTTCTCCAAGTCATCCACCATTATATTTTCAACAGCAGTTGACTTTTTGAGGATTTGCCAATAACTGAGAAAATTTCTGTTTAAATTTGCTTTTTGCATAATACTAGATGCTGGTAAACTGATTTGAGAGAAAATAATTGCTGGTTCAGGAAGTGTCAAAATGGAAGATAGTTGTAGGTTATCAGCCCTTGTCAAAGGCACCACTTTACTAATCATAGATGAACCTTTGAAATTTGTGGCTTCAAGTCTGTTTTGACCTAAATTATACTTTTGAATCAAAAAACGTCTCGTCTTAATACTGTCATTTACTGCAACCGATGAATAAAAGTCACCCAAATTATCAATAATCACATTCAAATTGGTCTCAACATCTTCTTCATATATTATACCAGATATGTATTCTGGATTAACATCCTCAAAAGGCGTTTCATAAGGATTTAAATCACTCATAAGAGTGACATATTTACTTTGTTCTTCACCAGCTGATCCAGCCTTGTAGGTTTTTATAATATTATCCATTTCCATCAAATCTTCAGGTAAGTCCAGAGACAAAATAGTTTGATTCTCACTTTCTTCATCATAGTTCACATTGTAGAGTTTCTTGGTATTTTTTGCAACCGGAAGAAGCCAATAAAGCGCTGTTTTGAATTTTTCTAGATCTTTTGCCAACGGCTTCCATTGCGCATCTTTTCTGAGCGCACCCAATACATTTCCATATTCATCAAAACTGGAAAATGATAGACGAAGTTGTTTGAAACGTTCTATCATAATATGAATATTATTGAGGACCTTGGCAGTTCTATCTACACTTGGAACGTCTGACAATAGTTCATCCAATAAATCATTTGTTTGTGCATCAATATTGAATCTTTGCTTACTTGAATCTACTCCAACATATTGCTTAATTGGTCCAAGCTCTTCTCCAAATTGTATTTCATTTGCATATATAATAAACTCACGGGCTTGATCCTTTACCTTTTCTACTGACACATCTAACTGGCGTCTTTTTCGCTGTCTTTTCTCACTTTCTGAGTCTGATTCTTCTTCTAATTGATCAAATTCATCTGCATCTACATCTGCATCTACATCTGCATCTACATCTGCATCTGCATCTGCATTTAATTCAGCCTCGTATTCGGCTTCGGCTTCTTTTGGAGGTTCCGGTGCTTCTCTCAACTCAATGGTTTCAATTGGTAAATCATCAGGCAATCCCTTGTAAGCAAAATTCAAATAAATAACATCATTATCAGGAAGTGTTAACTCAATCATATCGGACTCTAAATTGGAAATTCTACCTGTAATAATAGCTGGATATTCACCCCCAAAATATATATTTACCCATTTACCAGGAGTTAATCCATTTTGCATTGCATAGCCCTTCTCAGGATTACGATAAATAAGTTCAATTCCCTCTATTGACCCATCGCCTAATATTCCATCTTTTATTTGTAATGTGCGTTTTTGTAGATCATCAATATTGATTAAATTCACACGACCGTCATCAATGTATTCAATAATGAATTTATTGTCATTGTATATTTCATTATCTGGTGAATGAAAAAGCAATACGTCTCCTAGTTGAAGTGTTTGACCCTCTCCTGGATCATTCTCATCTACTTTTTGAGCCTCTTCAGGGGAATTTATTTCTTCTACACTATCTTCAACTACTTGATTTTCAACCTCAGATTCATTGTCCGAATTATAATCTGCAATAATATTCCCATCTTCATCTCTTACAATATTTTCTTCATAGTCTGAATTGGATATTTTTGATGACATTACCCTATATTTATAATAGAAATTTTTATCTCTAACGGAAAATCAATAAATATATATGGTTTAAAGACAAAATGCTATTTAATTTATTCATATGGAACAACGTGTCTTGACTTTGAGTGCTAATAATAATGTGGTTTATCACTTAAATAATATCCCAGGATTCAATGAAGTCCTTCTACAAAATCCACCTATTCAAGATCCTGCAACTGGAACTATTGCCAGTGTGCGGGAATCACTAAAATTTAACAAAATATTTTGCCATAGTCCAAATCAGCCTTCTTATGGAGTGATTCGTTATGATAAGAACCTTCTATTAAATGATGATAAACATAGCATTGGTCTCCTACGTTCAGTAGTTGTTAACAGTGGTGGAAAGGTTGTTGCCTTTGCACCACCAAAGTCCATTGACTGGACATCTTTTTCAACATTGCATCCAGAGAAAAATGACACTATTGTTGCTGAGCAATTTGTGGAAGGCACAATGATAAATGTATTTTGGGATCCTACTATTGGCGTTAGCGGTGCCTGGGAAATTGCCACTCGCAGTAATGTAGGTGCAGAAATCACTTTCTATCAAGAGCCTGGAAAACCACTTGTCACTTTTAGGACAATGTTTATGGAAGCACTCAAAGAAACCGGATTAAACTTCAGTAAATTGAACCCAGATTATTCTTACAGTTTTGTTTTACAGCATCCTTTGAATCGCATTGTAGTCCCATTCAAGAAACCGTGTCTGTATCTTGTCGCGGTTTATGAAATCGTTCATACTGAAGGTAATGTTGTTAATATTACCAATATTAATATGTCTCTTGTAAGAGAACAACACGAAATATGGGATCAGACGAGCGTACAATTCCCGGAAATATATGAAGATTGGAAATGTGGTGCCGATCTTGTAGATAAATATGCATCTATGAATACCAGTTATGAAGTGGTCGGAGTTATTATCAAGAATTTGACTACTGGTTCTCGTTCCAAAATCCGAAATCCTGTTTATGAAAATGTCAGGCATTTACGTGGCAATCAACCTAAGCTTATGTATCAATATTTGAGCTTACGCCAAGAGGGGAAAGTCACTGAATATTTGCAATATTATCCTGAACATAAGAAAGAATTCTCATTTTTCAGAGAACAGTTGCATAAATACACAATGGCGCTTTATCAGAACTATATTGATTGTTATATCAAAAAGCAGAAGCCTTTGCGCGAATATGCCGAAAAGTACAGGACACATATGTACAAGATTCATCAGATTTATGTGAATGACTTGAAATCAGAAGGTCGTCATATTTCAAACAGTGTGGTCATTGATTATGTCAACAAGGTTCATCCCACTTTGCAAATGTATGCTTTGAACTATGATATGCGAAAGAGACAAGTAGATATTCTTCAAGTAGATGCAGAAACTGAAACTGAAACTTCTCTATAATTAAAGTAAAAAAGAAGAAAAATATAAAATATAAATAATTTTCAATTATTATTTATTTTTTGCTGCAATTTTTCTCCACTTTTGCTCCACTTTTTCTAAAAGTGGATTTTCTAAAAGTGGAGTGGATTTAGAATTTCTTCGCAATAGTATCAAACACGATCTTCAATTCTTCCAAGCATTCCAACATATTCTGCTTCACTACCGAAGTGTCTGCAACAACTTCTCTATACGCCACTCTTAAAATGCTATCTGGATCGTGCGGATGTGCCTTTACATATCCACAATAACTTACTGTCTTATTGGACTCAAAGAACTTGGCATAAATAGCATATTCAAGTGCCTTGCCAACTGTGTAGTCATCGTCTATTAGAAGAACATCATAGCTGTTCTTTATTGTGCTATCTGATGGCGTTATCTGAATATTATTGGTTTCAATTTCGGTTTGCAATTCAACAAGACGTTGTTTCAGAATTTTACACGCCACTTTCACTAAGTCTTGGTTGCTATAAACTCCAACAGTTTCAATGACAAAATCAAAACTGTCTTTCTTAGTAATTCGTTGGCCTTCTAGAAGCTTCCAGTCCTTTCTAGCAAACTCAATCTCATCCTTGGTCTTGCCTTCATCCTTCCACTTTTGCGCCTTCTTTTCTAGCTCCGCCTCTATGGCAACAATGTCCAATGTATAACCATACGCACAAGTGGAAACCATATTGAACATTGAATCTTCTTTTGGACTACCTACAGAAAACTCACTAATGAAATGGAGATGTTCTCCTCGGATCTCATCCGAAATGCGTGGTCTCAAACGCACAAAGTCAATAAAATCTCCGGTCAACTCATCACGTGGGAATATTTCAAGAGTTTGTTTTTCTGATAAATACTCGCCATTGTGAACATTCTTGATCTTGAAATCGCCAGTGGTCACATAAATAACTGTATCCGTATTATTTGTAACGTTGACTTCAACAACGTAATCCTTGATCGGAAATTTAGTGTCTGTAATATGAATCGGAATACAACTCAGACGCTGTTTCAAAATCTCATTATTCAAGCGAGAAGTATTCACAATAATAGAGCATTTGTTCTCTTCATATGGGGTTGTTCTAAATACAATAGATTTAATATCAGAAATAATGGTTCTGCGAAGAGCATTTGCCAAACTGACATTTACACCACTTAAGGTGAACTTAAGGTTGCCATTATCTTCGGTGATGGAATCAATGATTGGGTTCATTCTATTATCTATATTATACTGGTATTATTTAATATAAAATAAAATAATCAATTTTTTATTTTATTTTATTTTGTTTGAGAAAAGTGAGTTAAAACAATATTGAAATAACCTAAGTATAAATTAATGAGTTCAATACTTTATTATAGCAATTTTTGTGAACATTCCAAGAAGTTGTTGCAAGGTCTATCAAAAACTCAACTAAGCAAAGATATTCATTTTATATGCATTGACAAAAGGACCAGGGGTGAAGATGGGAAAACTTATATTATTTTAGAGAATCAACAAAAAATTGTTATGCCTGAAAATGTCACCAAAGTACCTGCACTACTTCTTTTGAACCAAGGATATAATGTCCTTTACGGGGATGCAATTCATCAACACTTGAAACCAAAGCAAGAGGTTGTTACAAGACAAGCGACCAGTAATAATATGGAACCAATGGCATTTTCCCTCGGAGGCGGTGGATTTAGTGGAGTATCATCCGATAATTTTAGTTTTTTAGATATGGATTCCGATCAACTGGGGACAAAGGGTGATGGTGGTATGAGACAAATGCATAACTATGTGCCACTCAATTACCAGGATTCTATTACTACACCAACTGATGAACAGGATTATAAGCAACCTAAAATGGGAGGTGAAATGACGATTGAGAAGTTACAAGAACAGAGGAACCAGGAACTATCCGTTTTATCTCAACAACAGAAGAGGATATAGTTATTGAGTAAAAGGTTCATATTTTTTTCCTTCTAATCCACACATAGAATCAATACCTCTTGCAGTTTCACAAAAAAAATATTCTTTAGGTTTATCAGGTTTATTTATTTTTATTCCAGTAATCAAGTATTGAAGATGATCTCTTTCCCTTTCTCTTATATCATAAATGTCTTCTTCTTTCGCAAAAAGTGCACATTTATAAGATGTATTGCCTACTAATAAACTCTTAATATGATGTTTACAATTTGCGCAAATTTTTGTGGCCTCAATTAAAAATAGACCTGTCAAACATATATATAAAATCAATTGCATTATAAGTGTATTAGTTAATTGATTTTATATTCTTTTCTTTATTGATTACTTGGTGTTTTATTAATCAACACTTCCTTTGCTACATTTGTTATAACCTTACAAAATAAGGTTTCATCCTCTTCTGTATCTGCACCTCCAGTGCATTTTGTAAGTATTTTAACATATTGATCGTGTTTCCTTGAACGAATATCCTTAGAATCTGGATTCAATGCAACCCATTCATTCACTTGTTTGAAATTCTTGCCACCAATATATTGGATCGCCTTTTTGACCTTCTTATTGTCCTCATCCTTTTCCCAAACATCATTATCCTTTATATACATAACCTCACGTTTCAAGTCACTGCAATGAATTGGTCTCTTATAAACATCAAGGTCCCTCAACCCTCTTAAAAAAATATCACTCACGCCTTTCACATAACCTACATTTCCAGTGTTTTCCAAATCAGAGACACTTAACTGAAGGGAGTTCACGAAATCCATAATATCCAAGGCATCCTTACATTGCTCGTTCAAGAAGAAATTCATATTGAATTTTTGATTATTATTGTTAGTTATATTATTAGTTATTGAACTGTTGTTGCCATTTTTTGCTAATTCAAATAGTTGCCTCTGATGTTCCTTGGCTTGTTCCATAAGTAGGTCTGACTGTTCTTTAAGAAGATCCTTGAATTCATTGTTTTGTTGAAGAAGCATTAAAACCATCTCCTTATCAATTGCCTTATCGTCTTGTGATTTTTCACAGTGATTTTCACCACTGCATTTTTGCTTATGTCTCCATAGTCCGGCACGGTCATTATATTCCTTTTTGCAGCTACAGGCATACTTCTTGGCGTTGTGAGTCGTTGTTTTTTCACCGAATTGGACACGGTTTTGGTGTTTACGTGTGGCAATATGTCGGTGCCATTCGGTATTTCTGACGCAAATTGTATTGCATAAATTGCAATGGTATTTGCCGTCGGTTTTAGTGAAAAAATCGCTGTCGGACATTGTTTGTTATAACAACAGATTTTTCTCCTAAACCCTTTTTGGCGAAAATATATAAAAATAATTATGCTCACAAACTTTTTATAAGATATTATTTTTCTGAGCATTATGGTAACAAACTAGAAAAACACGAAATTCCAGTTCCATGAGCCAAGGCCTATGGCCATTTTGGACATTTATTTTTGTCCAAAAAGGAAAAACGGAATGACTTTTTGGACCAAAAAAACCGTGATATTTTGATGTGACTGAGAATATTGTTTTTTCTTATTTTTCAAAAAAACATATGGGGAACATCCGGATAAGAATTTTTATAAAATTTTTGTGGCAAACCATAAGCTCCATTTTTTAAAATTTCAAGAAAACAAAATATGAATATATATTAATGATTCTCTTGGTAAATAATAGCAATAATGTTTTGAAGCTTTCTTATATCAATAAATTGAGGGGTGCATTAACAGCATTAAGGATTCCTTATTACGAGACAGACTCTGTGAATGATGATGTGTTGAAGTTGAAAGGAAAGATTAAGGGTATTATTTTGTCTGGAAGTTATCTAAAACTGACCGAAAAAAATTTGTTTAAAACATTTGCCAATGATATTCGTTGTATATTAGAATTTGATGTTCCTGTATTAGGTATTTGTTTTGGATGCCAACTTTTGACGATGATTTTCGGAGGGACTCTCTCTAATAAGCACCACTTTTTTTGTCAAACAACTGAATTAGAACTTGCAAATAGCCCATTATTTCAAGGACTTGAAGATCCCAATGTCCAGTTTTGTTTCTCCGATTTACCGATTGCAGGTAAACACGATGGTGTAAAAGAAATAGCGTGGTTCAAAAAAAATGGCAAGTCCCATGGTTGCGCATTTGAATTTAAAAAGGGCAAGTATTATGGCACCCTATTTCATCCAGAATTTCACGATCATTCCCATAAAATTTTAGACAATTTTGTGCAAAATATATGCAAAAAGTATTAGAATGATTCATAATAGGCCTTCATTATAAATCATTATTAGAAAGTATGTAGGGTATAATTTTTGAATAAATTACAAAAAGTCGTTTGCAGCCAAAGGTCCACTATCTATAAATTCACCAGATAAAGTTTGTCTTTCGGGATAATAAGGGACCATAGGATAAGATCCACTATAAAAACGTCTATCAAATAGTTTTTGACCTTCATCAAATGTTTGTCGCCATGTATTCACGCCCTTGAAGTAATCAGGAGGTGGCCTATTTTTATCAGCAATCAATTTTGCTTTTGTTCCAATATCAGTTGTTAATTCAGAATATTGAGGAGTCAAATAAGAGTACTTGCCTGCATCATTTTGACCTCTTATTTCTTCATTATATGGAATATTGTATTCTTCATCAGGTGAGTGCGGATTGCATCCAGGACAATCAATGTCACTTGAACATTGCTCACCGGTTTTGTAACAACGGGCTAAAGGACCACACATATTACTGCAGTCTAATGTATTATTGATAGGGAGATCAACAGTATGATTAGTATTTGGAGTGCCTGTGTCTAGATATTCATAACCAGTAAAAGATTCTATTTTATTAGGTGATTTTTGAAAAAAATAATTTCCATTTTTTTGAATCCAATTAAATACCCAAAAAAATAATATTACTGCAAGAAATGCCCAAATCATTATATTAGATTTTTGATGACTCTTCATAAGATAATCAGAGAATAAAATAATTTGTTTAGCGAAAATTTTATATCCTTTTATAGTATGTCGGATAATCCAGATGATGAAACTGAAACTAAAAAAAATAGTCAAGGGGGATTTTTT
>Ga0114960_10001604_pt1 | contig 17942 bp, 19 predicted proteins | sample C_130625_MF_Meta_FD_92637 | JGI IMG/M metagenome (GOLD analysis project Ga0114960, IMG submission 92637) | Freshwater microbial communities from Lake Croche, Canada to study carbon cycling - C_130625_MF_MetaG | ecosystem: Environmental > Aquatic > Freshwater > Lake | place: Lake Croche, Canada... | reverse complement strand
GTTGCTGGCAATTGCCCAGAACCAAGCGCTCTTTGCGCTGATCGGCCCCGGCTATGGCGGTGACGGCAAGGCGACCTTCGCTTTACCGAACCTGCGGGATCGCTTGCCGATCGGCGCGGGTCCCCTCACTGCCGAAGGTCGGGTTTCTCTCCCGGGTGGCAATCTCGGGGGGCCGTTGCAGACCGCGACGCTGCGCTTCTGCGTCAAAGTCGCTGGGACTTGGCCGCCGAAGGATTAAGCAACGCGCTGGCAATTATCGGCCACCCGGGCCACCCTTCCGACATTGATTGGGGAAACGCGATGGCCAGCGACGCCGTTTCGGCCGGCACCGGCTATCCCAAGGCTGGCGTGATCGATGTCGATATCCATCCGGCCGTGCCGGATATGGCCGCGCTCCGCCCCTATCTTGATGCGCATTGGCGCGAGCAGATGACCGTGCGGGGCGTTGACGGGCTGGAGAGTATGCTCTGGAAGCCCAGCCTGCCGATCAGCGCGCGCCCCGATTTCCGCCCGGCCGAAGGCCTGCCAGGAGCCCGTCTTGATCAGGTGCGACGCGACGCGCTCGATCCCTTCGGTACGGCATTGGCGATCTGTAATCCGCTTTGGGGCGTAGCGGTGCCGTTTGCCGAGGATATGGCGATGGCCCTTTGCCGCGCCATGAATGACTGGCTGGCCGAGGAATGGCTGGCCCCCGAACCGCGGCTGCGCGGCGCCATCGTGGTACCGCCGCAATCGCCCGATCAGGCTGCCGCCGAGATCGACCGCTGCGCGCGCAATCCGCGCTTCGTCTCCGTTCTATTGCCCGCGATGACCGAACAGCCGCTCGGCCGGCGGGCGCATCGCCCGATCATGGCGGCGGCGGAACGCCATGGCCTCCCCATCACGATCCATGCGGGCGGCCTGTATCGGCATCCGCCAACCGCGACGGGCTGGCCGAGCTTCCATGCCGAGGACCATGCGGCCCAGGCCAATATCTTTCAGTCCCAACTGCTCTCATTGGTCTATGAGGGCGTTTTCGTCGACCATCCTTCCCTCAAGGTGGTGCTGCTGGATGCAGGGCTCGGCTGGCTGCCGCAGTTCATGTGGCGCGCCACCAAGACGTGGCGCGGCCTGCGCGCCGAAGTGCCTTGGCTGAAGCAGAATCCGGCCGATGTGATGCGGTCCCATGTGCGACTTTCGATCCAGCCGTTGCAGGGGCCGCCCGATGCCGAGGGCATGGAGCGGCTGCTCGCCCATCTCGCCGCCGATCAGATGTTGCTCTATGCCACCGACTGGCCGCATTGGCGCTTTGAGGGCGAGGCGGCCATCCCGCCGCAACTGCCGACGCGGCTGCTGCCCGCGCTGTGCCGCGACAATGCGCTCGAGACCTACCCCCGTCTCAAGGAGACACTCGCATGACCGTCGATGTCGATCCGCGGACTGCCTTGTCGGCCGCCAGCAAGGTGCGGCTGGTCGATTGCGACATCCATCCGATCATTCGGCATAAGGGCGATCTGAAGCCTTATCTGTCGCGCGAATGGCAGGGCTATCACGACACCTATGGCGATTTCCTGGTCTCGCCTTTCGCCACCGCGCATCCCTATCCGAAGCCCACGCCGGCGCTCTCGCGTCTGGATACCTGGCCGCCCAGTGGCGGGCCGCCCGGCAGCGATCTGGCTTTCATGCGGGATCAGCATCTCGATCCGCACGATATCGAGTTCGGCGTTCTTCAGGTCCTATGGCCGACCGCGGCGCGGCATCGCAACCTCGGCTATGGCGCCGCGCTCTGCCGTGCGATCAATGACTGGCAGAAGGCCGAATGGTTGGGGCGGGAGAAGCGGCTGCGCGGCAGCGTGATGGTGACGCAGGAGGACCCGGAGGCGGCGGTGGCGGAGATCGCCCGGTGTGCCCGACAAGGCGGCTTTGCGCAGGTGATGGTGGTGCCGCGCAATATCGAGCCGATGGGCCGGCGCCGCTATTGGCCGATCTTTGCCGCGGCTGAGGCGCATGACATCACGCTGGGTTGTCATGTTGGCGGGCTGAACGGCTATGCGGTGACCGGTGGAGCAGGGCACTGCAGCTTCTATGCCGAGGAGAAGGACAGCAATGGCTTCGCCATGGAGGCGATGCTCACCTCAATGATCTTTGAGGGCGTCTTCGAGGCCTTCCCCAAGCTGCGCCTTGTGGCGATTGAAGCTGGGCTGGGCTGGGTGCCGGCGCTTGGCTGGCGGCTCGACGAGCTTTGGCAGCGCTTCCGCGACGAGTTGCCGGCGGTCCGGCGGCCGCCTTCCGAGACGCTGCGCGAGCGGCTTTGGTACACCACGCAGCCGGCCGATGAGCCCGAAGATCCGAAGCATCTGCGCGATGTCTTCGACTGGATTGGCTGGGATCGCATCTGCTTTGCGTCCGATTATCCGCATTGGGACAGTGACGATCCCCGTTACGCGCTGCCGATCGCCATGAGCCGGGCCGAGCACCGGGCGATCTTCCGCGACAATGCGCTTGGCGTGTACCGGCTGTCCTGATGGCGCAGCGGCATGTCGTGCTGCCGCTGGCCGAATTGCCGGCGGGTGAGAGTCGCATCGTCACGGTTCGGGGTCGCGAGATCGCGCTGTTCAATCTGGCTGGTGAGGTCTTCGCCCTGATCAACCGGTGCCCGCATGAGGGCGCGCCACTCGGCCTCGGCCTGCGTGTCGGGCTTTCGGAGAGCGAGAAGCCTGGCTGCTACACCCATTCCCGTCCGGGCGAACTGGTGCGCTGTCCTTGGCATGGCTGGGAGTTCGACATTCGCACCGGCCAGAGCTGGTGCGAACCGGCAAAGCTAAAGGCGAAAAGCTTCAGCGCCAGCATCGAGCCGGGCGCGACGGTGGTGAAGGGGCCCTATGTGGCCGAGAGTCTGCCGGTTTCGATTGAGGCGCACTACGTGGTGGTGGAGCTGTAGGGCAAAAAGCCCGTTCAGGTGAACTCACCTGAACGGGTTTCTCGCTCTGGAAAAGTGTGAGTCTAGAGCAGGCTGAACAGCAACTTGGCCATGTCCCGCAGCGGCATCACGGTCAACATGAGCGGTGCGCAGGGCAGCAGAGTGGCGGGCGCGAGCAGCAGCACATCCTGCTTCAGCACCGGGGCGAAGCGCATGTTGCGCACCACCTGTAGGCTATTGCCGAGATCGGCCAGCGATTGCAGATCGGCGATACCAGGCAGCGTTTCCTTGGTGGTGTCACCGTGCAGCCATTCTGGTCAGACTTGCCGCAGATACTTGCCCCGGCGCCGCGCTCAGCACATCGTAGAGGGAGCTGCCGAGGAGAGCCGCCATGGCCAACCGTGTCGTGAGCCGTGATGAAATGCTTTCGCGCACCGCCATTTTCAAAGATCTCAAGGGGAGCAGCCGGCCGCTGGTCGATGCCGTGTTGCCGCAATTCCAGCGCGAGATTTTCCAGATCATCGGCGGCGGCGTGACCGAGGATCCCGACGTCAGGGTCCCGATTACCGCCGTGGAAGGCTTCCATCTCTCGATCATCAAGGCCGGCCCCGGCAAGGGCACGGGGTTGCATAACCACAAGACGGTCGAGGTCTTCATGCCGCTGAGCGGGACCTGGGCGGTGATCTGGGGCGATGCCGGTGAGAACGAGCTGACAATCGGGCAATACGACGTGGTCTCGGTTCCCATCGATGTGATGCGGGGCTTCCGCAACGATGGTGATCAGGAGGCGTTGCTGCTGGCAATCGTCGGCGGCACCGATCCGGGCCGGGTCGATTGGGCCAAGGATGTGCGCGACCAGGTACGCGCGCGCGGCTTTGATCTCGGCGCTGATGGCAAGATCATCGAGCTGACAAAGTGACGCCTTACGCCACTGCGACCGAGATTGCCGCCGCGGTTCTGGGCAAGCGCGCCTCGCCAGTCGAGGTGGTGCAGGCCTCGCTTGCCCGCCTCGCCGCGGTGGAGCCTGCGATCAACGCCTTCGCCGAGCGGATGGAGGAGCAGGCGATGGCGGCCGCGCGCGCCGCCGAGGCGGCGGTCATGCGCGGCGATCCGCTCGGCCCGCTACACGGCGTGCCGGTCACGATTAAGGACAATGTCGCGATGACCGGGTACCGGCTCGGTAACGGCTCGCGCACTGGCACTGCGATCGCCAACGGCGATGCCGTGACGGTTCAGCGGCTGAAGGCGGCGGGCGCCATCGTGATCGGGCGGACCAACCTGCCGGAATTCGCCCACCGGGTGCTGACCGATAATCCTGTGCACGGCATTACCCGCAACCCGTGGAATCTTGCGCATACGCCGGGCGGCTCGACAGGCGGCGGCAGTGCGGCGCTCGCTGCCGGCGTCGCGCCGCTTGCGCTCGGCACCGATGGTGGCGGCTCGATCCGCTGCCCGGCGTCTTGCGTCGGTGCGGTCGGGCTGAAGCCGACGCTCGGTGCGGTGCCCTTCGAGGCTTTCCCGGATGCCTTCGGAAGCTACGCCTTCACCGGCCCGATCGCGCGGACAGCGAGCGATACCGCGCTGATGTTCGGCGTTCTGGCCGGGCCGAGCTCGTTCGATCCCTGGTCGCTCGGGCGGGTGACGCCTAGCGGCACGGTTCGGGCCGAGGGCGCGGCCAAGGGCGCGCGCAGCGGCTGGCTGGCGCAGCCTGGCGGCTACCCGCTCGATGGCGAGGTGCGCACGGCCTGCGAGGCGGCGCTGCGGGCGCTGGAAGCCGAGGGGGCGGTGGTGTCGCCGCTCAAAGCCCCTTGCCTCGACGGAGTCTGGGAGATCTACAGCGTGATCGCGACCGCGGGCCATGCCGGGCGCTTCGGCGGGCTCGAGGAGAGCGCCTTCAAGGCGCTGACACCGGCCTTCCGCCGTTCGATCACCTTGGGGCTCAGCTGGTCGGCGGCGCAGCTGATCATCGCGCAGGATCGCCGCGGTGCGTTGCATCGTGCGGTGCAGGCGCTGTTCAACGACCTCGATGTCATCGCCACGCCGACCGCGATGGCACCGCCGCCGCTGGTCGGGACCGATGGCGGCATCGATACCGGCTGGTACGCCGCCTGGGCGGCGCCGCTTTACCCCTTCAACATGGCGGCGAACCCGGCGATCTCGGCGCCGGTAGGGTTCGCCGCGGGCGGGCTGCCGATCGGGCTGCAGCTGGTGGCGCCCTTCGATGGCGAGCAGCGACTGCTGGATCTCACGGCGTTGCTAGAAGGGCAGCTGGGGCTGCTCAAGCGGCGGCCGCCTCTGTAGCGCCTGATCCGCGAAGGCGGCTTCGCCGAAGCGGTAGAATCAGCCGCTCAGCTGCGCAGCATCTCATCCACGATGCGGGCGACGTGCAGCGCGGTGGTGTCCAGCATGGGCAGGCCGGCATAGCGTGGCTCCGGCAGTATCAGCGGCAGCTCGGTGCCGCCCAGGATCAGCCCGGCGATGGCGTCGCGCTCGCGCAGCGCTTCGATGATCGTGACCAGCCTGGCGCGGGTCTCGTCGTGGAAGACGCCATGCACCAGCTCGCCCATATAGGCGTCGTGGATGAAGGTCTGTTCCTCGGGTGCGGGCGTGACAAGGGTGATGCCGGTCGGCGCGAAGACCTGCTGGTAGAAGCCGCCCTGCATGGTGAAGCGGGTGCCGATCAGGCCAACCCGCGCGAGGCCCGCGGCATGCGCGGCGCGGCACGCGGTGGCGACGATGCTGATCAGCGGGATCGGCGATTGCTGCTGCAGCGCCTCGAAGACCAGATGCGGCGTGTTGGAAGCGAGTGCTGCGAACTCCGCTCCGGCGCGATGCAACTTCTGCACCTCTTCGGCCAGGAAGGCAGTCACCTCCTCCAGCCGGCCGGTGCCGACCAGCCCTAGCATGCGGGTCATGTCGATGCTGTTGATGATAACCGGCGGGTAGCTACCTCCCGGCACCCGTGCGCGCCAAGTCTCGACGATCCCACGATAGTACTGGATCGTCGATTCCGGCGCGATGCCGCCGATCAGGCCGGCGGTCCGCAACGGCGCTACTTCTTCTCGATATTCCAATAGGCCATGAAGTAGGCGTCCAGCACGCCCTGGACGTTCTTGCGGAAGCCGCTGACCACGTCGAACTGGCCGGTCGGCACATAGGGGATGAAGTCCCACATCCGCTTATGAAAGGCTTCGTAGGCGGTCTTGCGCGCTGCATCATCCGGGGCGGCAAGGAAGGCCTGCCGCAGCTTCTCTCCCTGCTCGTCGCAAGGAAAGCCGGCCCAGGAAGAGGCGGGGCAGGACATATCGACCGAGAGGTTGGTCAACGGGTGGAACCAGAAGACGCCGGCGGCATAGTACGGAAACAGGTGATAACCGCCCTGGCCGATCGGCTTATCCTTGGTCTGGATACGCGGGAACATGGCGGAGAAATCCATCATCTCGACATCCACATTCACGCCAATCTGTTTCAGCCGCTGTTCCACCACCAGCGCCATCTGCCCGATCACCGGGAGTTGCGGCGTCGCCACCATGACCAGCCTCTCGCCCTTGTAGCCGGCATCGAGCATCAGCTGCCGGGCACGGGCGAGGTCGGGCTTGCGCCACGGTTCGCTGCCCACCTCGGTCGACAGCGGACCGGCGCAGACTGTGAAGGAAAAGCACTCCTTGGTCGGCACCTTGTCGCCGGCGATCGCGTCCAGCATCTCCCGCTGGTCGAGTGCCAGCGCCAGCGCCTGGCGCGCGCGGATATCGTTAAAGGGTGGTAGCTGGAAGTTGGGTCGGACGAAGCTCTGAGACGGCAGCGAGGCCAGGCGTCGCACGGTCATGCCGCGCTGCGCCAGGAAGGGGGCAAGGTCCGGTGTCACCTGCTCCCACAGATCCGCCTCGTTGTTGACCAGCGCATTGGCGGCGGTCGTCGCATCCGGCATGACGATCCACTCGACCCGATCCACCTTCACGATGCGGGCGCCAGCCAGCCCATCGGTTGGCTCCTGTCGCGGCGTATAGTCGCGGAACTTCTCAAAGACCGCGCGATGGCCGGAGACGCGTTCCCCGGCGATGTAGCGGAATGGGCCGGAGCCGATCGGGCTGGTCAGCGGTGCGCCGATCGGCCGCTTTGCGTCGGCCTCCGGCAGGATGCCGGCGATCGGCGCGCCGGGTCCGGAGAGGATGAATTCGACCAGGCCGAAGGGCTCCTTCAGCGTCAGCGTGAAGCTGCGGTCGTCGATGATCTGCATCCCCGCCATGCGTCGGCCGAGTTGCCCACCGATCGAGGTGCTGCCCGCCCAGCGCTCGATCGACGCGACCACATCGCGCGTCGTCACCGGCTTGCCGTCGTGGAACTTCAGCCCTGGCCGCAGAGTGAAACGCCAGGTGAGGCGATCCGGGCTGGCGTCCCAGCTTTCGACCATCATCGGCCGTGGTGTCAGCGTCGAGTCGAGCGCGAAAAGCGTCTCAAAGACCATCTGCGAATAGATGCGGGAGATAAGGTTCGCGCCGCGCGTCGGGTCGAGCTCGGTGATATCGGCCGAGGGGACAACCCTCAGCACATTGGTCAAAGATTGCGCCGTCGCTGACCCGACGGCCAGCAGCGCGCACAGCCCAGCGGCCAACCCCCAACCCCGTGATTTCTGCATCTCCGCCTCCAGATCTTTCGTTACGCTAAGGTTAGAGCGGCTCCGCCCCTAGCGGAAACCGGGCGGCCTGTGGGCGGCTCAGCGGTGGTTGCTGGGCGAGGTCAGATAGCCGTCACGGTTGGAGTAGATCGCGCCGGAGTTAGTGATCGAGCCGGTCTCCATATTCGCTCCCACGTTGCCGGTGCGGGTGTCGGGGATACCAGAATACTCGCCGCCCGGCCGGATGCCGGCGCAAGCACCGAGACCGAGTGCCGCGATCAGGAAAAGGAGGGGGCGGTGCGGGTAGGACATGGTGCCTCTTGGGCTTGCAGCAGGACCGGCCGAACCGCGGCGTCAGGCCTTCTTTGGCACGACGGCGTTGATGGCATCGGCGATCGCCATGCAGGCGCGTGCGCTGTGGCCCTTGCGTACTTCTTCCCGGGCCAGCGCAATGCGGCTTAGGGCGATTGTGATCGCCTCCTTGGGGCCGCCGTGGCTCAGCGCAAGCTTCAATTCGGTCTCGGCGAGATCGAGGTTGATGCCAGCGGCCTGGCCATGGTCGTGGCGGATGTCGTCATCGGCACCGACCAGCAGTTGCAGGACATGCCTCTCCTCTGGGCTGCTACCCGAGATTGGGACGATAAACGGCGGCGGCGGGTCTTTCGAGTGATCTGGCCCCGAGGCGACCTGCGGCACGAGCGCCGAGAGAAATACTTTCAGGTACGGATGTGCGTCATGCGGCGGGGTCGTCATGGAATCCTCCAACGTCGAGAGCGATCATACCAAATGGGCTGGGTCACAGGATAGCACCGTGCGCTGTCCTCAAGTACCGCTCACCGCGTGCGCCATTCCTCAACCCATAGAGGGGTCTGGTTGAGGTGCCCGGTTGGCCTGAGGCCGGCGAGCCAAATCGGCCAGACATGTGCATCGGCGCGGAACCAGAGCGGCAGCTGCGGGAGTGCATCGCCAAGGATCGCCTGTAGCCGCGCGAAGTGCGCGCGGCGGGCCGTGGCGTCGAACTCGCGCGGGATCGCCTCCAGCAGCGCGTCCACGTCCCTGTTGCTGAAGCCGGTATAGTTCTGCCCCGACCAGTTCCGCGCTTGATCCGGTATTTCGGTGCTGTGGAACTGCCCGCGGGGCACGCTTTCCGGCGCGCTGATCCAGGCGAACATGGCCCCGCCGGTCAATTTGCGCCGTGACAGCGTCTCACCGAACAGCACCCGTGGCGGCTCGTTTCGAATGCGCACCTCTATGCCGGCTTGCCGCCACATCGCCTGCAGAATCTGCTGCACCTGTTCGCGGGCGCGGTTGCCGGCCGTTGTCATCAGCTCGAAAGCGAGCTTTTCACCTGCTGCGTTGCGCCGCATTCCATCCGGACTGCGCGGCCATCCGGCGGCATCAAGCAGCGCCGCGGCGCGCCCGGGCTCGTAAGGCCAGCGCGGCAGGTCTGGGCTGTACATCGGATCAAGCGGATGGACGACGCCATGCGCGACGTGTTGACGTCCTTCGAACAGCCGCTCGACGATCTGCTGGCGGTCGATCGCAAGGAGCAGCGCCTGTCGGACACGCTGTTCGGCGAGCGCCGGATGATCAAGGCGGAGGTCGATGTGTTCGTAGATCAGTCCCGGCTTATAGGTGATATGGAAACGCCCGGGATGTCGCCGCTCCAGTGCCGCCGCCTGTTCGACCGGTAGGCCGAGCTCACCCGCGATCATATCGAGTTGCCCGGCGAGCAATTGCGCTTCGAGCGCGGTGGTGTTCTCGACGGTGCGGATCTGAATGCGGCGGAAGGCCGGGGCGGGGCCGGACCAGGTCGGGTTGGTCTCCAGCGTTACTCCGGCGGCAGGCTGCACTCCGGCGATGCGGTAGGGTCCATTCCAGAGGCCAGGATTCGTAATGTCAGTATCGTACCCAGTTCGGTTGCGATAGCCGCGCGGATCAGCCTCCCAACGCCGCCGTTCGAGGTGTGCGGGCAAGGGCGCGAAATCGCCGAGCGACGCGAAGTCGAAGGCTACGCGGTCGAAGCGCAGTGTGGCGGTGCGCGCATCGATCGTCTCGAAGGCGTAAGCGGAGCGATAGAACTCGGCGCCGCCGAACCCGGTTTCAGGATGCCGCCCGGCTTCCCAGGCGAAGCGCAGGTCCTCGGTCGAAATCGGTGTACCATCGCCCCATCGGGCACCCTCCTTCAGGCGGATGGTGAGCCGCAGCCCAGGCTCCCCCTTCGGTGTCGTCTCCCGGACCGCGAGGCCGTTCTCCAGCGTCGGGAGTGTTTCGCAGAGCAGGCAGATCAGTCGCCAATCCGGATCATAAGCCGTCAGCGGCCGGCGGGCGAAGCCCAGCACATAGGACTTCGCCGCCATGTTCTCGATATTGGGATGGAAGGTGGACGGGTATTGGGTGATGCCGATCGTCAGGCTTTCACGCGTCGGCTGGGTGGCGGCCGGGCCGGCCGCCAGCGTACCGAGGATGCAGCCGAGTAGCGCCGCCTGGCGCCGCATCAGTCTCGCTTGGCCTCCGCCGCCGAGCCGATGCCGCCATGGGCCTTCGACCAGCCCACCGGGTCTTCCAGGAATTTCCGTACTTCCTTGAGTGCGGTGTCGGAGAAATAGGGCCGCTCTCGGCAAACTTCGAGCACGTCCCACCAGGTGCAGAGATGGTGCAGTGCCAGGCCCATCGCTTGCATGGTCTCGAAGCTACCAGGGAAGACGCCATAGTAAAACACAACAAAGGTATGATCGCAGGTGGCACCCGCATCGCGTAGTGCCTGCGCGAAACGTATCTTTGACGCACCATCGGTGGTCAGATCCTCGACCAGCAGGGTATTGCGCCCCTCTGGGACCTCGCCCTCAATCTGCGCGCCCCGGCCGAAGCCTTTTGGCTGTTTCCGCACATAGGCCATCGGCGTCGCCATACGTTCGGCGATCCAGGCGGCAAAGGGAATTCCGGCGGTTTCGCCACCGGCCACAACCTCGATCGTTTCGTAGCCAATATGGCGACCGATTTTTTCAACGGCGAGATCACAAATACGACGGCGCGCGCGCGGAAAATAAATAATCTTTCGGCAATCGATATAGACCGGACTTTTCCAGCCACTCGTGAAGGTGTAGGGTTCCTCCGGGCGGAAGTTGATGGCCTTGATTTCCAGGAGCAGCCGCGCGGTTGTCAGGGCTGCATCCCGATCCCAATCTGAGGTCTGCTGCATGATTGATTCCCGCTCTCCGATCGGCACTGACGTCGTTTGTCCTAGTCCGAGCCTTGAGGCGCGTCCATGACGCCAGAAGCCGCCGATGCCCCAGAGCGGCAACAACTTAACTACAATCCCCGCTGGCTGTCGCCGGATACTCTGCCGACCGGTGGAATCATGGCGCTGGTGGACCGGCGGGCCGGTACCGCCGCGCAGACCTTGGGCATCGCCGAGCGCCTTGGCGAGCCCTATCGCCTGGTTGCGCTTCGCTGGAGCGGCAGCGCCAAGATTCCCTGGCCTTGGCCGACGCTCGCCGGGCTTAGCTCGGATTCCCGTCATGGTATTGCCCCGCCCTGGCCGTCCTTAGTGATTTCTGCAGGACGCCGTTCGGTACCGGTCGCTCGTTGGCTCCGCCGCCGGGGCGCCAAGCTTGTTCACTGCGGCTGGCCGAATTTTGCCCCAAGTGCCTTCGACCTGCTGGTGGTGGGCAAGCATGACCGTCCCTATGACGCCCCGAATGTTTTGCCGATTCAGGGCGCCACGCATCGGATTTCGGCCCGCGTGCTGGCGAGGGCCCGCGAGGAGTGGGCCGAATTCGCGGCCCTCCCCCAACCCCGCATCGGCTTGCTGGTCGGCGGCCCGGTGCGCGGCGAGGGGTTGGACCCGGGCCTTGCCGAACGGATCGCTGCCCAGGTTGCCGGCCTAGCCGGTAGCGTTATCGCCACGACCAGCCGACGCACCGGCTCGACCGCGGCCCAGGCGGTGGCCCGTGCTTTGGTGCGTACGCCAGGCGGCCTCCATCGCTGGAACGACTCGGAGAGCCGCAATCCCTATGCGGGCATCCTCGCCTGGGCCGATATCCTGGTGGTGACCGGCGACAGCGTCTCCATGGTCTCGGAGGCCCTGGTCAGCGAGGCACCGCTCTATATCATCGACCCCGGAGGCTTGCCGAAGCGCCATCGCGCCTTCATCGACGGGCTGGTCGCCGAGGGTCAGGCAAAACTATTCGTGGAGACCGGGCTTGAGCCCTTCACCCGCACATCGCTCGACGAGACGGCTCGCGTCTGCGCAGAAATCCGCTCCCGCGGTCTGATCTGACAGGAATGGCAGCAAGCATTTGCATTGCGCCCGCCTCGCCGAGGTTCGGCTAATGCGAAAGACCTCGCAGCCCCACCACGTCGCCTCACGTTTCGCTTGGCCCTGGCTGGACCGTCAGGGGCATATTTCGGCGTTACGTGCCGGCTGCTTTATTTTGCTGTGCGCGCCCGCGCTATGGTTACTCGGGCTTGCTATTGCCGGCGATCTCGGCCCGGAGCCACTGAAGGCGGCCATGAAGGAGATCGGTCGCTGGACGATGCGGCTGCTCCTTGTGACCCTGGCGGTCACGCCGGCGGCGAGGCTCGCTGGGGCGGCGCGCCTTGCCAGTTTAAGGCGGATGCTTGGGCTCGGCACCCTCGCTTATGCCCTGCTGCACCTGCTGCTTTACGCGTGGCTCGAGGACTGGAGGCCCTGGCAGATCGCCCAGGAAATCGTGACGCGCTTCTACCTCACGCTCGGTTTCGTCGCCCTGCTCGGACTACTCGCCCTTGGCTGGACCTCGAGCGATGCTTGGCTGCGGCGGCTGGGGCCTGGCTGGAAGCGGTTGCATCGACTGGTCTGGCTGATCGCATTGCTCGGGCTCTGGCACTTCTTCCTGCAATCAAAGTCTCTGGTGTTTGAGGCAGTGATCGCCGCCGGCTTGCTGAGCTGGCTGGCGCTGTGGCGGATCTTGCCGCCGGCGGCGCGGCTGCGGCCGGCTGCCCTTTTTCTGCTGGCGCCGATGTCGGCGGCGCTTGCTGTGGCGGCCGAATACGGCTTTTTCGCCCTGGCGACACGTTTGCCAGCGGCCCGTATCGCGGCCGCCAATTTCGACCCTTCGCTGGCGCCGCGCCCCGCACAATGGGTCCTGGCGATGACGCTATTCATACCGTTGCTGGTCGTGCTGCGCCGGCGTGCGACGGCCCGGTAAGCGGGTCTGGCCGCAGTCCTACCGTGCCCGGGCGATGCAGAAGGCGACGATATCTGCCATGGACCTACGGATCGGCCCATCGGGGAAGCCAGCGAGGGCGCCGAGCGCCTGATCGCCATAGGCGCGGGCGCGATCGATGGTCTCATCAAGCGCGCCGTGCCGGGCAAGCAGTGCCTGCGCCTCAGCCAGATCGCCTGGGTCCTGCCGGCCGTCCTCAAGTGTACGCCGCCAGAAGCTGCGTTCCGCATCGTCGCCGCGCGCGAAGGCGAGGAGAACGGGAAGGGTGATTTTCCCCTCGCGAAAATCATCGCCGACGGTCTTCCCGAGGCGCGCCTGCTCGGCCGCGTAGTCCAGCGCGTCATCCACCAATTGGAAGGCGGTGCCCAGGGCGCGGCCATAGGTCTCAAGCGCATCTTTGTCCGCCGCAGGGCGGTCTGCGACGATGGCGCCAAGCCGGGCGGCGGCGGCGAAGAGCGCCGCGGTCTTGCCTTCAATGACTTCCAGATACTGCGCCTCCGTGGTCGCGGTATCGTTTTGCGTCATCAACTGCAGCACCTCGCCTTCGGCGATCGTGGCCGAGGCGGCGGAGAGGATCGCCATGACTTCTAGCGTGCCGTCTTCGACCATGAGCTGAAAGGCGCGGGCAAAGAGGAAATCGCCGACCAGAACCGAAGCCTCGTTGCCGAAAAGTGCATTCGCGGTGGCTTGTCCGCGCCGCAATGTGCTTGCGTCGACCACATCATCGTGCAGCAGGGTGGCGGTATGGATGAACTCGACGCAGGCGGCGAGGATCACGTGGCGCTGCCCGCCCGGAACGTCGGGGTACCCGCAAAGCCGGGCGGCGGCGAGGGTCAACATGGGCCGTAGCCGCTTGCCGCCAGCGGCAATAAGGTGAGCTGCGAGCTGCGGGATCAGCGCCACAGGGCTCTGCATCCGCGTCATGATCACTCGGTTGCAGGCGGCGAGATCTTCAGCCACCAAGGCGCTTAGCGTGGAAAGCGCATCCTCGCGCTCCGCGGTCGTCGCCTGTTGCGGCGCTGTGGCGGCCGTGGCGCGCATCCCGCTATCGATTCCTTGACCCGAGTTCACCTTTACCCAGGATAGTGACCGGCGAGTTTTGTCGCAAGTTACGGGCGGGCAACGCGTGGCGGATGCGGCTGTGCCCGGGGGACTCTGGTTGGGTTCGGCACCGATCGGGTACTCGGGGTTCAAGGGGAAACGGGCGAGGTAACGTGGTCATTGGGGATTGGACGGAGGATCGGTTGCTCGATGGGCGGGTTCTGCTGCGGCAGCCCCGAGAGGGTCTGCGGGCAGGGCTCGACGCGGTTCTGCTGGCTGCGGCGGTGCCGGCCGCTCCGGCAGAACGGGTGTTGGAGGGGGGCTGCGGCAGCGGTGCCGCCTTCCTTTGCCTCGCGGCACGCGTCCCAGGCGTTAACCTGTTTGCGGTAGAGCGCGAACCCGCCTTGGCAGAATTGGCCATCGCCAATGCCGCAGCCAACGGCATAGCCGCACGCGTCACGGTCACAACCGGGGATGTCCGCGATCTGGCGTTGGCCGAGAGCTTGCCGCCGATGGCCCATGCCTTCGCCAATCCGCCCTTTTGGCCAGCCGGGACGCAGCCACCTGCGACGTTGCGGGCCCGGGCCACGCATGCCGACGCCGATTTGCAAGCCTGGGCGCGGTTCCTGGCGGCCCCGCTCCTGTCCGGGGGGAGCCTCACGCTCATTTTGCCAGCGGCGCGCCTGGTCGCGGGGCTCGCCGCGCTGGACGCTGCCGGGTGCGGTGCGATCCGGGTGTTGCCCTGCTGGCCGCGCGCCGGGGTTGCGGCGAAACGGGTTCTCTTGCAGGCTTACAAGAACCGGCGCGGCCCATCGCGGATGGAGCCGGGGATCGTGCTGCATGAAGGCAGCCGATTCACCGCTGCGGCGGAGGTCATTTTGCGGGATGCGGCAGCGCTTTAGCGCGGCATGTGTTGAGGCGGAACCGCCGAAGGCGCTGAATCCCGCGACCAAATAAAAGTTAGAGCAGGATGCATGAGCGAATGCGAACGCATCATGCTCTAGCGCCACCGCAGCATTCAGCGCTCGGCCGCGTCCGGGTGCCGCAGATGCCAAAGCCTTTCGTGCGCAGCCACCAGGCTTTCCATGCTGCGGCGGCGATTGGTGTCCGGCGCGGTCGGGCGCCTGCTCAGCATGACCTCAAGCACCCGCAGTAACTGCTCGGCGACCTCATAATCGGCTTGATCGCAGGCCTGATGGAAGGCCAGCAGGATTTTATCCGACAGGCGCCGGCTATGGCGCTGCGGCAGGCCGCGACCAGCATCGCTGCCCGGACCGGCCACCGGGTTCTCCTCTGACATCGGCAAGTGCTCCACGGGCACCTCGTCTTTGGCCATCATGCGGGGTGGCGCGGTTTCAGGAAAGGTTCGGCGCGACGGTGCCGTAGGGAGGGATTGGCATCAGCTTGGGCGCCCGCCTGGCGACGCGACGCCTAGGCGTCGCCGTAAGGCGGCTGCGATATCCTCGGGGGCGGTGCCGGGGCGGAACAACTCACGTACGCGGCCATCAGGGCCGACCAGATAAATGAAACTTGAATGGTCCATAAGATAGCTCGTCACGTCTCGATTCTCGGATTTCGTGAAGTATACGCGATATTTGCGAGCGACGTCAGCCACCTGCTCGGATGAGCCGGTTAGCCCGAGCAAATCTGGGTGAAAACGGCTCACATAATCCGCGAGCGCCGCCGGCGTGTCGCGGGCCGGGTCAATGGTGATGAAGACCGGCACCACCCCTCCGCCCTGCGGCCCTAGCAGATCGACCGCGGCGGCCATGACGCCGAGCTCAGTGGGGCAAACATCCGGGCAGTAAGTGTAGCCGAAATAGACTAGGCGCCACCGCCCAGCAAAATCCTGATCGGTGACGGTCCGCCCGGTCTGATCAACCAAGGTGAAGGCGCCGCCCAGACTGAGTCCCTGCGGCAGACCGAGCCCGGAGACCGTGGACGGGGCCGACCCGAAGATGCTGCCGAAGCGGCGTGCCATCGCTTCGGCGAGGCTTTCCTCAGGCGCCCGCGTCGCCCAGGCAACGGCCCAGAGCAAGCCCAGCAGGGCGAGGCAGAGCAGCGCGATGGTGCGGACCAAGCGAAGCATGGTGGTGGCATAGACCCACCACCGGCATTGGGGAAGCCGCCCGTTTGCCCGTCGCGCCATCTAGAGCATGCTGCGTTCACATGCGTTCACGCACCCTGCTCTAGCATTTGTTGGATCGCGCGATTCAGCGCCTTCGGCGATTCCGTCTCAACGCATCGCGCTCTAGGCCGCGCCACCCAGCGGCTCGGCGGCTCCAGCACTTCGATCTGGTGGCGGTGGAACTGCTGTCCCTCGCTCGTCTGGCGATCTCCGGCAGGCTGCCGGCATCGTGGCCGGCCGTGCTGTAGCGCATCCCCTGCCTCTTGCGCCTCGGTTGCACCAGCAAAAGCTGGGACCAAACAGCTCTGAATGGCGGCACGAGTTAAGGTGTCGTGCCGCTTATGTCAGACGGTCACTCATGACTGCCGCATGATCCAGGAGGATGGATTAAGCGACAGCGATCAACTCCGCTGTCGCTGAGGCTCAACGTTACCCGATATCAGCCATGTCCAGCGGCGGGGACGGCCTCGGCCGAAGCGTCCGACCATACATCCTCCCACGACCCGACCGTGCTGGCCTTAGAATACTCGGTCGCGCGATTTTCGAAGAAGTTGGTGTGCTCGATCGCGTTGAGCATCTCGTCGAGCCAGGGAAGCGGGTTCTTCTCGATATTGTAGTGCGCCGGCAGGCCGAGCTGCTGCAAGCGCCGGTCGGCGATGAAGCGGATATATTGCTTGGTCTGGCCGGCATCGAGGCCGTTCACGCCGCCAAGCTCGAAGGCGAGGTCGATGAAGGCGTCCTCATGCTCGACGATGTTGGCGCAGATTTCGGTCAGTTCTTGCTGCAGCTGCGGCGTCCAGATTTCCGGATTCTCCTGCACGAAGGTGCGGAAGAGACGGATGATCGAAAGGCAATGCAGGGTCTCGTCGCGCACGCTCCAGGAGACGATCTGGCCCATCCCCTTCATCTTGTTGAAGCGGGGGAAATTCATGAGAATGGCGAAGGAGGCGAAGAGCTGAAGTCCTTCGGTGAAGGCGCCGAAAGCGGCCAGCGTCTTGGCAATCTCGGTCTTGTTGACGACCGAGAAATTCTGCATGTAGTCGAACTTGTCCTTCATCTCCTTGTATTTGAGGAAGGCGGTGTATTCGACCTCGGGCATCCCCACGGTGTCGAGCAGATGGGAATAGGCGGCGATGTGGATGGTCTCGGTGTTCGAGAAGGCCGACATCATCATCAGCACTTCCGTCGGCTTGAACACCTGGGAGTAGTGCTTCATGTAGCAATTGTTCACCTCGACATCCGCCTGGGTGAAGAAACGGAAGATTTGGGTGAGCAGGTTGCGCTCGGAGACGGTCAGATTTTTCTGCCAGTCCTTCACGTCATCGGCGAGCGGCACCTCTTCCGGCAGCCAATGCACGCGCTGCTGGGTCAGCCAGGCGTCATAGGCCCAGGGGTAGCGAAAGGGCTTGTAGACCGGGTTGGCGGTCAGCAGGTCAAACTTCTGGGGGATCGTGCCGTCGGGCATGGGGCAGGCCATTCGTCAAAATTGGGGGGTGTTGGGAAAGGCTCGGCCTGCCTTATTGGCAGGCTAGGCATTCCTCGTAATCGGTGCTGTTGGTCTTCGCCGCGATCTGCATCGCGACGGGCTGGGGCACATGCGCCGCCATGATGTCGCCCTGGCCAACCACCTTTTCGCTGACCGTATCGGCCCGCTGGATGGACAGCGACCGGCAGTAGTAGAGGCTCTTCACGCCCCTCTTCCAGGCCATGACGTGGATCTGGTGCAGATCCTTCTTGTGCACGTCGGCCGGTAGAAAGAGGTTCACTGACTGGCTCTGGCAGATGAAGGGCGCGCGGTCGGCGGCGTGCTCGACCACCCAGCGCTGATCCAGCTCGAAGGCGGTCTTGAAGGTCGCCCGCTCCTCGTCGGTGAGGAAGTCCAGGTGCTGCACCGAGCCCTTGGTCACCGTGATGGTGGTCCAGGTCTCGTCGTCGTCGCGGCCGTGCTTGGCCAGCACCTTCTTCAGGTACGGGTTGCGCACGATGTAGCTGCCCGAAAGCGTCTTGTGGTTGTAGACATTGGCCGCGATCGGCTCGATCCCGGGTGAG
>Ga0114960_10001600_pt1 | contig 17976 bp, 31 predicted proteins | sample C_130625_MF_Meta_FD_92637 | JGI IMG/M metagenome (GOLD analysis project Ga0114960, IMG submission 92637) | Freshwater microbial communities from Lake Croche, Canada to study carbon cycling - C_130625_MF_MetaG | ecosystem: Environmental > Aquatic > Freshwater > Lake | place: Lake Croche, Canada... | reverse complement strand
GCATTGCCGAGCCACAGCACGGCTGTGGTGTGTTGCTCACCAGCTTTAACGACGCAGGCCATGCGCTGTGGCACATCGGCACCATATTTATGTCTGGCGGCGTTTGCTGGGTGCTGCACAACAGTGCGGTCATGGGCAGCGCGTCGCTCACGCGTTTGCGTGATTTTGGTTGGCGCGGTCAGCGGATTGAAGGGTTTTACACGTGGAAATGATCGAAGCTCAAACCGTGGTCCAAACAAGCGACGCTACAGATGCCAAGGCGCGATCTGCGCACCTGGTGGTCACCCCGCATCCGTTGACCACGCAGGGTCAAGTCAGCGTAGCAGTTTTGATGCGCGACGGTGAAACCTTGCTGCAAGTGTTAGAGCGCCATGGCGTGACCGACACCTGGGTTGTCGAGGTCGGCGGCCTGAAAGTGCCCGCTTTGATGTGGGGCAGGGTGCGCGTGCACCATGGGCAGGTAATCGAGTGCCGCTCTTTGGTTCAAAAAGATTTGATCAAGATCATTGCCTTTGCTGCGCTTGCTTTTGTCACGATGGGGGCCGGTAATGCTTGGTTATCTGCCGCAACCGGTTTGTCTGGCGTAGGTCTTGCCGTTGCAGGAGCGGTCGTGTTTGCTGGCGGCGCAATGATTATCAACAAGTTACTTCCGCCGCCCAGCAGTGGGTCAATGAGGGTTGCCAACAATGCCGAACCGACGTACAGCCTGAGCGGCGGGCGCAATCAGGCACGGCTATGGGAGCCCATGAGCTTGGTGCTGGGACAGCCTTACGTCGTTCCCGACTTAGCAGGTCAGCCGTGGACGTATTTTGGCGGCGAAGATCAATACCTGGTTCAGCAATTTCATGCGGGTCTAAATTGTTACTGCGTCGAGTCTTTATGCGTCGGTCAAACACCAGTGAGCAGCTATCAAGGCGTCGCCATCAGTGCGGTGGGTTTGCCTGGTAACAGTTACGCCGCAAATCTGCCCAACAACAGTGTAGACAGTATTGCAGGCGCACTTTTAGATTGTCCTGATTCGACGAATGCGGGTCCATGGGTACAGCGGACCACAAGCATCAACACAGTGATGATTGGCATTGATTTGGAATGCAGTATTTTCGGACTTAGTTCAAGCACTGGCGCTTATGAGGCTCGAACGGTCCAACTGGATGTGCAGTATGCGGTTGTGGGCACCGAGGCTTGGACCGCGTGGCCACCTCGCCCTGGTGATTCGCCATCTTCAGTGACTTTATCAAACGCCTCCAGTAAGCCCTTGCGTGTGCAATTGAGTTTGCAGGTTACAAGCGGCCAATACGATATTCGAGTGCGAAAAAAAACCGCAAATGAAACTGTCACCAATGCACAAAATGCTGTGACTTGGACAGTGCTCAAGTCTTTTCAACAGGATTTAACAAGCTACCCAGGTCAGGGTATTGTGGCTTTGACAATTAAAGCCAGTGGTCAGCTGAACGGTGCAATCGACAATTTAAATTGGCTCGCGACCGCTGCACCAATGCCCTGGTGGTCGGGTGGTACGTGGGCCACCGCTACCAACCGAGAAAACGGTTTGAGCAATCCTGGGGCGCAAATATTACTGCTTGCACGCGGAATTTTTGATGAAAACGGAAAGCTCATTGCTGGTCTGGGCTGGGATGATAGTCGCATTGATGTCGATGGACTAAAGCGCTTCATGGTGTGGTGTCGTCTTAAAGATTTGACTTTCGATGCAGTGATTCAGTCCGCTATCAGTACCGCCGATTTGTTGGAGGCAATTGCATATGCGGGCCTAGGCACCATCAGCTGGGCTGAAGGCCGCTTGGGTGTTCAGTGGTTGGACAATACAGCCCCGATAGAGGGTGTTATCAACATGGGGAATATCAAAACGCATTCATTCAGCGTAGCCTATGACGGTAACGACAGGTCTGATGAAATCGAGTACGGCTATTTCGAGCGGGCACAAAAAAACCAATGGAATAGTCTGCGAGTAACTGCGCCCGGTGTCACATTACCGCGTACCACCGCACGCTTAAGCAACATGGGCATCACGACCGAGGCACATGCTGCTTTGTTGGCCCGTCACGCCATGGCACAAAACATTTATATGGCCAAGTCAATCGTGTTTGAGCAAGACCTTGAATACATGACATATCGCAGGGGCACTGTGCTTGCCTTAAGTCACGATATGACGCAGTGGGGTTACAGCGGTCGAGTTAAGTCTGCGGTCCTGACTGCAGGCGTGGCCACGCTTACCCTGGACGATACTATTCCAGCAACAGGCCCCGAAGGCGTCAGTAGTCGATACATAGGCTTGCGTTTGGTCGGCGAGACTCAGTACAGAGTATTCACCATCATGCCATTTACTGGCACCACTCGCACAGTGAATTTTGAGGCCTGGCCTAACGGCGTGGCGTTGCCCGGAACAAATGGCCAGCCGATGGATGCACTGTGGATCTACGACTTCAAGCCTACACCGGGCTTAAAAGTGGTTGTTGCCAAAATTGAGCCATCAGACAACCAATCTGGTGCGCGTGTGACCGTGGTACCACTGCCAGATGAATTTTGGCCGTACGTTTTAAATGGCACATATACCGCGGCACCCAATCGCACGCTTTTATCTTCGATCCCTAAGGTCAGCAACGCCAGCATCAGCTCGACCCCTGTCACTATTGGCAGTACTGCATTTGCTGACTTGGTACTGTCATTTGATGTTGACGGGCCGTTTGAATATGCAGTGATCTATGGATCAATCAATGGCCAGACTGAACAAATATTGGGCAGCTTAAAAGGCAGAAATTTTGCCTGGCGATCAAATCCTGGAGTGCTATGGAATTTGAGAATTGTGCCATTTAGCAGCATCGGAAATATGGGGTCTTCAGTCGCCATTTCCTACGACGTCGAAGCTGCGGCAGCCCAGATCAATAGCATTGGGAGCCCTGGTGCTCTTGGGTTTGGGGTGGGTGTCGCTCCCCAAATTCCAGTCGGATTTACTGCACTACAAGGCACAACAGACCAAGCGTCGCCGAATTACGGAAATTACAGATATAGCGACGGATCAATCATGGTTTACATCCCTGCTTTTTACTATAAGTACGGGACAGGGTTTAATGGTTTGCAAGTTAATGTAGTAGACATTAAGGCTTATATCGAATTTTCAGACGTGGCAACAGCGAATGCTGCTGGCTATGCAATGCATCGAGCTTTTTACAACGCGGGTAGCATCTGCCTTGGTTTTTTTATCGATAAGTACATGTGCTCAAACAACGCGGGCATCGCATCGAGCATACAGAACGCAAATCCCTTGCTATGCGAAACATGGCCAGCGCCATTCAGCGGTCTCACGGGTTCGCCTGCAAATGAATTTTGGGGAGCAATTGATGCCGCAAAAACCCGAGGGCCTCGGTTTTTCTGCAACAGCCGCTTTATTCATTCTGCACTTGCGCTTCTTGCCAATGCGCACGCCAGTGCCAGCTCAAATACTACTTATTGCGCCTGGTATATGCCCGCTGCAAATTTTCCCAAAGGGAACAACAACGGCGTTTTAAATGACTTCAACGACCCCAGCATCAGCTACGTCAGTTTTGTTTTTGGAGTGGGTAAAACCGGATCAGCCAACCTACCATCGCGGGTTTCTCATAACGGGCAGGATTGTGGAGTGATGGATTTAAACGGAAACGTGTCGGAGATCAATCTTGGCATAACCAGTGACTCCAATAATTACTATTTACTCAAACCGAGTACAGATATTTCCTCAATAACCAGCGGGAATACATTGGCCACAGACGCATGGGGCTCTGCTGGATTGGCTGCGATGTATGACAACCTTGGCGCTACATATGAAAGTTTAATGGTCACAGGGACGAAATACTTTGGGTCGGCAGGCCAAGTCTTGAGTGCGGCAACAAGTGGATTGGCCTGGAATGCTGCATGTGCTGGAATACCGCTCGCCTCAGGTATTGGTGGCTCTAATCAATTTGGCAATGATTATTTTTATGAAAACAGGGCGAACCAACTTATTGCGCTTTCGGGTGGCCAGGTGAGCGGTGCGGGAGGAAGTGGTATTTGGTCTTTGAGTTTATATAACCGACGTGATTATTCACTGAACACGGCCGGATTTCGTTCAGCTACTTATTTGTAATTTATTCGCCATGTTGCTCCCTTGGGCCTCAAATATTTGAACTTTTAGAAAGACCAAAATGCCAACTCTTTATGCTTATCGAAAGGTGACAGATGCCATCACCACTCATATTCTGCAAGCACCTTTTGATGCATTTAAAAAAACCAGCCAAGAGTTGTGTTTGTTGCCCGATGGGAGAACGGTGATCGCATTGTTAAATGACTACACATTGCCCGCAGATCAGCCTGAAGCAGTTAAAGCCAGTATCGAACATTTGCAACCACCTTTATCTGATGATTTAAAAGCGCAAATAATTAAAGACTCTCCAGCATTTCAGCTCATTGCCAGTCAATTACAAGATCACATTCGTGCCGTCTACAGTCAAGACGACGAGGCTTATTTGAACAGAATCAACATCGCCCAACTTGCTGGAAAGTACAGCATGACGGCAAAAGAAATAGCAATGACCGAGGCTTTTGCGGCGCGTGTTGAAGAGGCTCGAGCTAAAGCTAAAGCTGCCCGGGCTGAATTGGGGCTCGGATGAGCTGATTTTTCAAGGCATCATTATGAAATACCTCATCTCTGCAGGCCACGGCGGCCCCGACCCTGGCGCCTGTGCCAACGGCTACAAAGAGGCCGCAATAACGCTTAACATGCGCGAGATGGTGGCCACCCGCTTGCTGGAGATGCGCCACACTGTTTTTCAAGACGGCGGCAAGGGCGTGAACTTGCCGTTGCCGCAAGCTGTGGCCATGATCAAAGGCACCGACCTGGCCATCGAGCTGCACTGCAACGCTGGCCCGGCCACGGCCACCGGCGTAGAGGTGATCGCGCCGCCCGCGCTCAAGCCCGTGGCGCAGCGCATCGCCCGCGCCATTGCGGGCGAGACGGGGCAAAAACTGCGCGGCGAGGTCGGGTGGATCGACCAAAGCCAAAGTCAGCATCCGCGGCTGGCCTTTGTGCAGGCTGGGGGCTTGATTGTAGAAATGGTTTTCATCACCAACGCGGGCGACCTGCAAACATTTTTGGCGCGCAAAGACCGGGTGGTCATGGCCATTGCCGGGGCAGTGTGCGCGTTTGAGGTGGCCGGGTCATGAGCTTGTCCATCCGCCTCACCCTGGCCCTGGTGGGCCTGCTGACCCTGCTGGGCACCCACTGGCGTGCCTACACATTGGGCGCGCGCCATGAGCGTGACGCGGTACAAGCCGCGCAAACCGAGGCCGTGCACCAAGGTGCCGTGGCCGCCATCCAGCAAGCCAACAACACAATCGAGGTGATCCATGCCCGCACTCAAACTCAAACCCGCATCACAACTGACCGCCTGGCTGTGTCTAGCGAGCTTGACCGCCTGCGCAACGACCTCCAAGCCGTCCGAGCCGCTGCCACCGGTGGTGAGACCTGCACCGCTGACAGCGCAGCCCAAAACCAGTTACTCGCTGCAATGGCGCGAGACCTTGCAACGCTTGGAGAGCAGGGCGCAGCCATTGCTGCGGCCGCCGATGGCCACGCCGCCGACGCACTGATGCTGTGGCGCATTGCCAAGCCGGGCGCTGTGCCTGACTGACCCTATCCCGTCTTTACACCTGGTGTAAAGACAGAGCGACCGGCCAGCGGTGTTACTAGCACCACTGACCAGCCGCTATTTCACGTTCATGCCGTGAGCCAGCCAAGGCCCTGCCACCTCCCGGGAGGCGGGCCTAGTGTATCAATCTACCTGGACTCTCACATGGCAAATCCCATCATTCCCTGGCTTGGCGGAAAACGACGTCTGGCTGACACCATCTTGGACCGGTTCCCCGCTCACACTTGCTATGTCGAAGTGTTTGCGGGTGGGGCGGCGCTGTATTTTTTAAGGCAGCCCGCCGAAGTGGAGGTGATCAACGACGTTAATGGCGATGTGATCAACCTCTACCGCGTAGTGCAAAACCACTTGGAGGAGTTTGTGCGTCAGTTCAAGTGGGCGCTGAGCAGCCGAGAGATTTTCAAGTGGACGCAGATGACGCCCAGCGAAACCCTGACCGACATTCAGCGCGCTGCACGTTTTTACTACCTGCAGCATCAGGCCTTTGGTGGCCGCGTGCAGGGTCAAAGCTGGGGCACGGCCACCACGGCCCCGGCGGTCAATTTGCTGCGCATTGAAGAGTCTTTGAGCGCGGCGCATTTGCGCCTGGCCAGCGCGTACATTGAGCGGCTGGATTGGAAGGAGTGCATGCGCCGGTACGACCGGCCGCACACGCTGTTTTACCTTGACCCGCCCTATTGGGAGACCGAGGGCTATGGCGTGCCATTCCCGTGGGAGGAGTATGAAACCATGGCCAAGACCATGCGCGAAATTAAAGGCAAGGCCATTTTGAGCATCAATGACCACCCACAGATCCGCACCTGTTTTGAGAAGTTTCACATTGAAGAGGTGCCCATCAAATACACCGTGGGTGGTGGCAAAGGTGTCGAGCGCATGGAACTAATTATTTGCAATTGGGATGTGACCGCTGAGCCTGCTGGCCTTTTTTGAAAAATAAGACAACCCGCCGCCCTGGAAGGGGTTGCGGGTTTTTTTGCGTTTTGGGGAGATATTAGGGTTTGTCCTTATAAAATAATTTGAAATCTTTTGTTTATACACGTTGTTGCGTGTGTAATTGAGTTTATGAACAGGCAACCTGTTCACCGCCCCGGCGGCACCGGGTTTCACAGCCGCTTAGGCTGCACAGAAGGTAAAACATCATGTCAATGCTCACAATGCTCAGGCATGCAGGCATCGACACAAACGCCCTGGCTCAGTCATGCACTGAAGCCGGTTTACCCATGACCCGTGCGCGCATCGATGCGCTCAGGGGCAGCACACCCGGCAAGCGAACGGCAGTGTGCGAAGCCGAAATTGTTGTGCTGCTCAGTGCGGCAATTCCGCTGCTGAAGAAATCATGACCGAAGCCCAATTCGCCGCCCTGGCGCAACTCCTGCGCCTGCGGGCTGGCACAGCTCGCGAAGTCGTGCGCCAAGTGCTGGTTTACTACGCAGATGTCCCTGAAGCTGCGAGGGAGGTGGGCATGGATTATCAGGCCGCTTACCAGGCGGTCAGGCGGGCAAGGGCAGGGTTGGAGTTGGTCAAAGTAGTTGCGGGCTAATTTAAAGCCGGCGCAGATCCGCAGCCCTAAGCTGCGTATAACGCTTGAGCATTGACCAGTCCGCGTGCCCTGTGAACATGGCCACCTCATGAATCTGGTAGCCCTTTTCAAACAGACGGCTGGCTCCTTCGTGGCGCAGGTCGTGGAAGCGCAGATCCACGATGCCCAGCGCTTGGCAGGCGCGTGGGAAAATTGAGCTGAAGGTGCCTTCTTTGAACGGGAAAATCAGATCGCCGTCTCTTGGCTGTTTAGCGATGATGGCCATGGCATCCGCCAGCAAAGGCACCACCTGGTGGTTACCGATCTTGGCCTTTGGGTCTTTGCGGTCGCGGATCGTGATGGTGGCCTTGGCTTCGTCCAGGTCAGCGCAGCGCAGCCGGGTAATCTCGCCCGCCCGCATGGCCGTGGCCACGGCAAATTGAATGATGTCTCGCATGGGTAGAGTGGAGCGGGTATCAAAGTAGGCGCACAGCCGCTCCAGTTCGTCAGCAGTTGGCCTGCGGTTGCGGGCGCGGGACTTTTTTACCTTGCCCGAAATTTTCAGCGCATCTCGGGCATCGGTCATGATTTCGGGCTTGACTGGCATTTTCCATACTGACTTCGCAACGCGCAGAATCCGGCCAAGCACAGCCATTTCGACAGCGGCGGTGCTTGGCCCATATCCGCGCCCGGCCACGTAGTCGGCTACAGACTTAGCGGTCAGAGTCTCTAAATTCAGGTTCCCCATGCCCTGGCGTAAATGCTTGAGCACATTCACAGCTGTTCGGCCCAATTCAAATTCGGCTTCGTATCGGGTAATAATCACATCCATGCGGTGCGCCTTGGCCCCGGTCGTGTCGGTATGTCGCTGCGCATCAATGTTAGATTCAATTTCACGCGCCCAGCGAATAGCCTCGGCTTTTGCCAAAAACGTTTTGCAAACCGTTTTAAACCCGGAGCGCCGTACAAGTGCCCGCCACTTTTCTGCCACCCGAACAATTGACGCCATGAACAAACCTCGTATCACTTTTCGTATCAGTGGCAATCTTAAACCATAGTAAAAACAAGTAATTTTCAGTAAAAGTGATACAAGCAAAATTCATGATTTCTTTAGACAAATCAATAACTTACAGCCAATCGAGGCTATCGGTTGCCCCCATGATGGATTGGAGCCGGTAGCTCGGTTTCAATGGGTTTTTGATGTGTCCGTATCACTTTTCGTATCACTGCGCAGCGAATCCAAATGCGCCGCTAAGTCACGTATGTCCGCTGTCAGCGGGTTGCCGGCCAATTTCACCGGAAACGTTTTAGCGTTTCTCAGGTTGTAGCCCGTTTGAACTGCAATACCAATTGCTTCGCAAACTTCTTTGAATGCAATTCGGGGACGGTTGTAAATGCTCAAGAGCATGTATTCGGTTTTCATGCTGCAATTCCTTTTGTGACCGTGTAGCCGCTCTTTTTGAGCAGCTTAATGGCCTTGCGAATCTCTGTGACCTCAGCGGTTTCGTGCTCGGCATTCCAGGCATACAGGCCATCAGAAAACAGCACGCGGCCTTGCTGAATGTCGTACTTGAGCAGCAACCAAACAAGGTTCTGATTAAAGCTGGGCAGGTCCGCGTCGAAAGCAATCTCAGCTGCGCTCATGGGCCTCGCCTCGCGCTTCAAAAGGTCGCGGATGACGCCGACGCGGGTATGTGATTTGGGTGCCAAGCCGGGTTGCCAGACTGTCTTGAGCGGCTGGCGTGTAAGCGTTTTAGTCAGTTGTTCAAACGGATTCATGCTAAAAAAGCCTCCGTGTCTTTGATAGTGTGTTGTTGAACCGTTTTGGGCTTGTGGCAGCAAAAAACGGTGGGGCTGTGTGCAAAGGGCACGCCGCCGATGTGCAGGACCAGCCAAGTGCAGCCCTTTGCGTCTTTGATATGCTTGGGCCACAGGTCCGGCTGCCACTTAATGCGCTCGCAGTAGCCCGGTGGGTAGGGCATGTGGAGTGACAGTTGGGTGGTCATGCGGCGCTGCCATCGGCGAAAAGGTCAAGCAAATCACGATGAACGCGGCCAAGTAATTCTTGTGTCATGTGTTCTCCTTTATGCCGTGGGCGTATGCGCTGTAAATCCAGCACAACCAAAAACCAATCCCTATTGATGCCGCAAAAAACCAATCACCCTTTTGGCCAAGTGCCGCAATGGTTAAATAAATGCCCGTTAAGATTGCCGCGGTCATCCAATATGTCCTTGATCCGATCCAAATCGCGATTATTTTCATGCTTCCTCCTTTATGCCGTGGGCGGCTAATGCGTCATGCAAATACGCTAATGCGTGCAGTCGAACCCGCACCATGCGCCCGTTTTCAAGCCGGTCGGGTATTGGTGGTCGATGCGCTATTTCAGTCCATTCAAGCACTCCTTGCGCCGCCTTAATTACATCCGTCAGCGGCTTGCGCTGAGCGGGTGGGGTTGTGTAGAGCTTGTGCAGTCGCTCGTATTTTTCTGGGCTTGAGTCAATCTGCAACTCTGTCAGTAAATCAAGTTTGCCTTGACTGTTTCTCACTAACCAACCAATGTGCCCCGCCACAGGCTCTTGCTCTGGCTGTGCTGGCTGTGCGGAAATAGTTATTTTTTTAATCCTGTTAATTGCTTTTTGTGCCCACTCAGGATCAGCAGTATCAGCATCAGCAGTATCAGCAGCAGCAGCAGCAGCAGCAGCATAATACGCAGCCTCAGCATTAGCAGCACCAGCAGCAACAGCAGCAGCATAAGCAGCACCAGCAGCATAATACGCAGCCTCAGCATTAGCAGCAGCATTAGCAGCACGAGCAGCGGCATACGTTTTTAAACTACACATTCGCGCCCAAGTCTCGCCATACCCGTCTGCATCGGCCTGTGGTTGATAAGCAGCCAGTGCTACCCACATTTCGTCTAATTTAGTCATGTATTGCGTTCCTTCAGAGGTGTTCCATCAATCTTTAAAGCGCGTTGCGCTTCGAACTTGGCTGAGTTGTCCATAATGCCCTCAAGCGATTTGTTGAATGTTCGACCGCCGCATCGCCCCGACTGCTTGCACGGGTGTGATGTTTGTAAACACAACACCCATGGCGTCAAGCAAGTCGGGCACGTTTTGCAGCGCTGTGGCATCGGCCCCCCATGCGCCGACACGCACAAAACGGGCGCCAATGCTGTTAAGCGACTCAATGCCACGGTTAAAAGTTTCCAAAACAAATTCATCGGCCAAGCCGTCAAGTACAACGGTTTGGGCGGTGTTCGCCATGCCTGCAAGCAAGTCAAAGTCGTGTGTGCAGCCGTCGCCAGTCGTCAGTTTGTGCCAGGCCATGCGAGCGTCATTCATCAGCTGCGCCGACTTTTCTTCGTCATAAACGCGGCTCCATGCTGCCCGGTTAAGCACGCTGTCAAAGTGCTGATCGTCTGCGTTTCGGTCATGCCGTTGGCCACGCTTAAATTGCGCGGCGCGTCGTTGTTGGCGGTTCATGCGCGCGCTCTCTCAATCAATCTCGAGCCAATGCGGCTTGGCAATTTAAATGCCTTGTCGCTGCCTTGTCGCAAATACGCATGTGGCGCTGGCTCATAAGTGCCTGAGTAAATAACTTGCCTTGGCCCCGCAACAGCGGGCACAGTGGGTGAATCGGCCAACTTTTCTGCTTGTGTTAAAGCGCTGTAATTAAGTAGAAGCACACGGCCTTTGCGAGTCGTCACCCAAATACGCTGGTTTTTTGCATGGACAATGCTTTCAATAAACCGAGCCGCGCTTAAGGTATCCAAACAAGACGATGCGCGATGCTCGTTTTCGTGCGTACCCAAAAGCAATATTTCAGCCCGCGCCATGCCTTTAGCTGCAATTGCAGTCAGCATGGCCAACGCCGGCGCTTCGATCCTTTGATGTTTCATGGCTTGCTATCCACAAAGCCAAACTCAAGCACGGCATTTGCAAAGGTCATGACCGGCATCGACAGCGACTGCGCAATCAAGCGTTCTAACGTAGCCCCGCGGCTGTCTGGCCAACCCGGCAGCAGCACAAGACAATCACAGTCCATCAATAATTTGATGTCATGGCGCAGGTATTTATGCCAAGCCGCGTCATCGTCCAGCCCCTGCACATCAATGTCGTTTTCAGCCGGATTCACCACGTCGTAACCAAGCATCCGCAAGACTTTGGCGCCTTTGTTAAACGTGGGGTAATTGTTGTCGGGCAGGCCCGACATTGGGCCGGAAAGGTAGACTTTCATTTGCCCGCCTCTTGCTGCTGTGCGCGCTCAAAAAATCGCCGCGTCATGTAATTGCCGGCGGAAATAGCTGCCAAAAAAATGATGGGGCTTAAAATCATGCCCACTGTTGATAAGCGCTCAAGCCAATCAATAGTTAATGACAGCGCAAGTAGCACGGCCAGCGTCACTGTCGCGGCCAAAGCCGCTTCGGTCATGCTTTCGGTTTTGCTTTGTCCAGACGGCTCAGCTTGCGGCTCCACATGCTCAATCAGAGCATCTTGAAAAAAGACCTTGTTCAAGTGCCCGTCATCCTCACGGCTCACATAAGCCTCAGGCCACTCGCCGCAATAATCGACCAAGCGGCCGATTTTGTTGCGGTACCACATTTGCGGGTCTGAGCAACCCGTGATGCGCAATTTGCGGATGCTTGTCATGCTGAAAGTGTTGTTCATTTCAATTCGCCTTTGCAAATTTTTTCAAGGTTTTGGACGTGCACTTTGTTTATGCTTTGCCGGACTGGTGCTGTCAAAACGAAAACAAAAACAAAGGCAATGCACATAAAAAGCATGCCCAAAAAAAAGGGCACGCTAAAGGTATTTAGAGATCGCAACAACATAAGCTAAGCCTCCTTTATCGTGGTTTTTTTCTCGGTCCCGGCGTCTGAATTGGCGTAAGATCGCGGCGCCAAAGCGCAGTGTTCGATCTGTGCATGGATCTCGGTCAGGTGGCCCACGGCGTAGCCGCGCAGGCTGTGCACCTGAACATGAATGGGCTGGCCGGGCGTGAGCTGTTGGCGGTGGTTGTCGTAAAAATCTGCAGCGTTTTGGCCTGTCCAAATCAGCGTCCAGGGCTCACAGCCAATCAGGCGCGATTCGCGCCACACGGCGCGCAGCAGCAGCTGCGGGCGGCCTGATGCGTCGGGTTTTAGGATGGGTGATCCTTTGCTCAAAAACAAAATGCCCTGGGCTTTCATGGCTTTGCCTCTTGCGTGAGTGTGAAAGGGGTGTGTAATGCGCCGGGCGGCGCAGCGTCATCCAGCTGCCATGCCAAAGAAAGCACGGCCGACAAGGCCAGCGCGGCCAGCCAGTCGGCGGCGCTCATAGCACCGCCTTAACGCTTATGCGCCCATGGGCCTCGCCCAAGCGGTCCAGCGCGTCGATGGTGGCGTCCACCGTGCACCTGAAAATGCCGGTGTAAACCATGGCCGGCATGGACTCAAATTTGATAGTGACTTGGCACTTGATGCCTGATTTGTTTGTTGTCATGGTGGCTCCCTGGGCATAAAAAAACCGCCTCGATGGGCGGTTGGTGGGTGGGTGGCTGATGGCGTCAGATCACGTTTTTGAGCGCTATGTCAACGGCATCAATTACATCGTCTTTTTGCGCCAGGCATTCATTGACCAACGCGGGGATTCGGCTTCGCAGGTCGGCGGGCATGTCGCTGTAGTTGACGCAGTGCAGCGCGCGAAGCATCTTGTAGGCTTGGCAGCCTTGGCGGGCGCCCAAAAGATCCATCACTTCATCGAGCTTGCAGATGCTGAAGTGATTGTCCTTAAACAGTTTTGTGATGGCCGTTTTGACCACCAGCTGCTGGGTCTGTGCAAGGCTTGAGCAGTCGATCAAATGATCGGCGGATTTCGCGTTCATGAATTTCCCAGAGTGCATCCATTCGGCCTGTGTCGTATGCAAGTTTTCTGTCTTGTTTGCCGAGCCAGTGTCCGACGATGAGGCCGAAGAAAAGTCCGGCCGAGAAAAAAGAGAGAGCATCTAAAACCTCCATATGGTTCTCCTGTTGTTGAAACGCCTTTTGTGGTGAACACTGCAGCTCGCATGAAGCAGCGTTAGAGTTCAGGAGACAAACCGCACCGGCGCTAACCCGGTGCACCGCAGTGCCCACCACAAACGGCGCTTGCCGTCTGTTTTTTGCCCAAGCCGATAGCCTGCCCGTGCTGCACGTGAGAGCGCAGCCGTGGTCACCTTTTACGTTCAGCCGGTGAGGCGCAGGGGCTGGGCGCTTTCAGCAAGTGCGCCTGTTCATCCGAGTGGTTTTTTAAGGTACGAGTGGGGGTGCGATCACCCAACACACACCGCCTGCATCGGGGCTTGCCCCTCGGTCCCCCTGGTCGCTCTGGTCGGTTTGAGCCCCTCGTTTGCGCTTGGGGCGGGCCGTTCCGCTTTGGGTGTGATGGAATAATTGTTAGGTAAAACTTACTTTAAGTCAATAGGTAAACCTTACTTTTTGAATAAAAGTTTGACCAATTAAGCAATAAAATATACTATTTAAAAATTCAATTAACCAATTTTTATAATTAAATGTTAAAAAGTAGTAAATTTATCGTTTTGATGTTTTTGATTTATTCGTCTTTGTCAATTGCGCAGGCTCCACTCAATGAAAAGCCAGGATGTGCAGGTGTCAGACTGTCGAGCTATAAAGAAAAAATGGCACGTCGCGATTTTTGGGTTGCGAGTATTGACCTGGCTCATTGTGAGTTGATCAAGGATGGCAATGATTACGCGGGGCTGCGTCGTAACGCTGAGCGGCTGCACTACGAAAATGAAATTGCCGTCAGCAAAAACGATCTAGCTCGAAAATACAGCGCTGTAGAACGCTTGCTGGAGGATGGTCATGCGGTCGATCCCGCGCTTGTGCGTGGGCGTGAAAAATTCATTGAGGATATGAAAAAACAAACAATCTTGTCCGAGAAAAAATACAAAAAATCGCGGGGTGTCTTGATAGGAATGACTGAGGCCGATGTGCTGGCCAGCATGTGGGGTAGGCCGCGCAGAATCAATAGGACCACTCGCGCCAGTGGTGAAAGTGCGCAGTGGGTTTATGACGGCGGCTATTTGTATTTTGAAAATGGGGTGCTAACTTCAATCCAGCATTGAAAGTGTTATATTACTTAATACGTTTTAAAAATGGAGCTTTTATTACGCCGAGAGTTTGCCAATATTGTCTAAATTCAGGGTCACGCCACGAATTTGCTCTTCAATAACGCTTCTTTTATACGAGGGGATTGAGGACCATTGGCTGGGAGTTATGCTTTTGAATGGCCACTTACTTATCTCGTGGGTGTCCGATTGTTCTTGTGCAAAAAGTTCGGGCGATTGCTCTGAGTCGTTCATGGGGCCAAGTCCAGTAGCAAGCCACTTGCTTCTGACGCCCAGGTATTCACTTGCCTTTATCAGGTTGGAGCCTTCGACCGATTTGGTGTTTCCATTCATCCAGTCTGAGACCGATGGTGGCTTTATGCCGCAAGCCCTGGCAAGACCAGCCTGAGTCTTTCCAGTAGATTGTTGCAACGCTTTTTTAAGTCGTTCGGCAAGTATGTTCATTAGGCAAGACTACTTTTAAAGATGTAAGGAATGCCTTGACATTCATATAAGGTATACCTTATGATTTAGCCATGAACGTCAAACGCATCATTGATTTAATGGGTGGAGCCACATCAGTGGCCCGGATCCTTGGAATAAAAACGCCCTCCGTTCATGGGTGGATCGTTGACGACTCAATTCCGCGCGGTCGGTTAATCGAATTTGGCGCACTACTCGAAGAAAAGTCGGGCGGTGAGATCACCCGCAAAGACCTATTCCCCAATGACTGGCAACGCATCTGGCCCGAGCTGGCTGAGCAGGAGGGGGTGGCCAATGCCTAACTGCACAACCATCTCCCTTGACCTCGATGCAGAGGCAGCGCTAAAGGCGTTTGCGTTACTTGAAGGGGCCGCGTGCTGTTCTGAACGCGTCCGCAATGCCCTTGCTGGCCTTGGCATCCTTGGCTTGCAGACTCGTCTTGTCCAGGTCGAATCTGTTGCTGCAGGCGCTGCAGTCCAGGTGCTCCATCGTCTTGAGCTTTCCCCAGGTCTTCTTAATCTTGTGGCCGCAATTCGGGCAGGGAATTTCGATGGCCAAGTCTGATAGATCGATTTTCATGGGTGCGTCCTTTTGTTTTCGGTTTGTGTGTGAGAGCTTAAATCGTACACGTCTGGACGCGCCCGCCAAATTCCACTTTGCGGCCTTGGCCGCGCTGAGTTCGGTTTCGTAAAAGACCGGCTCAAGCCGGCTTGGTGATGCAGTTGTTGTCATGATTGAATCATCGTTTTTTTTACCTTTTTGAGCCACACAACGGCTCACAACAAGCATGAGAACAGTTGAGAGGACCCAATGACGCAAGTTTCTATTCCCATTGAAGTAAGGCCCGAAGAGGTTGCGCGCGAAAAGACCCTGGGCGGTGCCATTGAGTTGTGCGCCAAAGTTGCTGGCCATTCTTTGGACAAAGAGCTGCAGCAAGCCCTCGGTGTTGACAAGGCGCAGTTCAGTCGCTGGCTGTCAGGTACCGAAGGAATTGTTTGGCCAAAGTTCGCGGCGCTCATGGATGTCTGCGGCAACGAGGCACCTTTGCTGTGGATGTTGCATAAGCGCGGTTACGACTTGCACAGCCTGCGACGTCTTGAGAACGAAACCGAAAAACAAAATCGATTGTTGCGCGAAGAGGTCGCTGCACTGCGCCGCGTCTTGAAAGCGAGTCAAGAATGACAGTTTCGACCTTAGATACCCAATCAGACAGCTTTCGCTCAATCAGCCCCCGCAAGCTGGCTCAGCAGCAGCAAGACATTTTGGATGTGATCGAGACCTGCTGCGGCATCAGCGGATCAGACCTCTCCTTGGCTGAGATCCAGCGCGCCTACGAGCGCATTTATGAGCGCCGCATCGATGTGGGCCGCGTCAGTGCCCGCGTCTCCAATCTGATCGCCGGTGGCCGGCTTTACCGAAAGGTAGATACCCGAGCCTGCACCGTCACCGGCCGTCAGGTGCATCCAGTGTTTCCCGTCCAAAAGCAAAAGGGGTTGGCCATATGAACTATTACCCGTTTCACATTGGTGATTACGCCAGTGCCACGCGGCACTTGAGCTGGGACGAGGATCTGGCCTACCGACGACTGCTTGATGTGTACTACACGACCGAAAAGCCCTTGCCTGCAGATCTTCGCCAGGTGTGCCGATTAGTCCTGGCTACGTCAGAGACTCAGCGTAAGGCAGTCGAAATCGTGCTGACTGAGTTTTTTGTTTTGGCCGAAGAAGGATGGGCGAGCGTTCGTGCCGATGCAGAGATTGAGCTGATGCGCGACAAACAAACTCAAAACGAAACGCGGGACTCACACGAGCGCGAGCGTATGAAGCGGCATCGTGATCGGCGGGCTGAAATGTTTGATGCGTTACGCCAGGTTGAAATCATTCCAGCCTGGGACATAGGCATGAAAGAGCTGCAACGCTTGTATGACGATAACTGCAACGCACCTGCAACGCACCTGCAACGCACCTGCAACGTTTCAGGTAAGGCACCTGCAACGGCTATACCAATACCAACACCAATACCAATACCAAATACAGGGGAGAGCGCGCCAAAGTCGCGCCCCACCCAAAGTTGTCCACAGGCTTTTTTCGTCGATGGCCCGATGCGCGCCTGGGCCAAAGAAAATGCGCCGCTGGTCGACATCGAGGTGGCAACTGCCAGCTTTCGTGACCACACCTTCAAAACCGCCATGACTGACTGGGATGGGGCTTGGCGAAACTGGCTGCGCAAAGACCAACAGTTTGCCCTTGACCGACAGCGACCGAGGCTGCAATCCGTTGGTGCTGACGTGGCCAGGCTGACCGTTCCGGGCAGCACCGAGCCTGACCCAGCGCTCGAAAAAATCAAAAGGGATGCACAAGCGGCTGCACCGATGCCATCCCAAATCCGCGAGCGGTTGCAGCAGCTGCGAGCACAACAGGAGCTGACCCATGCTGCGTGACCACTGCAATGCCGAAGAGCTGGAGGCGCACCGCATCCTCGATATGGTGCGTCAGGGCATGCTGGTAAGCGATCAGCAGATCATTCGTGCGCTGTTCGTGTTGGGCGATTCGGTAGGGCTGCAATGATCACGATCGACATCAAAAACAACTTTCCATCGGTAATGAAAGCCATGGAAACAATGCGCGAGGATGTAGCAAGACAAGCAACAGCGCGGGCCTTGAACACGACCGTGGCCCAAGCCAAAACATCAATGAGCCGCGAGATCAGGCAAGAGTTCATGATCACAGCAGGCAAGGTCAATGAATCACTGCGTGTCAACAAGGCCAGCGCATTCAAGGGTGAGCTGCGATTGCAGGCATCCTTGGAGTCTCCAGCAAAGCGTGGCCGTTCACTGAACGTGGCTGCATTCGGCGCGCGCCAAACCAAAAAAGGCGTAACGATCAAGATCAAGCGCAATGGTCCACGCATCTTGATTCCAGGCGCGTTCATGATCAATCAAGGCCGCACTGTGATGATCCGCACGGGTAAGCGCAGGCTGCCCATCAAGGCCATTCAAACCATTGACGTTGGTCAAATGTTCAATACCAAGCGCATCAATCAAAAGGTGCAGGCGTTCATGCTCGACAAGTTCCCTGAACTGTTCACACGCGAAGCCAAGTTCTACACCGACAAGTTCAACCAGGCAGCCAAGTGATGCAGCCTCAAGTCATTGCCACCACCCCCCGTCTTGGGTCCTTCCACGCCCCTGCCAATACGGGTCGAAACGAG
>Ga0114960_10001597_pt1 | contig 17990 bp, 17 predicted proteins | sample C_130625_MF_Meta_FD_92637 | JGI IMG/M metagenome (GOLD analysis project Ga0114960, IMG submission 92637) | Freshwater microbial communities from Lake Croche, Canada to study carbon cycling - C_130625_MF_MetaG | ecosystem: Environmental > Aquatic > Freshwater > Lake | place: Lake Croche, Canada... | reverse complement strand
GGATAAATCCCATTTATACAAATTATATAATTCAAACCTAATGAAGGTTGTTTATTATCTATTGGAACAACGGCCACAGATATATTAGTGTTACCAGGTTTACAATCAACTAATCTAGTATTTGGCAATATAAATTCTGCACCAATTTTGTCACCCAAATTCACTGCTTTTGAATTTTGTACTACCCCTACACCAATAGGAACTCTACCTCTTAAGTCGGGAATTTGAAATGTTTTAATACCATCACCGCCATAGGAATTACCTAGTAATGAATATAAAGCGTCATTTCCGTTTATTTTTAATGTTTGGCCATTACAAAACATCCATCCAAGAGGCGCAAAATTACCAGCAAATAATTTTATCTCTCCTAACAAAGCATCTTGTGAGAAACTTGTAGTTGTAAGTTTTAGCAATATCACCAATAAGAATGCCATTTTTTTCATAGTTAAGTTTTAAAATATCTATAATTTATTATTATTCAGAAGCCATATTAATTTTAGCAATAGGTTTAGTAATTACATTCTTATCTACAACATTTACTTTTAGAAATAAATTTTTTTCAAAATCACACCAAAATTCTTCTCCTGTACTTTGTTTTCTCAGATAAATATAAACATCATTGCGAGCATATTCTTCAAAATTTACAGATGATCCGTCTTTACTTATATTATTCCACCATCTCTTTGTTTCAATGTCATTTAAATTGCCACTGATTAAAATAAAATCTGAACCAAACAAAGAATTCTCTTCAATTCTAAAAGATTTGATTTTTCTTACATTAGGTTTAACTACATTTAACACGGTTGTTTTTTGTGTTGAAGATTTTTTAGAAAGATAAGCCCCACCCAATTGATTGTAATCATAACTATCTTTAACATTAATAATTTTAGTCGTAAATTTTGTATTATCTTCTATCATTTGTAATTTAAATAAATCAATTCTAACTTGAAAATTATCATTCATTTGTTTTAAATTAATAGACCATTCATCTCTACTTGTCTCAATATATGCAGTTGCTCCATCCATATTGTCCAATTCTAGCCATTTATTAAATTTCCCAGATCGGTCTTTACCAACAAATACCCATTCACTTAATTTAGAAGGATCTATTGTTTGAAAATAGGCGCAATTTTCAGACTTTAATTTATTTTGCGCAAAACAATGATTTTGAGTAACCATGTTAGCTATACCCAACACAATTACTAGCATTAAAAGTTTTTTCATTTTAATTTATTTTTAATTTTTTTTAATTGAGCATAATTTATGCTTTAATCTAATAACAAGATAATTGAATAATATTATAAAGTTTTACTTCCCAACTTTTTTCTTACAAACCTTCCCCTAAAAAGAAATAAAAATAGAACACAATATGTGTCTCGTCGTTGGGTTAAGGTTGCTAAATATAGTCCCAATTCATTGATTCTCGTTGCGTTAGTTTTATAGGGTCCGCCCTATCAAATAAGTATAAAAAGCAAAAGCAACTCATAGTGTTGCTTTTGCTTTTTTCATAAGCCGACAATCCCAATGTAATTAAACTATTGAACCAACCAGTCAGTGTATCCACCAGAAGTAGTACCTAACTTTTTGGATGCTTGATCAATAGCTTTCATCTTTTCGTTTGCAGCTTTACCTAGTTCATTTAAACTTCCATCTTGCTTATAATATTTATTTCTATCCGCTTCATTTTTAAAAATTATTATAATACCAACTTTATTTTCATTTTCTCCTCTAATATGTTTTAAAATATGCACTTCACAATTATAAATTTTGGATAATGCAGGCGCCCATTTGTTAGTTTCGAAATCCATGAATTCTTGCATCGTTGTACTCCCATTTAAGGTAACAGTATAACTGTGTACACCAACTAAACTGCCTTTTGGTAAAGATTGACTAAATGCAGATAAGCTAAAAATAGCCAAAAACGTAAGTAATAAAATTTTTTTCATTTTAATTTATTTTTTAATGATTATTCAATATTAGAAACATTCAATAAAAGTACAGATTTAGTGATGTCTCTGTAGCTACCCAATATTTCAAAAAATGCCAAATCCTCAGTTGTATATTTGAAATCAGTTGGCATCGTCATTTGACCAACACTTGAATATACTTTTTGTAACATATGTGTGTAAGGTGATTCTGTGCCTTCATTACCTACAACCTTAATAAAACTGAATCCTTCCATAAAATTATTATTTATAGCAAGTTGTTGCCACTTTTTGTCAAACTCAATTTCCCCTTTAGTGTATTTACCATCCTTTGATTTCACAAATAATATTTTCATGATTGTCTCCCCTGGTGTAATTTTATAAGTAGAATCGGAAATATTGAACTCAGGTTTTAAAATAACCTGACTAACCATAGTTCTTGTCTTAAGCGTTTGATTCATCATTACATCATAATCCTGAGGAAACTTTTTCTTGAAATCGTCAACATTAATAGATGAACGCTTACCTAACCCTAAAGCAGCTTCATAGCTATTGTATAAAGTGCTCACAACATAATCATAATCAACATCTGTTCCAGGTAAGACTTTCCAGATGCGATGTCTAGAAATAATGCCCGCTTTAATCAGTTCTTTGTGATAATTAACCCAAGACTTCTCTAATTTTTCGTAATCTTGGCCAGGCATCACTTTCATAAATTCATACTTAACAAAACTGTTTTGTGCGTTAGCAGTCATTAAGCTTAGAAAAAGGAATAAAAAAAGAATAATTTTTTTCATATTATAAATATTTTATAATTTAAAATACCAATTAATTTTCTTTTTTTATAAAAAAAGTTTATTACTAATTTTTTAAGAAAAAAAATGAAAATGTAAAGCATTGATTAACAATTTATTCATGTTGTTAAAAAGTAAACTGTTTAAAAAAGTATATATTTATAAAAAATACACTATGAAAAAAATGATCCTTTATGCTGCTTTTGCATGCATCACCATTGTTTCTTGTAAAGAACAAAAAGAAGTTGAAAATGCTGACAAGTACAAGAAAAATTTAGAAGTGGCTAAACAGTTTATTGAAGCTTTTTCTACTAAAGACAGTACAAAAGAAGCTTCTTTACTTGCGGAAAATTTCAAATGGACAGGACCTGCAATGGGACAAGACTCCTTACCAAAAGATTCATTGTTGGTAAGTGATAAACAAATGATGAATACTTTTAACGAAATTAAATTAACCAATACTGAATTTGTACCAGGAGTTGATCCAGTTACTTTCAAATTGGATGGTGGAGTGCGCGTATATGGAATTTGGACAAGTAAAGTAATCAGTACTGGAAAACCAACAAAATTTAAATATTATGCAGTATTTGGCTTTAACGAGGCTGGAAAAATAATTTCACTAGAGGAATATGCAAACATGGAAGATTTGATGAAAGGATTACAATAATTGAATAAAAATGTAGAAAATGAAACCCTATTTAACATACTTATTTTTAATTTTTCTGCCATTTAGCGCATTCTCTCAATATGACACAATTTACAGTACTACAGAAAAGATAGTAGGAATTGTAAAAGAAATTGGTGAAAATAGTGTAAAATATACATACCCTAACGAAGATTTAATTAATAACATCAATAAGAATGTAATCAGAAAAATTAAATTTAAATCTGGCAGGCTCCAAACCTTCTCGAATATGAGTGGATATAAGACAGTGAAATCAGGACTTGATTATGAAAATGTATCTATATCAACTGTTTTTGAGGAAGTAAAAGGTTTATATAAAATTGGAGAGGCAGGTGCAAAAGCCAAAGGAACAACAGCGTTAAGTTCAATTGAAAAAGTAAAAGAGAGGGCTATTAGAAAAATGAAAATTACAGCAGCCATGCAAGGAGCTAATGTAATCTATCAGACACAAATTTATACAACAGACAATATACCTGGGGAAACAAATGGTTTAGGTTTTACAACAAAAGCGGCTCAACCTACACAAACTACTATTTCAGGTGTTGCTTATGCTAGCGAATTACCTTCTTTTGAGGAATTTAAACAACTATTAGCAAATAGAACCAGATTTAATCTTGTAAACATTTATGAATTTGAAAGCGTGTATAATATTTTAGACCCTTTTAATACAAATACCGATATTAAAACTAAAAATGTTTCAAGAATAGTTGAAATTAACTCAATTACAGAAGAAAGCGGCTTAATTTATGTTCAAGCTAAGATTGAAAAAGAAAGCAATTCAAAATTCCGAGTAATTTTCTTTAATAACGACGAATTTACACTTGAATATAAAACTGATAAAGGTATTTATAATTTCAGGGTAAGTATTTTGAATTAATAGCACTTTTACAATTTTCAGGATACCATTTCCTATTCATTAGAGAAGCCCGGCTAAAGCCGGGCTTCTCTAATTTTTTCAAAAATAAAACTACATTTTGTTTACTAATACTAAAATTCGTTTTTTTACAAATTCTGCATTATCACCAATGGCAATCATTCTTCCCATACTTCCCATTCCATCATTTTCTTGTTTATTTTTTTTAAATGAAGCGTCTCTTACTTTTAACCATGCAAATTGATCTGATTTATAATTTTTCTTTTGCATGTCATTTTCTAGATATGCCATCCCTTTTTGATACACTATATTTAATAAATAATCGAGTTCATCAAAATATGTTGTAACGCATCCTGTCATCGCGATTCCTTTGTCTAGACAAGTTTGTTGTGTTTTTTCAACATTCTTTAATTGTGTTTTTATTTGCTGTTTAAAATTGGTTTTAAAAGTTAAAGATGGAATTGCATTGTCCATCTTTTCTATATTGCTGTTAATGATCCATCCAATGATGTTGGTAGGAAATTTTTTATTTTCACCTTCCCTATCATTTAACTTATTCAAGTTAAATTTTGTACTAGCATTCATCTCAACATAAAGCCATTCCGTTCCAACCTTATCTTTATATTGAGCAAATACTTTACCTTTTGCATAAAACTTTGGCTGAGCAATGATATTGCCTGTTGCTTCATATGCTTCCATTTTATCGTAGTCCTGTAATGTTGTATCATCTATTTTAGGCGCAAACCTTAGATTCGTTTTTTCTGCGAGGTTGGTAAATTGGAATGAATTGCCTAATAAAGTAGTTGGTTTTTGTGTACTTGATAATAATTGAGATTGATAAATTTGAGCGCAGTTTAATTTATTTTCAATTGCTTTTATTTTAAAAATTTTTTGAATAAAAGAATATTCAGCACAACATCCCTTATCAAGTATATATAAATAAGTAGCCGTATCTGTTATTTTAAAATCAATTATATTTTGTCTTGTAGAAAATACTTTTTCATAATTACCCTCTATTTTTTGGAAAATTTCAGTTTTATTTCCTTCCTCCCCACTAAATCCATTAAAAATAAGTTCTTTGTTACCATCTTTATTGAGGTCTAAAAAATGAATTGCAGCTAATAAACCATTTTCTGTTTGGTCAACTTCATCCACTTTTTCTTTAGAAAGTTGATTAAAATAATTAAAGTATTTTTCTTTATTATTTTTAATAAAATTTAAGGCTTCTTGATTTTCCTCAGCATTTAAAAGCCCCCATACATAATTTTCCGTGATTACAGGGAAGTTAAAATCTTTCCATTGAGCAGCACAATAATTTTTGATCACCATATTTGTAGTAAATAAGATGATTGTTAATAAAATTATTTTTTTCATAAGTTACAATTTTTTAATTTTTTGTGGAGCAATCCATTCATCCCATTCACTATCATATCCATCATAATGAACCAAATGAAGACATAAAAACTTATTAATTACTTTTCCAGGATACCATTTATCATCGTATGCACTCAAAGCACTTACTTTTGACCCTATGGGCAAATCTTTTTCACACGAAAACGATTTAAGTCTATTTAAAGTAAGCCATTCTGACTCATTATTTGTGTAACTATAAAAACGAACTTTATAATTATTTTTTCCATCTGCATCCTCTACAAAACCCAAGTAGTCTTGTCCATCATAAGCCACCTTAACGCGCTTGCCAACCAATAAATTTTTCTTGACGGGTACATTGTTAGCCACCACCCAATTTTTCATATTATTGGGTATAAAATAATAAGCCTTTTGTCCTTCAACAGTTGCCATTTCTTCATCTATATATTTTGCCAATTCTGAAACCGTAATGGCCCCATTGTTGTCAAAATCAATGAAATTTTTTCCTTGTAAGCCATACAATAAAGCATTTGAAAAAGTCCAATTGCTGGTAGACGTATTGGTTGGTACAACAGAGTTTAAAGCAACATAGGCACGTTGCGGATATTTCTTTATTTCATTAGCCAACCCTCCTGAATTACAACAATCTGCAGTAAAAAAGGCCATATTACCAGCGAAATTTGTGTTGACTGTTTGTACAATTTCTTCTGCTGACCACTCATCCCCTTTATAGGTTACAAAACAAACTTTATCAGCCTCGTTCTTATATCCGTGTCCAGCATAGTAAAAAAATAATTTATCCTCTTTATTGGCTTGCTTAATGAATTTTACAAATTCAGAACGAACTGTACTTGTGGATGCTTGCTTGTCTTTTAAATATAATATTTGATTCGCAGGCACTCCATTGTTCTTAAAAAAATGAATAATTTTTTCATCTATCCTACCTGCTTTGTCAAAAGTTGACAAACTCGTATCTGCCCATTCTAATAAACTAACCATAACAACCCAAGTTTTACTAAAGCCAGTTTTGGATTGTGCTAATAAAAAGGAATGTACCGAAAACAATAAAAAGGTTAGGAACAGAATTTTTTTCATGATAAATAATTTTCGGAATTTTAAAAAAAAATTTCTACAGTAAGACGATTAAAATGATTAATTTTATGTTATCAATTAACCCAAAATCTAAACAAAATGAAAAAAAAAGAATTCAAAAATGAAGTGGAAACAAAACTACATGCCACATTTGGTCATTTAGCAACAGATGTTGAAAAAAAATTCAATACCATCGTAAAAAAAGTTGCAGGATTATTAACTGAAGTGCTACATAAAAAACCAGTTAAAACTAAAACGATAAAACCAAAGACTATTACAGCTAAAACACCTGTTAAAAAGGCAGTTTCAAAAAAGAAAGCTCCAGCTAAAGTGGCAAAGAAAGCAGTGAATAAGAAAAAATAGTATGTACCTATACAAAAAAACCATCCTTGAAAGGATGGTTTTTTTGTATAGACATTATAAGCCTTACTTTCTTAATGATTAATCAATATATTCTCCGCCTAACTTATCATAATCATATTCATCCAATACTTTTACAATTTTTGACAATTCTTGTCCGCTTTTTATCGATTTTACTTTTTTCTCATGTAAATCAATTTGTATTTCTCTATTTTCACCATTAACAACGGGCTTTAAATAAATAGACCACTCATCTCTGCTTGTTTCGATATAAGCTTCACTAGATTCATCGTCTATTAAAGCTAACCACTTGAGAGATTCACCATCTCGATCTTTACCTACCCAAATCCACTCTGTTACATGTTGGTCGTCACCATGTATTGTTTGAAAATAAGCACAATTTTCAGGCTTAAAAAAAGACTGGGCAAAAGTTTCATTTTTTGCAAAAATGTTTAAAGTAATGAACAGTAAACTTAGGAATACAATTTTTTTCATTTTATAAATTTTATTGTTTCCTAAATATAAAGCAAAAAATAAAAAAGTAGGTAAATAGTTGCTTATTTTATCATTATTAACTCAAGCAATTAAATCAGCAATGATTTGATCAAGTTGTTCAGGGTTTGCTTGATAAGCCGTGAATGCTGACTTAAATAATTTGCAATTAAAATAAAATACTTTCGTCATTTCCAGAAAAGTTTCGGCATCTACAGCATCAAAAACACTTACCGGTACAATTGATTTTAAGATTGCTTCTCCAGTATTATTTAAAAATACATGACCTATTGCTGAAATTTCATTGAATTTATTAAAAAATAGTAAGCTATTTTCTTGTTGTGCTTTAATGGTTATAAAACCAACACTAAAAGTGAATTGCATTAATTGAACCCTTCCTAGCTGTTCCTCCATATTGGGTATAAACACAATTGAGAAAGACATGTTTGTGGAATCAATTATCCAAAGTGAAGAAATCCCTTCAATAATGTTTCGATCATCTATTAAAACTTTTTCATACACCTCTTGTAAATAGGTTTGATATAGGCTTAATTGGTATTGTTGCTTAGCAATAATAAATTCTTTTTTCATATACATGATTTTTATCTACCACTTTTCATAGCACCTACAATTTTGTGTACTGAACGATAAACGCCTTCCGTACCGCTATCAGTTTCTAAATAAACAGCCGGTGGATATACCCCTGCTGCATTTACAATTCTCTCAACTTTTTCAATTTCAGTATCAAATGTGGTAGATCCTGGTTCAATTTTTGCATACATTCCCATTATTTGCTTTGTATGCATTACATATTCGGCGTGTTTTACAGAACTTTCTTCATTTATAGCACTGCCAACCGCAAATGCAGTCCCAAAAAATCCATCTGCATTTTCTACATCTTTCCCTTTTTCCCCATCAAACCCATTTTGATTCTTTAAAATTTTATTTAGAGAAACCGAAGCAGCTACAATTGCCTTTGTCGTACCTGCTGCTCCATGTAATATTCCTGCCGCAATTTGGCCCCCAGGAACTAAAATTGCAATATTACCTGCAAGTACCATAATATCAGAAGCCATAGCTACTACACCGTGTCTTACCCTTTTATGGTTAATTTCAATCATTTTACTGATTAAATTATACTCATTTAACCTAAATATAAACGCATCAATATCTTTATTAGGAATGTTAATCTTATTTTTTTTGTATTTGGTGATAATCGTTTCTTGTTCTTGAGGTGACTTTGCAATTGCATCCCCTAATTCTTGTAATGCAGTAGGTTGAACTCTATAATAGTCATGCCAACTTAACAAAGCACCCCGAGATTCAGAAAAGAATAGTTTAGAATTTCGAAAATAAGGTGATAGATCAATAAATTGTTTTTCATGTGCTTCCATATCTGCAACCGCTTCTTGTGCATTCCATCTTTGGAAAATACCAACTGCAATTGTTGCCGTAGAAATCACTAATCCCAACCCAGGCACAACAGTACTAAAAGCAGAGATCGTGGGGCCTCCAGCTAAAGCAATAATGCCATGTGCTGCTTTAAGCCCATTATAAGAAGCCTTAGCGGCATTTTTTAACAACTGAGCAGCAGCCAATTTATCCATTTTCTTGGCACCGCTTATTAAATCTTTAGCATCATTCAACAATTCGACTGCCGCTAAAATTCCTAATAGAGGCCCCGTTAATGATTCATCTAATTCATGCTTTTGCTCTTCAGTCATTACTTTTTCACCGAGCACTTCAACATTGCCTTGTAATGGAGTTTTAGATTCCCCAGCTGCGTCTATTTTATCCTCTTTTTCTGCCTCCCCTTTTTTTCTTAAACTTTCAGCGTTTGCTAATTCAAGGGGACTAGCTAGTTCTCTCCCTTTTTTCTTAGCTCCATCTGAAACAACCCCTATTGCTGAAGCAGATTCATGCATAATTTCCCTATAACTACTTAGTACTTTTAAACCTGCCCAATTTATACCATCATTTGCGGCTTTAACACGATTTACAAAATTAATCTGTAAAACTTTTTGTGGTGGAACTATTATACTCACCCCCCTTTCTCTCGTCATCGGAATGATTTCATCCGCTTCCATTGTTTCTGTTGTCATTCCACCATCTTCAACAACCTCATCTGCTAAATTATCAGAGGCAGATTTTTCAGATTTCTCTGCCAAATATGCTTCTCTCGCACTTGATAATTTTTTAGATTCAGTTTGATTCTCTATTGCATTTAAATCATCTAATGCTCCTTCGTGAAGTAAAGAGGGACTCGTGTCTTCATTTGCAATGATAGATTCTGGTGCAGCTGGTAAAGCTTTCCCTCCAGAAATTTTATTTTGCTGAGATGAAGCATCATTTTTTTCTTTATTTTCTCTCTTTGACAACATTTACAAAAAAAATTACTTTATGATCAAAAACACATTGGTCCCAATATCATCTTTCTCCAAAGGAGTCCATTTTTTTACATCCACTTCATATATGGCATTGTAAATTGTCTTTGTAACAATATCAATTTTTAATTTAGCAGCATAAAACATATTATTGCTAGGGTCTTCATTTATTTCCTCAAAAGTAACAGAATCATCATTTGCTTCTACTAGCTTAAACTTTTTTGTCGTTTTCGAAGTAGCAGTTTTATTATAAATAAATTCACTTGTTAAACTCCACTGACTCCCTTCTTCTTTTTCTAAAGTATTTACTTTGTTAATTAATTCGTTTTTCCACTTTAAACTTGTCACTTCTTTAGCTTTCAGGTTTTCATCTATATCAATAACATCAGGTTGTTCAAGTTCGACAGGATCATTATTGGCATTGACAAATTCATTTTTTTGTTTACTTAATTTACCATTTTCAGTAACAATTATTTTTTTAGTGGTAAAATTTACTTGAATATTCATTCCAAATTCTTTTTGTTCAAAAGTAATTGAATTGTCATTTGCTTCGATTACATTGAACCCACTGATTTGGGTTAGGCTACCATCTGTCCCTTTTTGACTAAATTGCCATTCTGCCTCTTTGTATTTGAGTAAACTTGCAGGAACATTGTCTATCTTAAAATTAATTTTTGTCGCATTTTTTCCAGTTACTTGTGAAAAACCAGTTAAAGTAATGAACAGTAAACTTAGGAATACAATTTTTTTCATTTTTAAATTTTATTGTTATTCTAAATATAGAACAAAAAATAAAAAAGGAGGTATATAGTTGCTTATTTTATCGTTATTAGATACGATTCAGCATCTATAGCATCAAAAACACTTACCGGTACCATTGATTTTATGATTGCTTCACTAATATTATTACAAGGTATCTTGTAGTGCTTTATCAACACCCGGAACTAAAGCATTCACATCATCGGGTGCACTTTTATTCATAAAACCTTCATTTTCAGTAACAGCTCCTGATCTAGACCGACCAGTCGATTCATTAAGTGCTTTATCAACTTTAAACTGGTCATATTCCCCTTTTACATCATTTCGCTTTCCGACTAATTTTAAAATTTTTCCAAATGACTTGAATAACACTAAATTGTTGCCGGTGCCCTTGGTTGACTTAAAATAAATCCCGTCTTTATTTTCTATTCTTGCTTTTTTTTCAACTTCAACAGGTGAATTAATAACTAATCCATCAAATGGCGGTTTGGTTAAATCTGAAATAGATCCTGCGCCAGCATTTGCTTGATATTCAATTTTTTCAACTGCTCCTCTTGGATCTTTAGGATTGTCATTTTCATGTGCATTGATTTCTGCAAAACTTGTTTCAACATTTGTTGCAAGGTAAAATCCACCACCAAATCTTGAAGCTGGATTAAAAAATCCAGGGTTAATGCTACTTTCGATTCCTTTGCCAGCATATTCAGTAGTCGTAACATGGAATAAATTAGGAAGTGCTTTTATATCAGGTCCGATTTGATCAACTGCTCCCTTTTCTCCTATATCTTTCGAAGCCTTTTTCCACATTGGATCATAGGTAGCATCATTTTGAACTTCCTCATCGGTTTCTTCAGGGATTGTATCTAATTCCAAATATTTTTGTTTTTGAATAATGTCTTTCTTTTGAATTGACCCTAATTCACTTATTGATTTTTGTTGTATTGGTGCATCATTTTCCACATTTGCCATTTGTAAAGCTTGTGCGCCCATCAAATCTGCTTCTTTTTCTAAATTTTCATCATCATTTACGGCTACATCTCCATGAAATTGAGCAGTAGGCTTAACCCTTCCTTGTGCTTGTTGCACTACATGCCAAGCTTCATGAGGAAGATGTTTTTCTTGACCTGAGCCAACATGAATATCACTCCCTTGTGCATAAGCATGTGCTTTTAGTTGTGCGGGTTTAGAAGAATTATAATGAACTTTAACTTCATCCATTGACATACCTGATAAGCTTTCTATACCTGATTTTAATTGTTTAGGTAATCCATTTTTATTTTCTGGAGCTGATGCTAGTTGTTTAGGTTCAGCATTTGTATCATTCAATTGAATTGGCGGAAATAAGTTGGATGATTTTAATTGAAGTACCGGAACAGTGGGTAGTGATTTACTATTATCGACAGTTTTTTGCTGTACAATTGCTTTTGAAGTTGCTTTATTTGAATGTTCAGCTAACATTTATCGTGCAACTAATTTGTTGATGATTGAATTAAATTACTGTAAAATAAACGAATTTTTTTTAATTTTCTGAATAAAACAAGGAAAAATGCTGAATAAAAAAATTATGCAACTTGCTTTTAATAATCCATAAATTTTATTTGTGCTTAAACCAACAATTGGATTCATTTTCATAGGCCTTAAACACTGTATTGACAGGTTTACCATGCTTAACCAACTCATTGTATTTAGTCCGGATTAAATAATTAAAAGCACCCATGTCACCCGTATATCCTGTTGTATTGTTCACATTAAATTGAGCGTGTATTGCACATAAGTCAAGCATAAAAGCTTGCATAACTGAAATTGTCCCCCCAACGATTCCACAATTTAACAATGGGTGTGCTTTAAATTGAGATTCATAATTTGCGTAATCTTTAATTTGGATTCTAAAATGTTCACCATGCTTGTGCATCCATTCATTGGCTAAATTTATTGGCTCATCCCCACAAAAAATAGATGATAAGTGCCCTAGGTAAAAGGGATGAATGAAAGGATTACTAAGCACCAATACATCAGTGACGTCTGTGAAAAAAACATGTTTAATATATTGATTCGTTTTTTGCAAAAATTGAGAATACAAAAAGTACCTAAATACATTGGGATTAAAAGTAGCGTCATATTCAACTTTCACAAACTTCAAATGTTTACTTTGATACAATTGACAGGTTTTTTCACTAAAATTATTATGAAATAGAATGCCTTGAAGTCCTAATTTTTGAATAGACATGGCCCAAGCTGAGACCAACGAAAAATCATCATCTTCAAGGATTGTGTTTCTATTCACATCATAAATGCCCGTTAGGTGTGATGCAATTATTAGCTTGTCCTGGATGGTAAAATCAATTTCCAAATTTGGTATTTTTTTTAATGGTAGCGGTAATACTCCCTATATTATTTCGGTAATAAATGTAGGTTCTTAAATTTACTTTTTTAACATTAAAAAGTTGTTGCGCTTTATCATAAAAATCAGCATCAGCTGCATACATTTTTTGAAAAGGAATTTGCTGGAATACTTCTTTTTTCCCAAACAAAGTGGCAAATAAAATACATTCGTCTACATGAATTAATTTATCATGATCAAAGCGATCTGGAACAAAATAATCACTAGGGTCATTGACAACAGTATGTGTTGTGGTTGCTATTAAATCATGTGTGCCAATTTCAGCTAAACAACTACTCAAATGATTGGGCTTATACTCATCATCAGCATCAATAATCGTAATGTAGGCACTATTACTAATTTGTACACCTCTGTTAATGGAACTGGATTGACTCCGATTTTTATGTCTTAGATAAGTGATTTTGTCTTCGTGTTGTATCACATATTGAATTAATTGATACTGCAAATCCAAATCGCTGCCATCATCCAATATGATGAATTCAAAATGGGTGAAATCTTGGTTCAACACTGAATCAATCGCTCTTTTAATTAAAGGAAAAGAGGTATTGTACACAGACATTAGAACGGTGATGGTGTATTTAAATTGCAAATAATTTTTTTTTAAAATTAAAATTTTTAATTGAACCTTTTATAGTAAGGCTTCATATAATATTTCAACAGTATGCATAGCAACTACCCCTGTTCCATCTTTGATTTGATGTCTACAACTGGTTCCTGGTGCAGCAATGATACATGTTTTATTAGCTTCCCTTACTTTTGGAAATAAAACCAATTCTCCAATTTCCATTGATAACGCATAATGTTCTTTTTCATACCCAAAGGAACCCGCCATGCCACAACAGCCAGAAGGTATGGTTTCCACTTTATAATTGGCAGGGATGGAAAGCACTTTAACCGAATCTGATAAATTGCCTACGGCTTTTTGTTGACAATGTCCATGCAATAAAATAGCTTTTGACTTTTGTGTAAATTGTGCTGCTGTAATATGACCAAGTTCCATTTCCTTTGCTAAAAACTCATCTATATAAAAAGTGTTCGAAGCCAAGTTTTTTGCTAAATGTTGATTTTCATCCAAAGCTAAATCGGGGTATTCATCCCTAAAAGTTAATATTGCCGAAGGCTCCAGTCCGAGCAATGGATTTTCTGCTGTCACCAATGTCCCCAACAATTCAATATTTTTATTCGCAATTAATTTTGCCTTTCGCACCAGTCCTTTAGACAACCAAGTTCTTCCACTTTCTTCATGTGTTGGTATAATAACTTCATAGCCCAAAGCTGTCAATAATTGAACAGCTTTTATACCCATATTGGCATCATTGTAATTTGTGAATTCATCGCAAAATAAATATACTTTTTTTATTGGATTTGAAGGAGCAACATATTGTTTATTATACCAAGCTTTAAGGGTTTGTTTTGAGATGGTTGGCATTGAACGTTTTACAGAAAAGCCCACCAATGCTTTTATTGTAGCACCAGTGATTGCATTGCCCATCACAAAATTATATGCCCTTGGAAACAATGAACCCAATTTTGCTGTTGCGGTAAAATTGGCAATTAAGGTTGATCTTAATGGTACTCCATTGGCATCATAATAATGCTGCAAAAACTCTGCTTTTAATTTAGCCATATCCACATTAGAAGGGCACTCGCTTTTACATGCCTTGCAACTTAAACACAAACTCATGACATCATAAATTTCTTTGTGATTGTAGCGATTATCTTTCGTTGAATGCGTTAAAAACTCTCTTAAAATATTGGCTCTTGCTCTTGTGGTATCTTTTTCATTTCTTGTGGCCATATAGGAAGGACACATGGTACCACCGGATAAATGTGTTTTACGACAATCGCCCGAACCATTACACTGTTCAGCATGTTGTAAAATATCCTGCTTGTGAAAACGAAATATGGTTTCAAATGCTGGCGTAATTTGTCCTGGCTCATACCGAAGCATACTATTCATGGAAGGCGTATCAACAATCTTGTTCGGATTGAAGATATTATTAGGATCCCAAGTTGCTTTCACTTGTTTTAGTAAAGCATAATTTTTTTCTCCTACCATTTGTTTAATAAACTCACCACGCAATCGCCCATCTCCATGTTCACCACTTAAGGAACCATTGTATTTTTTTACAAGCGTGGCTACTTCTTGAGCAATTATTCTGAATAACTGATTGCCCTCCTTCGTTTTTAAATTAATGATGGGTCTTAAATGAATTTCACCCGACCCTGCATGTGCATAATGTACTGCATGCAAACCATGCTTTTTTAATATCTCGTTAAAATCACGAATATAATTAGCTAAATCTTCAACATCCACTGCTGTATCTTCAATCACGGGTACCGCTTTTTCATCCCCAGGGAGGTTACTTAATAAGCCCAGCCCAGCTTTGCGCAATGTCCATATTTTTTTGGTATCTGCTCCAAACAAAACAGGAAAATGATATCCTAATCCTGCAGCGCGCATATCCGCTTCCACTGCATTGGTTAATGCCAATATCTCTTCCCTCGTTTCTTTCACAAACTCAATTACTAAAATGGCACCAGGATCACCTTGAACAAAAAATCGGTTCTGCCTTTGTTCTTTATTTTCCTTCGTACATTCTAAAATATAATGGTCAATTAATTCACTTGCACTAGGATGGTATTTTAAACCAATCAAATTGGCATGTAAAGATTCATCTATAGAATTAAAATGTACACATAATAAACCCGTTTCTTTGGGAGGTGCAGGAACTACATTTAGTTTTATCTCTGTGATCAATGCCAATGTTCCTTCCGATCCAGCTATCAAACTACAAAAATTGAAATTTTCACCTCCAGCAGTAAATGGATCCATCTCAACTAATAAATCAATTGCATAGCCTGTATTTCGTCGCTCAACAGATTTTTTTGGAAACTCTTTTCTAATTTCTACTTGATTTTCATAATTGCTAAATAAGCTTCGAATGGATTTATAAATATTGCCTTCTAAATTCCCTAAGGCACATTTTGCATGAAAATCATCTGTCGAAATACTTTTAAAAACCGTTTCAGTGCCATCACTTAATAAGGCTGCCACTTCAATTAAATGTTCTCTCGTACTTCGATACACCACCGAATTAGAACCACATGAATTATTACCCACCATTCCTCCAATCATGGCTCTATTGGCAGTGGATGTTTCTGGACCGAAAAATAAATTATGCGGTTTTAAAAATATATTAAGTTCATCTCTAATTACACCTGGTTGCACACGCACCCAACCTTCCTCTTTATTTAATTCAATTATTTGATTAAAATATTTGGAAACATCTACAATCATGCCACTTCCTACTACCTGACCAGCCAATGATGTACCCGCAGTTCTTGGAATTAAGGAAGTATTATGCTCAAGTGCAAAATGAATTAACAAAATTAAGTCTTGCTTGGTTTTCGGAATAGCAACCGCCAATGGTAATTCGCGATAACTTGAAGCATCTGTTGCGTATAAAGTACGCATGGTTTTGTCAAAAAAAAGTTCCCCTTCTAAAGACTTTGCCAGCTTTTGTAAATGTTGCTTCATGAAGACTGATTCAAAAACAAATTTACTTATAAATGTACATTCTACCTATCAATTATACAAGCTATCGTGTTAATTTATATTACCTTTGTAAAAATTTTGTAGATGAAATGGTTGAAATTCATATTAATCCTTGTAATTGCTTTCAATGCATTTACAGCAAATGCACAAAAAAAAGAACGAAAAGGAGAATTTTATATTTCTTGGGGTTACAATAAAGAATGGTACACCAATTCAAATGTTCAAATTAATCAACCCAGCTTAGGCAATAACTTTACATTCCAAAATACTAAATTAGAAGACCATCCAGGATGGGATGATGCTTTATTAACAAAAGCCATTAGCATTCCACAATACAATTATAGAATTGGTTATTTTATTGACAAAGACAAAGACATCGCCATTGAGATCAACTTTGACCACACAAAAGCTTTGTTCCTGGACAACCAAAAAGTGCATATGGTAGGCACATACAATGGTAAAGCGGTGGACTCTAGTTTTGTTTTTTCAAAAAATGGTACAGGTACATCAAGAAATTATTATTACTTAAACAATGGTGCTAACTTTTTACTTTTCAATATTGTAAAAAGAAAAAAATTTACTAAAATATCAACAAAAGATTTTGCGTTTGATGGATTAGCAAAAGTGGGTTTTGGTCCCGTAATTCCTCACGTAGAAAATTGCTTATTTGGTGTAAAAAATAATCAATTGTTTCAGTTTGGAGGTTGGAATACTGGTGCTGAATATGCCATTCGTAGTACATTCAAAAAAAGTCTTTACGCTGAATTTGCAGGAAAAGTTGATTACGCTTATTACTATAATTTAGCGGTAAACCAAGGAACAGCAAAACAGGGTTTTGGAACCCTTGAGTTTATCTTTAATTTAGGATACACCTTCCCAATGGGTCCAAAGAAAGAAGTAAAAAAATAAATGGTAAATACTACAAAGTATTGATCATCTCAACTTCTTCCTCTTCTACTAATTCGATACTTGCTTTTTTGACAATTACTTTACGGCCAATATAATAAATAAGGGAAGCCGTTAATGTACAAAATGCCATCACTCCTGTCATAGGTAAAGTAGTTGGATTATTAAACACACTTACCATTGCCGACATCAATGCACCTACACTCATTTGAATAAATCCCATTAAGGCTGAGGCGTTACCTGCATTTTTTGCAAATGGCGCCATGGAAAGTGCTGATGCATTGGGAAATAAAAATCCTTGGCAACATAAAAATAATAATACCAATACGATTGTCGAATACAATTCGCTGTACCCAAATAAAGAAGTAGACACTAAGATAATTCCAAT
>Ga0114960_10001593_pt1 | contig 18003 bp, 10 predicted proteins | sample C_130625_MF_Meta_FD_92637 | JGI IMG/M metagenome (GOLD analysis project Ga0114960, IMG submission 92637) | Freshwater microbial communities from Lake Croche, Canada to study carbon cycling - C_130625_MF_MetaG | ecosystem: Environmental > Aquatic > Freshwater > Lake | place: Lake Croche, Canada... | reverse complement strand
TTATTAATATATTTTTTCCAGTCAAAACTTTTATAATCTTTATATAAAAATATATTCTCACATATTCTGTTTTCATCCTTACCATGATTAATCCAATGTTTCCATGCATCTTCTTTTGAATCAACACATGATAAATCCGCATAATTACTAACATAAGATTCCCAATCAAAAGCCTCGTAATCTTCTAAATTAGTTAAACTACTTATTATTCTATTTTCATCCTTGCCATGATTAATCCAATGTTTCCATGCATCTTCTTTTGATTCAATACATGATAAGTCATCATAATTACTAACATAAGATTCCCAATCAAAAGCTTCATAACCTTCATAATGTTCTAAATTAATTGTATTACTTATTAATCTATTTTCATCCTTTCCATAATCATTCCAATGTTTCCATGCTTCTTTTTTTGAAGAAATATAAGATAAATCTTCATTATTTTTAATATAAGATTCCCAGTCAAAGTTTTCATATTCTTTATCACTTTCTATATTGTTATCTTTCTCCTTATTTTTTTTGAGTATAACTCTATTTTCATGTTTTCCATAATTAATCCAATGATACCATGCATCTTCTTTTGTGTCAATTAAAGTTAAGTCATCGTAGCTATTAATATAAGTTTCCCAGTCAAAATTTAAAAACTCTGTAATTAGTTTTTTTTTGCTAAAACTCCTTTCCTTCATAAATATATATTACAAATAAATAAATTTTAGTTTTCAATCCAATTTTAGTTTTCAACCCAATTTTTATATACAAAAATATCTCCGTACCATCTTTTATTATTTACCGGATAGTTAATATTTTTAGAATAAAAAGCTAAAAATCCTATCATCCAAGAAAATGTTCCACCTGATAAAATAATGTTATTACATGTGCTTCCAAACATTATGGTTTCCTCTTCATTTAAGTTAATAGTTTTTAATGAATATTTTTGAATTAAGTTATAACAAATGGAACTATTTAAATTATCGCTAGATATATACCCATTTTCAAAAGTGCATTTTTTTATAACATTATCATAATAATCAAAGCTATTATGTGATGAGATTTCTTCAACGTCATCTAATCTTACATGTATATATAAATCATTGTTATTTCTGTATCTTTCAATAAATTTATTTTTTTTAATAATTTTTTTTCTAATTTCATTTTTATTAAAATAAATTTCTAGGTATAAACAAAATTCATAATTTTGAAACCAACTATTGTTTGTTATAATTATATTTGTAAAATTATCTTTCTTATTTATTAAATCAAAATAATTTATTTCTGTAAGATATGTATTATTTTCATAAGTATTACTACCTATAAATAGATCAATACCCAAATTTAAGAATTTGTCATAATATTTATATGTAGTTTTTAAATTATAATTTTTTGAAATGAAATGTAATACCATATTTACAAAGAATAGATTTCCAAAGCGACCATTATGTACTTCAGTATTATTTACAATAGGATTATTATTAATTTCTAAAACTCTATTCTCTCTATGTCCATGCAATATCCAATGATGCCATGCTTGATCTTTATCTAAAAAGGTATTCAAATCACTATTATCAGTAATATATTTTATCCAATCAAAATTTTTTTTAATATTTAAAAGATGATTAAAATTTTCTTTCAATTTAATTAAGTTATTTTCATTATTTTCATTACTTTCAGCAGAAGTGTCATAATAAAAAAAAAATTCTCTATTTTCATTTTTTCCATGGTTATCCCAATGTCTCCATGCTTCATCTTTTGTTTGAATATGATTTAAATCTAAATACTTACTTGTATATTTTTGCCAATTAAAATTTTCATAATTTTTTTCCATTGATTATAAATTATATTATTAAACTATAATAAAAATAAGTAATAAAACATAAAATATAAAAATTTAAATAAAAATTATTAATACTATGTATAATGAAAACAATTATACATGTATGGACACATGAATTTAATATTAATCAACAACACTTAGCTAAATATAATTATTACAATGAAAAGGAATTTTATTTTGGTTTAGGAGACTTAATGAGATCTACTATTAAATTATACGAGCTATCTAAAATAATGAATTTTAGATTAGTAGTAGATTTACAACTTCATCCTATATCATCTTTTTTAGAAATACAAAAAACAGAACATAGTGATTTTGTTTTACAAAACAAAAATAATATAGATTATGTTTGTTATGGTGCTGTAGAAGACTATATTAATGAAAGTAATACAGATATTTTACTAATATTAACAAATGATTTTTTTAATGGAGTTGTGACAAATGATTGTAAAGCTTTCATGAAAAATATTTTAAAACCAACATCTGAATATCAAGAATACATAAATTTTCAATTATCAAAATTGCCTTTTCCCAACTATAATATAATTCATTATAGATTAAATGACGATGAATTTAAAAATGGCAGTGTTGGTAAAAATATTGAATACTTAAATAGTATGGTTTATAGTTTAAATATTAATAAAGAATGTAATGATGTTTTATTAACAGATTCAATATCTTTTAAAGAACATTCATTTTTAAATAGTGATGTTTATATATTTGACACAAAAGTATGTCATTTAGGTTTATCCAAAGACTATCATGCTATAAGAGATACTTTATTTGAATTATTTTTAATAACAAGATCATCAAAAATTAAAACATATTGCAAAATTCATAATGTTTCAGGGTTTGTAAAATGGATTTCTGAAATATATGATATTCCTATTCAAATCTTATCATCTTAACAAAATCGGTTGTTACTTTAAGACCTGTTTCTAAAGCAGTAAATTCAAAATCCTTAAAATATGTGTCAAAAACCTTTACATTTGGTTTCATAATATTGTTTTCATCTAATATATTATCATTTTTAAACAAAATACTTTTTTTATAATTAAACAAGTTTGCTATTCTATTTGTTAAATTATCTAGTGTAACTATACCATCTTTATTAAATACAATAATAGTTCCTTTTATATTTTCTGTTGAAATACATACTTCTACTATTTTTGAAATATCATCAACAAAAACTAAGTTTACAAGTGTATTTTTATTAGAGTTAACAATCATATCAGTATTATTGTCCATATTTTTTTTTATATTTGCAATCATTGATGGCACAATTCTAGCATTTATAGAAAAGTCATCATAACATCCAAATATATTTGTCATTAATAAACAAATAATGTCTATTTTGTATTCATTCATAAATAATTTTATTTGTGCATCTAAAACCTTTTTTGATGTTAAGTATCCAATATTGTAATTAATATTACACATTTGTATATCAGTTTCATCATAATTTTCATGTATATTATCACCAAATAATCTATAAGAAGAAAATACAATTATTTTTTTTATATTTAGATTCTTACATGAGTTCAAAATATTTGCATTCAAAATTATATTTTCATTTAAAATATCATAATCATGTAATTTGTTATTTTTCACAGAACTACCGACTACTCCGCAACAATTAATTACAATTTCAGGATCAATTTCTTTTATAGCTATTTTTAATAGCTGTTCATTTTTGAAATCTACATCTTTTCTATCAATACAAAAAATGGTATAATTACCTTCTAAATATTTTTTTATATTTTTACCGATAAAACTAGTAGATGCTAAAATTAATATTTTTTTTTCCATACTATTAGTATATGTTTGAAGTTATTGAATTAAACGAATCAAAGAATTTAATGAAATCATTAAACGTAGTTATTTATGGTACTATTAGAGATATTGAAGAACATTTTATAAAATCATTTACAAATTTAGATTTATTATCTTCATTTTTTAATAATGTATATATTATTATTTTTGAAAATGATTCTTTAGACAATACACGAAATATATTAACTAGTTGGGCATCATCTGGTAATCCTAATGTTATTAAACATTTAATTTTAGATAATAATTTAAATAGCCGTTTTCCACAAAGAGCACATAGATTAGCATACTGCAGAAATCAAATATTAAATTATATATTTGATAACAACTTAGATAAACATTATCAATACGCAATACATTGTGACTTAGATGATAGATTTTGGTCTTTAGATTATGACTCTATATGTAATTGTTTTCAGTATGATTTAAATGGCTGGGATGCTATGTTTCCAATAAATCCGAATGGTTCTTATTATGATTATTGGGCTTTAAGATGCGACCAAACATGGTTTAGTAAAAATATTTTCTGTTGTGAAATAGCAAATAATGAAAAATGTAATGAATTTGAAAACCATGTACAAGAATTATTTACTTTTTTCAGAAATAATAAAAATTGTTTAATAAGTGTAAATTCAGCATTTAATGGTATTGGTATTTATAAATTAAGTTCTCTTAATACTAGTAGGTACAATGCTAGCTATTTTTGTAATACTTGTAGAGGAAAAAATATAGGATGTTTTGAAGATAATGATCATATTGGACTACATAAATCAATGAAAAATAATAATTGTAAATTATTTATTAATACAAAAATGATATTGGAAAATAAAAATAAAGAATATGTTAACTATTCAAATTTTATAACAAGTCTTCAACATATACCTAATATTCAAAAAGACCCATTTAAATATGTTTTATATACAAAAATAGTAGAACAAAATGGTTTATGGTTAAATTTTTCTAATAAACTAGGTAGCTATGAAAATATAATAAGTAATTTTACAACAAATAATATTTCAACATTTTGTATTCACGATAATGATGTATATTCAAATACTTTAATTAACGGTAATGTTAACAAATATATTGGTAATATATCCAAAAACATTCATAAATTTATTTTAAACAATCATGATTCTTTAATTTCATTTATTCATATTGATTTTAATAATTATCATGATACTAAAAATATGTTTGAAAAAATATACAAGAAGATTAAAAATGGCTGCATTATTGTTATTAATAAATTTATAAATTATAATGAATATTTAATGAATGATTTACATGCTTTTTATGAATTTACACAAAAATATAGTATTCACTTTGAATACATTGGAATAAATGGAAATTTTTTGGTAAACCCTAATAATGTCGCAAGTAATAATACAAATGTTGCTATAAAAATTTTAGAGAATCCATATATATCAAAAATAGAAATTACAAGTGATTTTTTTAAGTATGAAGATATTTATATTAATTTTGATTGGATTAAATATATTGAACTGAACACTGATATAGCGCATATTAATTGCAAAGAAAATGCATGGGAACATTGGATGAATCATGGAAAAAATGAAGGAAGGCAATATTTTTCAAAAAATATATTAGATGAAACTATAAAAGTTGCACATATAATAGATGTTGATCCCGTAATAGAAGCTGAAAAAAACAAATTTGATTGGAATAAATATGTTGAATTAAATAATGATTTAAGTCATATAAATAATAAAGAAGAAGCATGGGATCATTGGATTAATTATGGCAAAAATGAAGGGAGACAATGTTCTACCGAAGAAAATGATAAAAATATGTTTGATTGGAAAAAATATTTAGCAAAAAATATAGATTTACATCATATTAAAACAAAAGAAGAAACATGGGATCATTGGATAAATTATGGAAAAAATGAAGGAAGACCATTTTATTTAAAGAAAAAATATGACGATAAAAAAAACTTTGATTGGAAATCCTATATTGATAATAATAATGATTTAAGCCATATAAATAACCAAGAAGAAGCATGGGATCATTGGATAAATTATGGAAAAAATGAAGGTAGGAGTATAGTAGATAAAAATTTTATTAAATTTTCTAATTTTGACTGGAGATACTACATTGAAAATAACGAGGATTTAAAACATTTGAAAACAAAGGAAGAAGCATGGGAACATTGGTTTAACCATGGTAAAAATGAAAACAGACTATTTAAGAAAAAGTTAAAAAAAATACAGTTTATATTTTAACTTAAATACTATATATTATTTTATATAATTATATAAATTATGGAATGGACACAATTTGAGAATGATTTATTTTATAAACATATTCATACAATAAACAATAATAAAACAAAAAATATCGTATTATTTGGCTCTTGTCATATGGCTACAATTGGATACATGTTAGATAAACTTTTAAATTATGAATATAATATTCATATTATAATTTCATGGTATTTTCAAAATAAAGGTATTGAAAATTTTGATATGAGTAATATAAATGATAGAATAAGTGATGTTGTTTCAAAGTGTGACGTTTTTATTTATCATAGTCATATAAACGACTACCATGTAAATGCAACTAAGTTACCTTCATTAGTAAATGAACAATGTCTAAAGTTAATTGTACCTAATTACAGACTAGATTATACAAATAATGATGTATATAAATTTAACGAATCTTTGAACATTTTAAGTTACCATATTTCAAGCAGTAGTTTTTCCGATTTTGACTTTATAATTCATAAATATAAAGATATATTGTTTTTTAATACCACAAATCATCCAACCCATTATCTATTATTTTTACAAAGTGAATACATAGTAAATAAAATATTAAAAAATGAACAACCTATTACTATTGGAAATTATTTTGATCAAAAAAATCGTGTCTATTTTAAGGAATTTAAATATGTAACTTTGCCAGGTAAAGAATGGATAAACGATGAAATAACTAACATAACTGGTATTAAAAAGGATGCTGATTTTTTTGATTATTTTTAAGTAAGTTTTTAAACAAATAATATAATTTATAAATTCAATTTAAAGACGTTTAAATTCCAAAAAAAAAATTCAAATTAAGGAATATAATAATATTTTATAATACTATATGTCTGCCAACAAAATTTTAATTACGGGCGTTACCGGTCAAGACGGATCAAACATGGTGCGTTATTTACTTAAGAACACCGATCTAATCATTTATGGTGGTATACGCAGATTATCAGTTAAAAATCATGAAAATATTGATGATATTAAAGACAAGCGTTTCAATCTGGTTAATTTAGATATTTCTGATCAACAATCCATTATTAATATGGTAAAAAAAATAAAACCAGATTATGTTGTTAATTTCGCAGCTCAAAGTTTTGTAGGTGAATCATGGAACACACCTGTCCACACATTTACTACAAATACATTACCTATTATTTATTTTCTAGAAGCCATCCGTGAATACGTACCAAAATGTCACTTTTACTCTGCTGGTTCTAGTGAAGAAATGGGTGATGTTGATTATTCTCCACAAGATCTTAAACATCCAATGAAACCTAGAAGCCCTTATGGAGCTAGTAAGTGCGCTGCTAGACACTTAGTTAAGGTTTATCGTGAAAGTTATGACTTATATGCTATTCATTGTATTCTTTTTAATCATGAAGGTTCAAAGAGAGGAAAAGAATTTGTAACTCGTAAAATTACTTCAAATATTGCTAGAATTAAAAAAGAAATTGAAAATAAGCAACCTGTTGAACCTTTTGAACTAGGCAATATTTATGCTATACGTGATTGGAGTGACTCTGAAGATTTTGTAGAAGCTGTTTGGATTATGTTGAATCAAGAAAAACCTAGAGAATATGTGCTAAGTTCAAATGAAATTCACACAGTTAAAGAATTTATTGACTTATCTTGTCAATATGCTGGTCTAGATGTAGAATGGAAAATAGATGAGATTAACCCTTTAAATACTACTCTAGTATGTAAAGATCAAGTTCTCTTAAAAATTAATGAAGACTTGTATAGACCTGCAGAAGTAGAATTGTTATATGGTGACTCAACAGAATCAAGAATTGCGCTTAACTGGACACCAAAGGTTTCTTTTAACGATCTTGTTAAGAAGATGGTTGAAAATGATATCAAATTACTAAAGTAAATTTTTTAAATATAATAAAATATAAATTATTTTTTATTATACTATATTATATTATGTCTAATATTCCAAATGATTTTAACTGGAATGAGTATCTTCGTTTAAATCCAGATTTAAATCAAAGTAGTAGTGAAGAAGAAGTTGTTTATCATTATATAAACCATGGCTCAATAGAAAATAGACCATATAAAGTGTATTTACCAAATGATTTTAACTGGAAAACATATATTAATTTAAATAAAGATTTAAATCAAAATTGTAGCGAAGATGAAGCAACTAATCATTATTTAAATAATGGTGCAATAGAAAATAGAGCGTATAAAGTTGATTTACCATGTAATTTTAATTATAAAATATATCTTAAATTAAATACAGATTTAAATCAAAATTGTAGCGAAGATGAAGCAGTTAATCATTACTTAAATGACGGTTCAATAGAAAATAGACCATATAAAGTTGATTTACCAGATGATTTTGTATGGGAAATATATCTTTTAATAAATGAGGACTTTCCGAAAGATTGGGGGAAAAAAGAAGCAATATATCATTATACAAACTATGGTTTTTTTGAAAGTTTTAGAAATTATAAAATTAACATGAAAAAAAATGTATATCATATAACTCATAATTTAGGTGGAGGTACAAATGTTTACGTTGAAAATATTTGCAAAATATTTACAAATTATAATCATATAATAGTTAATATATTAGATAAAAATAATGTACTTATTGATAATGACAAAAAAGATAATACATTTTTAAAAAATATAATTAATAGTAAAGATATAATAATAGTTCATCACTTACTATACACTGATGAAAATGATATGTGTCATAGAATATCTAAAGAAATAATGAATATAATTACTAATATAAATGCTATAAAAATATTTTTAGTTCACGATTATTTTTTACTTGATCCAGCTATACCAAATCCAATTAAATGTGAAAATAAAATTATTTGTCAAGAGACAATACAAGAAATTAAAAATTTTTTCTCCTGTTTCAATAAGATTTTTTTTAATAGTATAAACTGCTATAATAATTACTTAAAATATTTATATTCAATTGATAATGCAAGTATTTTAAATATCGTACCAGATATATCTTATTATAATAATAGAATTTTTCCAGTTAGAAAAGAAAAATATAATATAGGTATTATTGGAAGTATAAGTTGTCCTCATAAAGGAATTTTAATTGCTGATAAAATTATAGATATAGTTAATAATAGTTATGAAAATAAATATAACTTTATTATATTAGGCGATTCTCATTTAGAAAAAAAAAATTTAAGAGTAACAGGTAAATATGATAACAAGAATATTTTTTCAATGATTGATGAATATGATATTGACTACTTTTTATTTTTATCAGCTTTTGAAGAAACATATTCTTTTACTTTATCAATTGCTATACATACAGGTCTTCCAATTATTTATAATAATATTGGTGCATATACAGAACGATTAAATAATTATAATAATTGTTTTCCATTTATAGAAGATAATTGCGAAGACATTTTAAATATACTAAATAATCTAGATGAAAATAATGAAGTTATAAGATCAGAAAAAAAAATATCGTTATCGTATCCTAACTTATACAATAATATTCCAGAATTTTCAAATTATTTAAAAATAGATGACAATTTAAATTTTAATGTTAGAGAGATTGAAAAAAATTTACATCATGGTGCTATTTGTTTTATGCATGTTTGTAATATTGATATTAATGGAGAAGCCAAAGGTATAAATATTTTTAATGATCAAATTGATTATATTAAAAAATCAGGATTATATGATAAATTAGATTATATTTTTGTAACATTATTAGGAAAAAATGTTTTATTAACACATGATTATAAAATAAAAGTAATTTATTATTCTGAAAATCAAAATGAAATGGAATTCCCTTCTATTCAACGTATTAAACATTTTGCAGATAATATTTCAAAAAAGATAAAAATACTATACATTCATACAAAAGGTGTTACAAATAAAGATCATTCTTATGAATGGCGAAAATACTTGGAATATTTTTTAATTGAAAAAAATAACATATGTTTAAATGCATTAGATCATTATAAATGTGTTGGTGTTAATCATCAATATTATTATGATGATAATAAATATAGGAATCATTTTTCTGGAAATTTTTGGTGGGCAAATTCTGATTATATTAAAACATTACCTATGTTGCAAATAGTTGAGGATCGTTATGCGGCGGAACATTGGTTGATTGGAAATTTAGAAATAAATGATTACAGATATTTTTTATCACTGCATCATACAAATATTAATTTTTATGAAACACATTTAAATACAGAAAATTATAATTTAGAAATAATTAAATCAAACATTTGCGAGAATCTAAAAACAAATTATATTAAAAATAGAAAAATAGTTGGTGTTTATTTTATATGTTGTATAGGAAATTATTTAGAAATTGTTAATAATCATTTAAATAAATTAATAGATACTGGATTATATCATGCTTCAGATGAAATCTTATGTTTTATATGTTTAGAAACAGATGAATGTATTAATCTATTAAAAAACTTTGAAAAAATACGTATAATTTCTACAAAAGAAAATTTATATGAAAAATTTGCAATAAATAATTTTAAGAATTATGTTTCAGGTGATTATTATTTATACTATATTCATTCAAAAAGTGTAACAAGAAAAGAACAATGTTTTAATGATTGGCTATATTTATGTGACTATTTTACTATTGAAAAATGGAAAATATCTATAGAATTACTAAACTACTATGATTGTGTTGGAACAAATTTAAAACTTTTTCCAAAAAAACACTTTTCTGGTAATTTTTGGTGGTCAAAGTCAGAACATATTAATACATTACCAAATATAAATGATGGATATTTATCATCAGAAATGTATATTTGTTCAAATATGAAAACTAATTATGTTTCTATTTATCAAAGTTATGTGGATCATGGAGATAAAAATTTTCATTCATCTATATATGAAGGATTTACTAATATTGATTTAGTAAATAATTATTGTATTATACCTGACTTTAATAATGGGGAAAAAAAATCTATAAAAAATTGTGGAGATATACAACCTAATTTTGAACCAGCTATTGTTGAACTGAAGTGAAATATTATAAATAAAGATTTTATACTTATAATATTATATTTTATAGTTTACTAATATCAAATACTAAATAACTATCAGTATCTATTAACACAGAATTTTGAAGATTAAAAGGAGAAAGCATTAAACTTACATCTCTACATTCTCCAAAACAACTATATGAAATATCTTTATTCGGTATTATTTTTGAATCGCTACATATTAAATAACTAGAATCTGACTCTCCAAAATTTTTTAGACATGAGTTAATATGTTCAAATGATAAATGAATAAACATTTCTTTACAGAATATGATATCAGATTTAATAACTTTTTCTTCAGTAGCATTTAAAGTTTTAAAGTTATAAGAAACATTTGGAATGCGTTCAATATTATTAAAAACTTTTTCAATTTCAGGAACAATATCATATGCATAATATTCAATTTTTTTACATGTCGTTTCTGAAAAAATTCTTGAAAATAAAATATCAATCCAATTAAAATCTCCACATGGTATATCAGAAATTGTTATTATTTCTTTATCTTTTAAAAATGTATTAATAGTATTAACTACAATCTTGCATGCATTTTCAACTAATATACTATTCCTTTCTGAGCCTGGTCCTGATCGTGATTCATTTGAAGACCATACATTTTGATTATATGTTTCAATAAAGTGATTTTCTATATCAGTCATTTTATTATATTATATTATTATATTTTTTATTAATAAACGTAACTTAAGATTCTAATAATTTACTTTTTTATTAATTCAATCAAATAAATCATTTTACTAATTAAAAAAAATGGAAAATTTTTGTCGATTAATTCATCTTGTGATAATGTTCCAAACCATATACTTGTAAAAAATGGGATGTAACAAATCGCATTATAAATATCATTTTCATATTCTTCAATCGAATAATTTTTTACGCCATGTTCTGTCAATTTTGTATAATAATAATATTTTGCTAAATAAAAAATAGATTCAATTTTTGAAATATCAAAACTTTCTATAATAAAAAATATTAAATCCTGTACTCCTTTTCCTATAGCACAATGTTGCCAATCTATAAAATAAGGTTCATGTTCATTTTCAATATCATAAAAAATATTTGGAGATTTTATATCACCGTGAATAAACGTAAGATTATTCCCATTAGAAAAACTTTGTTGGATATCTGAAAAGTTCAAAACTATTTTATCAAATATTTGTTTTTGTTTTTCATTAAAAATATTAAACCACTTATTTTTAAATAACTCATAACGTTCGTTAATAAAATCCGTAAAAAATGGGGAAAATATTGAATCATTAGAATTTTTTAAACTTGGGAATTTTTTTTTCAAATTTTTATTCCAAAATGTTGAATGCATCTGCGCCATTTTATTTATAATTTTTAATGTTACTTCTATTTTTTCTAAATTTAAATTCAAATTTATTTTATATTTTTTGTCATTTAAATTTTCTAAAATAATTCCAATATTATTATCATTTTCATCAGTCAATAAATTATAAAATTCTGGAACTGATATAATAATATTTTTTGATATATTTGTGTAAAAATAATATTCACGTTCATATAAATCTAATTTTTTTGCCATAATCGACAAATTATTTTCTTCTTTATTTTCATACTTTAAAATTTGTGAATATATTTTATCATTATCTAACACTATTTTTAAACTTATAACATCCGCTATAAACCCACCTTTCAGTTTATTATCATCTATGATAATATCTTTAATATTATTAAATATACTAGATTTTTTTATTGTATTTTTTAAATAGTTAATAATATTTGATTGATTATTTATTAAACTTTCAATATTTAAATTAGTATAATTTTTTATAGATAAGTTAACACCAATATTTTCTAGTTCATTTTTATCATAATTTGTTTCAATACCAACTATTAATTTTGGATTTGTACCTTTACCGCTCAATATACCTGTTTTTGAATCTTCAAAAATTATACATTTATTATTTGGTATGTTATATTTTTCAATTGCTTTAATATATGGTTCTGGGTGAGGTTTTCCATTAACACAATCACTACTAGATATTATAAAATCAATTAATTTATCTATATTAATAAATTTAATAATTTCATTTGCAACATTTTTATTACAATTTGTAACTATACATATTTTATGTCCATGTATTTTAATTTGTTTTATGATATTATATATTCCATCAATAATTTTTACTTTATTTATATTTTTAATAAATAACTCATCTTTCAGTTTAGATAATTCTATTAAAGATAAGTTAATATTTTTTAATAATGTATTTTTTACAAAATTATCATTATTTCCTTGTATAAATTTTACGAATAACTCTTTTGATAATATAATATTATATGAAATCAATATTTCACTCCATACATCAAAATAAATGTCATCTGTTATTACAATTGTTCCATCTAAATCAAATAAAAATGCATGTGTATTATTAATATAATTTTCTACTGACTTTGGTGTTCCTAATGAAAAAACACAAACTTCTTTCAGTTCGTAACCTTTAAATAAAATGTTATTTTTTATCATTTCTGATATTACACAAGATGTATAAGGTTCATTATTAAATGTTATATTATTATCTAATACATATTTACAGTAACTATATAATAATTTTATATCAACAAAAAAATATGCACCTGTATTTGCATTATCTGATATTTTTTCTTTTTCTTTAATATTTTGTATATTTAATTTATCATTAAACTCAATATATGAATATATAGGATTTTTTTCGTAATTTTTTGTGTAAAAAACAATATTTTCATTGGAATTATCACATATTGTTCTAATATCTTCTGTATAGAATGTATCGCAATCTAAAATTAAACATTTATTATTAAAAGAAAAATTATTTAAAATATAATCAATTCCTAATAATAAAGTTTCAACTGCTCCTTTAGTATCAGAAATTTTTACTAGTTTAATGAAATTATATTTAGTGTTAATAAATTTTGAAAAATCATAACTATCTAAATTAGAATTGTATATAATAAATACTTTATCTTCATTTGAAATAATTAAATTATCTAACACATATTCAATCATACATTTATCAAAAATAGAAATTAATGGTTTTGGATTTTTATATCCATTTTTACTAAAACGTTCACCTTTACCACCTAATGGAATAATTATATTCATTTAATATAATTTATATTAATATTTTAAATTTTAATCTTTTACATTTAAGAATTATCGTAATTACGTTCAAAAATTTTAAACAAACAATGTACTTTAAAAAGTATTTTATAAAAACAAATTTTTATAATTTCTTATTTCAGGCAATAAATGTGTCCAATTATCGCATTTATTTAATCTACATAAAGTAATATTTTCATCTAATAATTCTATTTTTTCATCTTGAATTGCATCAAACAATACTAATTTATAATTATTTCTAAATTTTCCAATTAATTTATATATTTTAGATAAATTAAAATAAACATCCTTTATTACAATATTATTATCAATTGTAAAATTACCATTTTCTAATGAAGATTGTGATATGTAAATTAAAAATAACTCTTCTGATGAATTTAATATTATATCTTTTAATAAATCTTCTTATATATTTATTAATTGTTTCAACACTATTATCATCATGTGGAAATATAACATTATATTTACTATTATAACAAGCAGAACCATTCTCACAAGTATAATAATTTTCTAACAAATCATATTTTGCTTTTTTTTCACAAATAAAAAAATGATTTTTTACTAAGACTTCAATATTTATATTTTTTTCAAGTAATAATACTAACATTTCAAACACAAATGATGGAGTAGCGAACATCCAATCAAATGGAAGTGTACTTGTTTTGCAAATTTCATTTTTAAAAAAAGCAGTGGAACATTGAACACCTATTGGTATAATTATCATATATATTATATTATTTTATTTTATTTTTATATAATATAATGTCTGGTAAACTGTTCTCTGCTACAGCAAGTGCTCCTGGTTCTGCTATTGTGCAGTCAACTGGTTCAGTTGTCACTGCTTCCGCCAGTGCTTCTGCTAATTCAACTATTAGCTATGATGATGCGTACAATCAAGCATATGCTTTAGCACAAAGTTATGCGCAAGAAACCGCCCAATATGATGCGAATCTTATTAATCAAACTTTAGTGTTAACACAGCAATTCACAGGTACTGGTCCTACTGGTACTACTGGACCTACTGGTGCTGCTGGTGTTATTTCAGCTACAGGAACTAACTATAGTGACTACATTTATTGGGATAACACTAATAACCAGTGGCAGACAGGTACTGGTTCAGTTCATTTAGGATCAAATGCGGGTTTTAGTAATCAAGGCCTAAATGCAGTTGCAATTGGTAATAAAGCAGGTTACACAGGTCAACGCGAATATGCAGTTGCGATTGGTAATGAAGCAGGTTACACAGGTCAACGCGAATATGCAGTTGCGATTGGTAATGAATCAGGTAATAGCGGTCAAGGTATACAGGCAGTTGCTCTTGGTGCTAAGGCAGGTAATAGTAATCAAGGTCAATTTGCAGTTGCCGTTGGAACTTTTGCAGGTTTTACAGGTCAAGGTGTACTAGCAGTTGCAGTTGGAACTTTTGCAGGTTTTACAGGTCAAGGTGTACAGGCAGTTGCAGTTGGACCTAGTGCAGGTCGAAATGCTCAAGGCCAAATAGCAGTTGCAGTTGGAAATGGCGCAGGACTTACCAATCAAGGTGAAGGTGCAGTTGCAATTGGACAAGTAGCAGGTTTTACAGGCCAAGGTCTACGTGCAGTTGCAATTGGATGTAACGCAGGTCAATTTGCTCAAGGACGACAAGCAGTTGCACTCGGACAAGCAGCAGGACTAACAAATCAAGGTGAACGTGCAGTTGCAATTGGTAATACGGCAGGTCTAACTGATCAAGGTCTACGTGCAGTTGCCGTTGGAAATGGTGCAGGTTTTACAGGTCAAGGTCAATATGCAGTTGCAATCGGAAATGCTGCAGGTAGTATTGGTCAAGGAGCAAATAGTATAGTGATAGGAGCAAATACCGATTTACCTGTCGCTAATAGTATTTATTTAAATGCATCTGGAGTTACTGGTTCCAAATCAAAAGAAGGAGTTTATATATCTTCTATTGGTGTTACAGGTAGTGGTAATAATGCGTTAATATACAACCCTACTACATGTGAACTCTCATATACTACAGATTATGCTGGTGCTACTGGTGTTACTGGTCCTACTGGTTTTGCCGATAAATATAACACTTCAACAACATCATCAGAAAATATTACTCCAGTACAAGGTGGTTCTGTTTCATTAACAGTTGCTGCGAATTTAGCATACATAACAGGAAATTCTGTGGTTGTTATTAGTTCAACATACTCTAATAATCGTTTCGAAGGATATGTCCAGTCATACAATAAATCTAGCGGAGCTATTTCAGTTAATAATATTCAAAATGTTTTAGGAACATTTGGATTACCATCAGTTGTTTATAATGTAAATTTAGATGGTATTGATGGACCTACTGGTCCTACTGGTACTACTGGTCCTACTGGTACTACTGGTCCTACTGGTTTTGCAGATAAATATAATACTTCAACAACATCATCAGTAACTATTACTCCACTTCTTAATGGAGCAACACAGACTTTAAATGTTTCGCTAAATTTAGCATACATAACAGGAAATTCTGTGGTTGTTATTAGTTCAACAGAGTCTAATAATCGTTTCGAAGGATATGTCCAGTCATACAATAAAAATACCGGTGCAATCATAATAAACAATATTCAAAATATTTTAGGCACATTTGGAACTCAAGTTGTATATAATATTAACTTAGATGGTATTGATGGACCTACTGGACCTACTGGTTCTCCTGGTGTAGTATCAGCAACAGGAAGTAATTTTAGCGACTATCTCTATTGGGATAACATTCTTAATCAATGGACTGCAGGTTCTGGTAAAGTTCATTTAGGTCAAAATGCAGGTCAAACTAATCAAGGAACAAATTCAGTTGCAGTTGGAAGTAATGCAGGTAATAGTAATCAAGCAACAAATGCAGTTGCAGTTGGACGTTTAGCAGGTACATCTGGTCAACTAGATTACGCAGTTGCAGTTGGAAGTAATGCAGGTCAAACTACTCAAGGAACAGAATCAGTTGCAGTTGGCACTTTTGCAGGTCAAATTACTCAAGGAACAAATTCAGTTGCAGTTGGAAGTAATGCAGGTAATAGTAATCAAGGAATAAATTCAGTTGCAGTTGGACGTTTTGCAGGTCAAACTACTCAAGGAACAAATTCAGTTGCAGTTGGAATTAATGCAGGTAATAGTAATCAAGGAACAAATTCAATTGCAATTGGAGCTTCTGCGGGTCAAACTAATTTACCAGGAAATAGTATAGTTTTAAATGCAACTGGTTCACCACTAAATCCAGCAGTTCAAGGTGTTTATATCTCTTCTATTGGAACAACTGAATCTGGTAGTAATATTTTAGTGTATGACCCAGCATCATCTGCCATACGATATACTACAAGTTATACTGGTGCTACTGGTTCTTTTACATTTTTAAGTGCATCCCGTGGAGTTACTGGTGCTACAGCATCTTTTACCACTTTAAATGCATCTGGTGTTTCTACTTTAACTGGTGTTGTATCAGCACCTGGAGGAGTTACTGGTAACACTGGTTCTTTTACATTTTTAAGTGCATCCAGTACTTCTATCTTAACTGGACTTGTTTCTGCACCTGCTGGAGTTACTGGTAACACTGGTTCTTTCAGTAATTTAATTTCATCAGGTCCTTCTATCTTAACTGGACTTGTTTCAGCACCTGCTGGAGTTACTGGTGCTACAGGTTCTTTCAGTAATTTAATTTCATCAGGTCCTTCTATCTTAACTGGACCTGTTACTCACTCTAGTAGTTCTAATTTTGTTGGTCTTGTTTCAGCAGCTGGAGGAGTTACTGGTAACACTGGTTCTTTCAGTAATTTAATTTCATCAGGTCCTTCTCTTTTAACTGGTCTTGTTTCAGCACCTGCTGGAGTTACTGGTAACACAGGTTCTTTCAGTAATTTAAATGCATCTAGTACTTCTATCTTAACTGGA
>Ga0114960_10001590_pt1 | contig 18008 bp, 8 predicted proteins | sample C_130625_MF_Meta_FD_92637 | JGI IMG/M metagenome (GOLD analysis project Ga0114960, IMG submission 92637) | Freshwater microbial communities from Lake Croche, Canada to study carbon cycling - C_130625_MF_MetaG | ecosystem: Environmental > Aquatic > Freshwater > Lake | place: Lake Croche, Canada... | reverse complement strand
CATCAGCTGATACACCTAAAAATGGGTATTCCGTCGAATTTGCTGCTGTTAATCCAGACCATTTTGACAACGAAGGCTTTGTTGGATCAATGTCATCATTGACTTGCATATATGCTCTCATGATGACTTCACACTGATTACGAACGTAAAATCTAAACGTGTTTACTTCGCCAAGATAATAGAATCTGCTAAGTGTCGCACCTTTTGGTAAAGAAAAAGGTAATGTTTTGCAATGTCCTAACTCTGGAAATGAATCGTAAGAAACGTCTTTAACCATTAACGCGAAATCGTAGATCGACATCCAAGCAGTATTTAATGCGCCTTGATTTGCATAGTAATTACCTACGTACGAATACCAGTCCCAGCCGTCAATAAGATTGTGTTGACCTGCAAAACCATAGCTGTACATTAGTTTAATATACAACGGTTGTGAAAATCGTACGGCGCTCATATCAAACATAGGTGGCACAACAGGACACAACCCTAACCAATTTGACACTGGTGGTGCCAAATACATTCTAAATGTACGAAAGTATTGTGACCCATTAATGGAAAATTTAAAGTCCGGACGATCTGTAAGAACATCAAAATTTGAAGTAACTGTAACAGTTGATCCGCTTGCAGAAATTGTGGCATTTATCCAAGCTTGAATACCAATAGACGCAATTGCAGCAAATTCTGCATGTGTGACTAAAACAGTAGGCGTATTTGGCATCGTATATCCGAAAATAGTTGCATAAGCTGGTTTTATGTATTGATACAAAAATTGCTGGATTGAAATATTTGAGCTGTAAAATGTTGTCGTCAATGTTTGGTGATCAAGACCTAAAGAATCGTTGAGGCCTATGTGCAAAATTGCTCGTTTGTCAATTTGAGTACCAGCGGATGAATCAGTTGGATCAAAGGCGTCCACCAAGTTAATGAGCATCTGGCCAAAAATGACATTTGAACTCTCAAGATTTGAAAAATAAGCTGACGAATTTGCCACGTTGTTCGTAATGGAATTCACAACGGTCGGGCCCAAACTTCTAAATGATAAAGCAGTTGCCGAATTAAGACCAAAGACCTTTGTATTGTCTAAAATTTCTTGATAACCAGCAATTGGCTGTTCAGCTGTTGTGTCTGCTTCTATTTGAAACACTTTTGCTTTAGGCATACCTGTTCCATCAAAGAATACGTTTTCGGTCGTAGATAGTACATCAGCATCTACTTCGTAAGTTTTTGTTAAGGTCAACTTTTGGCGTCCGTAATAACCCGGCGCTTCTACATCGAAACAATCAGACTTGCATGCGCGCCACATAATTTGTGTTGCACTGAACGGACTTGTTTGTGTAAGTCCCGGCAACGTATTTGCTGTGCCGCCATAATTGCGACCTGTTGCAGTTGGTCTGTACCATTGAACAGTTGGCACATTTTCAACAAAGAAACAATTTTGCGGTTCGAATGGATTTAGCAAATTTTGCCGCGTGCCTACTAACGATACTTGGTTATTAAGTATTTTAGAAGCCAACAACGGCCTCATTGCTTGAAGCTGCACAATAGCGCCATAATTTTTCAGGTTACTTGGAACATACTTGGTCACATAAGTCAAGCGCTGTGCATGAGGAAACTTTTCTAGTGATGGCGTTGAACTGATTTGGTAGCGCTCATGAGAATCAACTGAGGTGCGTACCATGGACACGTACCCATGATCAGTTGGCAGCGCGCCATTTGTTGTCAAACTTCTGGGTTGTGCTAAGTTTCCACCAAGGCGTACTTCGGGCACCACCGCATTGATGTCAAGACGGTGCCCAAAGCCCCATGTAGGATCTCCAAAACCAAGACCACTGTAATTCTGTGCCAAGAGGTCTTGAATGGACGCTGGCCGCTGCAATTCAGCAAAAACAGCAGAATTGTCACGCTCAATGTCGTAATCAGAAGAGTAAACATTGACTGCTTGAGCGCCAACAACAAAATTAGATGCTGATGAGAATCCTCGAGGATCAGCTGGAGGCACGTGACCGAATTGAGCAGTGACGCCATTTGAAGCAGAATCTGCACCGAAAGAGCAGCTAGCATTTTGATTTGCACTTAAAAACGATTTGTAGATTGGTTGTCCTAAAGGCGCAGCAGCGGACATGACTACAGAATACTTGTAGTGCAACAATGAATGCACGTTGCCTTGTGAGTAATCGCTTACAGATGTTGATTGGCCAGCTGCACGTTTCTTAAGGCCTGTCAATTCGAGTCCAACCATTGATATGGCCTGTACATCGACAAGATTAACGTTTAGGCCTTGATCACTCATTGATTTTAAAGAACGCGTAGTTTGTGCTCCAGGATCTGTCCACACAAAATTGTTCATGGGATTCGCATTAAATGCAATCAATGCATTAACTACGTTTTGGACCTTTGCAGACTTATTTTCAGCAAATTGCTGCAAAACTGTGGGCAAAGACTGCAATGTCCACTTTGTTTCTGGCATAACGATTTCGAGCCAATCAAAATCATATGATGTTACAGCTTTAAAGATTGCGCTTATATTAATGTAAATGTCGAGAATTGAAGTTGACCCATATGTCCAATAATGAAAAGCATTGTGCATTTCTGGCCAGTTCATTGTGCCGCCAATTGTGCCCTCAACAACAGTCAGACTACTTGGCAAAGACGCTCCGCTGAGAACAGATGTCAGCAAAGCGTATTCAGGCCCTTGCACTGGATTTTGGCCGCTTTGGTAAGTCCATACTTGAGATTGAATGCCAAGTGGACATCCATTTGGCAGTCGGCCAACTGGAATAGCCGCAAAATAAGGATCAGGGACTAAAAATTCGTACTGGCCAAATCTGTTAGGCTGATCAGAAGCCAATATCTGTTGAGAGATGCCATTGTCAATCGTTTTTGAAAATGGAATGCCATTCGTGTCTAATGCTAAGCCAAGAAAGGCCCAATTTCGTGGTCTGTAAAAGTTGCATGTCACCAAAACAGCAAAGTTGTTGGTAATCGACCCATAAATTTTATTTGGCTTGTTTAATAAGCGCAAAGCGAGCAAGTTCTGAATTGCATATTTTGCTCGATTATTGCGCACGACATTTACTGCTGACGCTTTTTTGCTTGTCGTTAAGCCCGCTGTAAAACCATTGAAAGGCAAGTAGTTTGTCCATGGCCCGTTCATGTAATTATTGGCAGCAACTCCAGTTGACAATGAAGTGTCGAACATAAATGTATTCGAAGCTGAACCGACATTACCAGTTGCAAAAGCATGAGCTGAATCAATTTTTTGGGTAAATGTTAAAGTGCCATATCCGAGTGCACTTTGAAACACGCTGTTCGGTGAAGCTGTTCCATTTGCATTTAGCACAGGTCGAATCCACCAGTGTCCAAGGCCTTCCTGTGGCAAAGGATTTGCGGGCCAAGGCGTTATGGCGCTGTTGTACTTGCTGACCGCAAAACCTGTGCTGTTGCCTGAAAGGTAATTCATTAATGGTCCAAAACCTGGTTCGTAAACTTGTGGATCTCGACCTACAGTAATAGCTGAAGTTGCATTAAGAGTCGCTTGACCATCAAAAGGAAATTCATAAGATGACAATCTGTACAGATTATCATTGCGCACCTGTTTAAGGCCATCAAAACTGTAAAGTACTCCTGATGGTCCGCCGGCGTATTGATCGTAGGCAAATTGATCAAGAGTGTCGCCATTGGCAAGCACCGCACGATCGAAATCAACGTTAGGATCATATCCAGCTCCAGCTGCACTAAACAGTGATTTGTTTTCTGTAAATGGTCCAGCAAGGGGCATGCCGTCACGACTATTAAAAGCACCCACATTTGTAATTTTTGCAAGAATGCTGGTGTTAACGTCATGCATGCCAGGCTCTTTTGTAAGCCCATTCGGATACACGCTTGAAATTCCTATAGTTGGAGGGTCAAAAGCAGAACCGCCAAGGCCAAGTGTGCTTGGACAACTATCCGGCAAAAATGCTGGCATTGCACCAGTTGACCCAAAAGAATCGTATGCAGTGAAAATTAAGTGACGAACTTCGTAAGCATATTCGTTTTGCCAATAAGTGCCGTCGTAACTATTGTCGAGGTCTTTTAGTGTTGTCGTTTTTGCTGGTCTTCGTACAATCGCGATGCCAGAGGTATTTGCACCAGATGATGTCGAACTTAATGGTTTCTGCATTGCATTATCAATAGAGCACAACATGTCATTTGATAGGCCACTGTCACGGCCATTTACTGTCGAAGGTGTCGTTGACGCGTCCGTATGCAATGGGCAAATTACGAGAGAATTGCCTAAAGCATTTTCAGTGTAAAAAGATTGTCTAAGACCATTTACGTAAGATGAATTTTTAGAAGCGGTGCCTGGACTTACAGCATCAAAACCAGCGTAAGCGGCGATTGCCCAAGCATCAAGACCTGATTCAACTGAAGTATATCCTTGTGGACCCGAATCATTAGGATTTTCAGGTCTTTTGATGCATGTATCGAAATTTGGCTGAATGACTCCACCAGGGCCAACAATTTGAGGAATGCTGACAGGTCGCGCATTATCACCAAGACATTTAATGCAAGTTCCAGTGGGATCTCTTGAAGTGCACACTGCAGCAAAATTGCCAGTGCGCCCAATAGGATTAACAATCATTGCCTGGGATGTAGAATTTATTGTAAAATCAAGAACAGGCGTTGAATTATGACCAAAAATTTTGCCGATTACTCCAGAGAGCGCACGAGCATCAAATTTGTAAAGGCCGACATCTGTCAAAATTGTTCCAATGTAATTGACTGAATCGACGTAATCAATCTTGTATACCATCCAAAACAATTCGGGTGTATTGCCAGCGGAAGCAGTAGTAAAATCGCTTTTGATAATCGGCAATGTCGTCCATGTGATACCATCAATTGAAACCCAGCAAACATTTGGCAAGTTGTGCCACGTAGAAGGCCATTTTACCAGCGAAGTGTCTGCAAGAACGGCATTCAGTTCCCATACAAATTGGCCAACTGCGACAAAATAGCCTGGTTTCTCAAGAACGCTTGATTGTGTAGCGATTGAAACTGGAACCTCAATGTAAATCACGTCGTTAAACTGTGACACTGCAGCATTCAGTTGGCCAGTTGAACCATCTGAATTTGCGAGTGAACGAAATCGCGCGGGACCGACTCCGAGGCCTACACCATTTTGTGATCCAGTGTGAAATGCGTCTAATGCTGTCATTGCAAAATTTGTAGACACGTAAGCAGCCGTTCCATTTGAATCTTGTTTTGATAAGTAAGATCCAAGCAAGCTTTCAGCGTAGCCATAAGATGCGCCACCATCAACAGAACTTAGAATATTTGCAGGCGGACGAATTGGAGATGTCAGTAACACTGATTTGTCTTGAATACTGACAACGTCTCCGTTGTCACTCAATACTTGCCAAGAATAAGACGATTCAGTGTTAACAGTTGAAAAGACAAAATCAATAAAGAAATTTGAGCCTCGAGCAGGCACTGGCTGCCACAATGATGTAGAACCAGTAGGTTGAGCAGCGATCGTTTCAATTGGATCAGCGATCGGGCCTCCAATCGAAACTACTAGGCCGAGTGGACTTTCAACATCGGGCTGTTTTGTTGCGAATTTGATTTTGGGAGCGTACACGTGATAAAGCGAACCAGTGTAAGCACTGTTTACTTCTGCAGCAACACTTAATGGCGTCAAAGCCCTCGAAGTTGAAGACGCGCCGCTGGGTATTGTTTCTATAGATGACGTCGCCGTAAATGATGCATCAAAAGTACCGTCACCATTATCAGTTATACTTGAACCGACTATGTTCGCACCGAATCCCAAAAGTTGTCCGCAAGCAGAAAGAGCATTATTGATAGTTTGTCCAGATAGTGTCGGCGTAAATAGTAATGGGATTTTAGCGTTATCAGTAGACGTAAATGCCATCTCAAATATTACAGATTCACCAAGTCCAGTAATCGTAATGTCAAAAACATTGTATGGGCCTAAAACGACAGATGCCTTAGGACCATTTGGCGACACAAGCGTAGGCCTCACAAAACTTAAAAAATTGAGGTAATTTTGAATTGCATTCTGCAAACTTAGACGGAGACCGATTGGATTAATTGAACCTGATTTAGCGCTTGACGCATTAATGACAGGAAACGCAACATCAACGCCTGGCAACGTAGAGCTGTATAAGTTAACAGCAAGCCAAGATTCAGGACCAGAATCTTCTGATTGCAAGCGCATGCAGAAAATTGTGTTCGGCAAAGGAGCATTGTTGTATGTGTCAAAGGCGGTCCAATTTGGTAGCAACAGGGCGCTATAAGGATCGGCGCTTCCAATAACAGCACCAAGACCGTGATTGCTATACAACGGAACAACTGATTCGAATGGAGTCCAAGACGCATTGGTGTACCAAGGGTTGTAAGGCGTAATTTCAGTTGTAACATCTGCGGCATCGTAAAAGCTCGCGAACATTGGAGCCCACGGCGTCTTGTGCATCGTTGTCACTCCAAATGAAGAAAGACGGCCCGTAGCCTCAACTGACGCGTTGTTTTCATTAAATTGAGCGTCCGCAAATGACACACTCGAATCCAGTGGTTCAAGAGTGTCATTGTCAACGATATAACGAGGGTTAGACCATGTTCCTGTAATTTTCGATGGTGCAGTAACAATTCGAATGCCATCACCAATAAAAATAAGATCGCGTGAACCGTTGATAGGCTCCAATGCTCTGATTGCACGAACATTTGATATTGGCATTACTACTGTTGAGGCACCGATTGGTCCAAATGCCTCAAGTGTTCCACTTCTTTGTAGTTGTACAGAAGACCCTGAACCTGACAAAATTGTCCACCAAACATATGTGAAAGTAGGCTCTAACGCATTTGGTCCAACTATTAAACCGTTTTCAGAATCAGTAACCACAACTACTAAGCCTCCAAGACCAACATACATTGCCCGCACATTACCAAATGCTGGATCATCTTGCGGCAATATGAGCTGTGTAAAAATTGATGACCAATCCGCGGGTGTCACAACTACTGGACTTCCAGGTGATACGGAACCTAATGCTGATGATGTCAAAACTCTAAAAGCATTTGGCGGCGATGCCCAAATTGTTGGACCTTGCGATTGAGGTGTAGGGTCTGTCCAATTTGGTCCAGGTCCGGCAAATCCAAAAGCACAAGTCGCAATAATAACTACTAGACCTGGACCTCCAATGCCATGATTGCTATGAGAGCCACCTTGAGCTACACCAGCAATGTAATGCTTATTCGATTTGTAAGGCGCGGTATCGCGAACGCCAGAAATTGTGACAGGTTGCACAAAATTTGACGTGTAGGATGATCCGCCTCCGCCACCGCATGGCAAGTCATTTGGAGATCCAGTTGTTCCAAGATACCCGCCAGCACCACCTCCATAATAGCCTGAACCACCGCCGCCGCCACCAATTGCAGTTGTTGAAACATTCCAACCAGAAGAAGCTCCACTGTAAGCCCGTCCATCATTCGTTTTCTTGTAACGACTATCTCCAAAAAGGATACCTCCTGCCCCTGGCGAAACAGGAGTAGCCCCGCGTCCACCATTTGCGTCAGGCAATCCATTTTCAGCTTGCGCACTTGTAGCGCTTGCAGCACCACCACGGCCAGCACCAACAGAGCCGCCGCCACCACCTGCAGTTAAAATATCGCGCTGTCCTATTTGTATAGCTGATCTGCCGCCGCCACGACCAATGTTATTGCGAGATCCAGTGCCGCCTTGACCTTCCGTTATTTTTGAAGATTGTTGTGAAGATCCGCCGGAACCGACGACTATGTTAAATGAAGTGCCAGGTGTCCAACGACTTCTGCTGATGTGTCCTCCTACATATGCGCCAGCTCCTCCAGTTCCAAGTGCATTTGGATCGCTTGATCCTCCAGCGCCCCACATATGAACTTCAAGGTCGATGCAGTTATCAGGAACAACAAAATTTCTTGAAGTATCTGTTGTCTCGAAAACGGTTACAGTCTTACTTAAAGTCGCACCAAAAGATTGTGGGTCAACGTTGCCAATTGCAAAGCCTAGACTTTGAGATGCAGCGTCGTAGGACCAAGCTTCAAGACCTTGGCCAGTAAATTTAGTAGGCATTGCAGTTACATTTTGACGTGCATTTGACAACTGGCCGACGCCGCTTAGATCATCCCAGCTCAAACCGTTATAAGCCGCCAAAGCTCCAACTGCAGAAACGTCTGGAATATCAGAGGCCGTAAAAATATTGGAAGTGCCGTTATCTGTATTATCAAGATTTACAGTAGCTGTAATGCCAAGAAGAGTTTGTACTTCTGGTGTACTTGTAACAAGTAGTGTCCACGTGTCTGACCCTTCGACAGTTAGCTTTAACTTGTTGTCTGAATTAAAAAACGCCAAGTCGACAGTTGCAGTAAAACCTGTAAGGTCTTCAGCTTGAAACGTGCTTTCGATAATTAATGCAAACTTTGTAAAAATTTGGTAGGCATTTATAGATTGCACGTTAAGTGCGCATGGCACTTCTGTTCCACCATTAATTGAAATAGTAAATGTCAAGTAGGTTTTTGGAAAATATACTGTGTTTTCCGTTATAAAAGAGAGTACTGGTCCATCATTTCTCGAACCATTTGATGGATCAGACCCAAATACGTACATAGTATCAACGACGCCAGAAGTTCCAGCTTGCTCAATGTCAAAGCGCGCGACGCGAATATCGCCATCATTTTGACCAAGGCTCAAATCAATAGAAGTTAAAGCTTGAATTGTTGGACGATTTGGCGGACTATTTAGTGTGCACACGTCGTCATCTAGGTACCTAACTGCTCGCGCGAGACCTTTTTTACTTGGATCGATTTGGTCAAGTGAAACTCCAGCAACTACAAAGCCATTTGACAAATTTAAGGCATCAGTAGTAAAGTTTCGTGATGTCGCATCAGACACGACGTCTAACATTTGAGGAACAGGATCTGAGGGTCTTTGCGGCACGTATATTTCTGGATTGCATGAGCCTGAGGGACCAGGATCAACAGGCGCTTTCGCAGGAGCGCTTGTATTTGAATCTGCATCGAGACCGTTCTGTAATGCACCGATGCGTACAGACACAAGATCACCAGTCGCGCCAGAAGACAAATTTAATGTGTCGTAAGACCCTACGTAATAAGGATCTGTTGTACCCGAAACGCTGTAAGCTTCCTTTTGAAATTCAAAAAGGGCGCTTTTAGGCGCAGCACTTTTTGGTCCGATTCCAGAGTAAAGACTTGCGGAATAATTAGCTAGAAATATTTTTGATCGTGGATTGCCTAATATGTATACTTGACCATTTTCGTTTGTCGTGTAAGCGACTTTAACGACACTCGCATCTGGTATTTGATCCGGTGAATTTGCTGACGCGATAGCTGGCGCTGCAGAAAGTTGTGTGACCATTGTAAGGCCCTCAAAGTTTTGTGAGCCACTAATAGAAACTTGTGTAGCGTTTTGGCCTCCTCGACGATCTTGAGCAACAATGAAAAGGCCTTGAGAACCATCCGAAAGAAGTACTTGTTGAACTACACCAGATTGTAGGCCAACAGAATTTACGAAGGTCATGTCGTAAGCTGCTTGATCGTAAGATCCAAAAATAACCGATGCGCCGCCGTCTGTCTTTTGCCCAGCAATCGCTAATGTTGTCTGCTGAATAGAATTTTCATTGACAAATGATGTGCGACCCATGACTGGTCGAATGCACACACCAAGATCATTCATTCTCATTCCATCTGGACAATTGCGCAAAAATGATCCATTGACTAGAGTAAATCCAGCTGGAGCTGGCTCGACGCAAAGTCCAACTGTAGGATCAAGTTTGTAAGGAGCAGGACAAATTAAACGGAAATTGGGGTTTTGACGAGACATTTATTTAATATAATACACTTCTGTAAATACTTTTCAACGGGCCACTAATACTTTTCAACGGGCCACTTAACTTGATTTAAATACTTTTAAACGAGGCATTTAACTTAATGGTCCAGGCACAAGCGGCGGCATGTCAGAATAGTCGTTAGAAGTTGAGTCAGTTTTATCATTTATACTCTCGGCAATGAGTTCAGATGTGACTTTGTCGGTCATGTTTTTTTTGTCATTGTCGTTCTCAGTGATGTGCCCAATGTTGTTTTCAATGTTTTCTGAGCATGAGGAATTAACTGTGCAATCGTGCCAAAATGCATCATTCAGATTATCATCGAGACAGACTTTTGTGTCGATGTCCATAATTTGTTTCGTGATGTGCTTAATGGCGTTTTGCGCGAATTCCTCGGTTACAGTGTGGCGTGAATTGTGAAATTTGTCGATGCCTGTTGCAGCTTGAATGTAAACAACCAGGATGGTTCTGTAACGAGAGCGCGTGCACCCCAGAAGGAACCACATAGACAGTGGTTCATATTGACGCTCAATTGACGCCTTGACAATTTTGATGCCTCCAGAAGCGTAAAAAACGCCGACAGATGTTGTGCCGTCACCGATGTCAATAATATTATTCATTTCTTGTGTTTTGAAAAATGTGTTTGCTTTGATGTGGAAGCAAACAAAAAAAGATACAAACATTCATCACGGAGTGCTTTAGGCATTTTAAATGCGGCACTAGAATGTTGAAGGATTACGCAACGGTAGATGGATTCGATTATATTTCAAGAGGCTCGTACGCGAAAGTGTACGGCAACGACCAAGTCGCAGTAAAAATTTACACGTCATATGACGACTGTTTTTTTTCAGTGTTGCGCGAGGGCCTTTTGCTACAATCAGTTGGTCCAAAAATACTGGGCATTTTAAATGATTCAAAAGGCATCTTTAAAGGCCTCGTTATGGAACGAGCCTTGTTTTCTTTATCAAAAATGTTTTATGATTCAAAAAACACTTCTGGTGTTTTGCGGATATTTCGAGATGTTTTAGGCGACCTTTGTGACCTTCATAAAAAAGGTCTTGTGCACGGCGATATCAAGCCTGCAAATATATTAGTAATGCCAAATGGTCGTGGCACACTTTGCGATTTTGGTTTGACTGCTTTTTCTTCAACCGAGGGTCCCAGTCCTTGTTTAATTGAAGAAACCTACACACCAATGTACCGTAGTCCAGAACTATTAGAAAGTACGCCACCATACGCAGTCACGACAGCAGATGACATTTGGGCTTTTGGCCTGACTCTTTACACGACTTTTATAAACGTTTCTGTTTTGCACAGGGCGGAAGAAGTCCCAGGCCTCCATATTTCTATTTTAAGAGATAATGATGATGAACGAAAAGCTCTTTACTTTAATAGACTTTTAGGTCTTCATAATGCTTCAGTAATTGCTGAAGTTTTGTCCGAATGCTTGAATCCTCACACGTCTCAGAGGCCTACAGCTGCCAGATTGTATGCACGCTTGTCTTTTGTGTCTCACGTTGACGCTCTAGATTCTGTTTTCGGCGACGTAAAATCAACTACAGTTGACACTACAGTGCCAAAGCTTATGTGGTCAGTTGCAAGCAACATACCACGCGTTATTGTGCCACAGTCAGCTTTAAACAGTTGTGCACTAATTGCAAAAAATATTTGGGCTGTCGTTCATATTGTATTTGTCAACGAAGACAATACTTTACTAAAAAGTTGTCTTGAACTTTTTTCACTTTTAAGGAACGAAGACTGGTCAATTAGTAAGTGTGCAGTTATTGCAGCAGTGCTTTCTGGTTGTCTTGTAAGACGTTCTGGACGATTTCACAGTGCATGGTGTTCGCGAATGGCAGGTGTCACAATTTACGATTACGATTTAAGCTTGGGGCAATCTCTTTCCATAGCTATCGCTAATCCTGAATGGTCAAAACATTGTTATTCATAAGCGTTAACTTTTACTAAAATAAGAGTCATTTATAACATAAATGTTAGAGTCAATTAATACAATTATTGGTTCGTGTACATCCAAAGTTTATGAATTATCTATTGATGAAAGCGAAATTTTGCGTGCTGATGAATCCGCAATCGGCTTAAGAATTACGTGCGACAAAGACGTATACGTTTTGTGGGCCTTGAGCACTGGAATTGTTGAAATAGCTTCCTTAAGAGGGCACTTAAGAGGCACTTCAAAATTAACATTGAGAAAAAGAGTAGAAGTAAAAAGATCTTTAGAAGAATCGAGTGCCCTTTATAATGAAATCAGCGATGTTAATGACAACTTAGCGTGGTCCGGCATTGATATGCCAATGCACTATACTGAACTAGATTATTCAGAAAGTCGAGATTCAGCTAAGAGCGACCCCAAGTGGCCGATGCCTCCAGCGCATCTCTTTGACACAATAGCGGCTTGGTGGCAGAAAGCTCACAAGACAGTGTTCAAATGATTGTACAATTCATTGAAAAATAATTATAAATGTCAGATAACATGTCAAGCAACAGTTGCTCAGTGTGTCTTGACGAATTTACTGCGGTTTTAAAGAAACCAGTAAGTTGTCCTTTCTGTAACTTAAAAACTTGCTTGGTGTGCATGAAAAGCTTAGCTTTGCTTTGGGCGTCAAATCCAAAATGTGCTGGTTGCGACAAAAATTTTTCAAGCGATAATATTGACGCCATGTTTACAAAAGGCTTTAGAAGAGGTCAATTGCGAATACAAACTATTCAAAATTTACAAGAACAAGAAATGTCCTTGTTGCCTGAAACATTAGAACACGTTCGAGAGCTTCAGGATCAAGCCGAATATCGCGATTGCATGCAACAATTAAAGCTTACGAATTACATTTTTGAACAAGATTGCCTTCAAGACCTTTCAGGACACGTCGAAATGCTTACTGTAATACAAAATAGAGTTCGCAAATTAGGCCTTCAATCTACAGAAAAGAAAAAGACTGAAAAGTCAGCTAAAAGCGTAAAGTGTCCCTTCAAAGCAGGCACACCTGATGAGTGTCGTGGGTTCATTGTTTCAGGAGGTTCTTGTGTATTGTGCAAAACGAAGTTGTGCAAAGATTGTAACGTCGCTCTAAATCCTGACAATGATGCGCACGTATGTGCCGAAAACGATTTACTTTCGTGGGCGGCAATAAAGGAGTCTACAGTAGGTTGCCCTAAGTGCGGTACACGAATTCACAAAATTAGTGGATGCAACCAAATGTGGTGTACCGTAAAAGATTGCAACACAGCCTTTGATTGGGCTTCAGGAAAAATCGTGAATGGTCCAGTTCATAATCCGCATTATCACCAGTGGTTAGCCAATGGCGGTGGGGGCGGCTTGGCTGCCGCAAATGCTGACATCGCTTGCCAGGGACCTCGTGGTGTTGTGACAAATGCACGCATTAGACAATTATATGCTTCGCTGCATCCTACTGTTAATGTTAGCAGAAAACTCGCTTCAGACAAAACGTTGCCGTCAGGTCCAGTCATATATTTTGCCGGACAACTAATACCAGCAAATCAAGTCGAAACACAGCTGTCAAGAGCTTTTGCAATTGCGACACATTACATTCGCAACATAGCTGAAGCTGTTGACCAAAACTTTGCATTAGAAGCCTACGGACCCAATAGCCACCGCGACTTGCGCATCGACTTTTTACAGAACAAAATTACGAAGGCACAATGGGCTTCAAAAATGAGTCATCGCGAAACTTTAAGGTCCAAACACTTTAAAACGCGTGAATTGCATGTCATGTTTCAAAGCGCTTGTGCGGACATATTTGCACGGCTCTTTACGGAAACAGAGAAAAATTCAAAATTACAAGTTTTTACTGTTGCGCAACAAGCACATGCTATTGCAGAAAACTTAAATACTTTAGAACAATTTAATCAAGGCGCAGAAGACCTTCGCGTGTATTATAATACTCAATTAAGGCGGATCTTAAAAGATTATTCAGATAAAGGTGCACGGCTTTTAGAATTTCTTCGTCCTGGTAACTGGGATTCTTTGACTTGGCATTATGTAAATTTATAATTATTCAATACTTTCTTGTGCGGCCCTTGCTTTTACGAATATTTTCCTCAAGAAAAGTCTTAAAGTTGTGTGTGCGCACGTGACTTTTGTGTGAGTTCTGCTTACGTCCCTGCAAAAAACTGAGTATGCTTCCGCCCTTAACACCGCTGCGCCCGCCCTTTACAGCGCTTCGGCCGCCTTTTAGGCAGCTGCGAAGGCCACCACGAAAAGTATCGACGGAATTTCCACCAACAATTGATTTCTTGCCACCGCGCATTCTGCTTCTTGTCATTCTTTTATTAAGTATTGAGAACTCGGAGCTGTCACTTAAAAATTTACCACCTCTAATTTCATAAATTGCGTCTAAGAATATTGAACCTCTCGCTGGCGTTGGCTTTTCTAAAGGCAAAATGTAGCAATAGCACAAAGTACCCAAAATAATGTCTGCATTAGGTGTCTCATTATAATTTGCCTTAATTATAGCTAAAGAATCTGAGCGCCTTGCGGGCACTTGAAAACCTGACAAATCACGAAGGCCAAGAATTTCTAAGAAAGCTCTGAAAAAATAAGTACGCTGCATTTCCTCATAAGGACAGTGCTCCAAAATTTGTGCAATTGAAAATGCAAGGGCATACTTTTTTATGTCGGGTGTCATATGACGGCGCTGCGTAAATCCAAAGTCAAATAAACAAGGCTTAATAGATCGGCCATCTGTTAGGTATCCAATGTTTTCTATGTGATTATCCATGTGCACAAAATTGTGATCAATAGCAACTTGGAGCACTTCCACAAAAGCTTTTTGAATATCTTCAGGCATTACTGACAAGTGATCAAGCTTGTCGCATTCTGATTTCCAATCTGATTTTAAACGATCACATGATGCATCGTAAATGCGCACTTGGCGGCCATCAGGATTTTTGGTCGCGTCCATAAGCTTTGACATAACTATGAATCCGTAAGCACTGCACTGAAAACTTTTGAATATTATTGGAGCAACACCAAGGTGGCCAAGTTCACATCCTATTTTTACTTCATTAATCCAAGCTTCTCTTTGATCCGCCGATTTAAAAGGCGTTATTTTTATAACTTTTGTAGGATCATCAGAAATGCTGTATGCACAACCTTGCTCTCCGCATCCCAAAATGTGTCCAAGGGCAAATCTAAAATCTGAGGCACTTAAACATCTATTGGCTATGTCAACTAGTTGAGAACCACGAACTTGGGGAATTTCAATGACAGATGACGCGTCACAACGCGATCTAGAAAAAGACATTTATTCAATAAAGAAGAACCATTAAGTTTTATAAGTTTTTTTAATGTCGCGTATAAGTTTCTTCACATCCATTTTTTTGGCATTTTGCCGCCTCGAAGACGTCTTGATTTACTGAGACGCATTTGACGAATTGAACGTCTCATAGAACGTGATCGGCTCTTTAATGAGCGAAACTTATTTGACACGCACTGACCTGTCAATCCTTTTCTTAAGCAAAAAAAACCTTCATGACACTTTCTGTGTTTGTCGCATGGTCTATACTTGCCTTCAAGCATTTTTATTAGTACTAAACATTAGAATTTCGTTGTGTTTGTCACGCCATATTTTTGCATGCAATAATATTCAAAATGCTTTGTTATATAAATGTGGCAAACAAAGAAGATGCGGAGATTTGTGCAATGGAACCATCTGTACGCATTCTAGGATTTGGTAAAGAATGCCCCGGCTTTACCGATCCTTTCCTTTCAAAACCGTTATCGGTAGACGAACCAATATGGACAAACGTTGGCAGTCAAAACGTCGACGTCAATGAAAAATTTGAAAAGTGGAATGCGTATCGTGAACAAATATCGTCAGATCTTCACGTCGCCATGACATCAAAGCAACTGCGCAACCGTCGTATTGTTATTTTTGAGCGCATCCTTGCTATTTTTGAAACAATTTATAACAAAACTTTGGACGCAAAAAATGTCGTAAAGCCGATTAGTCGTCAAGATGAATTGCGCGGACAGTCCTGGGCCATCATTGCTTTTGTCGGGGATGCTGACCGTGATATTTCACGGACGCTTTTAATCGAAAGCATGGCAAACGAGTATTTTAATTTTATGTGCACGAAGGTGTCAAGCGACAGTGCCGCGCATGACGTAAGTGACGATTATGTGGTGTCTGCATATTTTCTAAAAGAAGATAACGTTCATTTGGACAACCTGTTTATATCTGAAAATTACAACGACATGTCATCCATTTTGTCATTAAAGAACGAGCCTATGATTGCTCTGTACGGTTTTTCTGACGACGCTGAAGGCCTAGTCGAAAAATCTACAAAACTTGCAGAGTTACCAAGCTTGAAACATGCCGACATTGCTGTCGTCGCAATGTATTCGTGGCTTTTTTTGGAGTCTTGGAAAAAGTCTAAATCAATTAAGAGAACTTCTCGTGATCCAAAAGCAGACGCTTTCTTTAAAAAAATGCGCGAGGCACAAGAATAACGAATAATAATGGTAATTCAAATTATTTTTTGCCTATTTTTTTTGCCTATTTTGCCCGTTATCTTTTTTCCAGCTGACAAAGAACGCCGCCTTTTTGAACCTGTAAAAAGAGGCGATCTATGGTCAGGGGGAATAAATTTAACTTTGCTGATTGATAGAATTGGGTTTCTATTGAGCGGGTCATTAATTTGTAGAGGAGGTCGTTGTTGAAGTAATCTTTTAAGATTTTCTTCAGTAAGAAATGTTGCTATTTTAGGATTTGCTCTGTCCATATTAAGACCATAATAAATTTTATCGTACACTATGTAATCACCACTTATAGCTTCTTTTAATCCAGTTTTTAAAGAGTACATTATGATTGCAGTACTCCCGTTGATGGCATGATTGTACATGTCTCGAAATCGATAATCAATTGCATCGTTCGCGTTGTCAACTGTGGCGACGATTAACAAATTGTGTAAAGATGTCCTATTTTTAACAAAATGTGAAAAGCTAATGTGTTTTGAATCTTCATTTAAGCCCCAGTACGTAACGTCTGCAGCTAGTGAATTACGAGGAGGTGGTTGTGGATGAAAAATTATTTTGGCGATTATTTCATCGTGATCATAAACTACTATATTTTCGAATTCCCATCCATTTATGGATTCGGGTTTTCTGTTAATTTCAATTCGCAATTCATTTCCAGTGTAAAACTCGAGATCATCAACATCTAAGTCATTGTCGTCATCAATAAAATTTAAAATGTACACATTTTCATTGTCTGGATCTTCGTAAAATAAGTCCTCTATTTTATTAAACGTCAGAACATCATTCTTTTTTATTCAAGTAACTAAATCGAAACGGAAAAAATAACTGTGCCCAATTTAGGCCGTTGGAATAGAGCAAACAAATTAGGCTTCAATGGCCGCACGATGACTTTTGGTTATGGACTCAAAGTGTGGCACAAGCCTGGCGCATTTAAATACAATGCAAAACACCCCGAACTCTTTTCAGCTCTTGTTGACCTTGGCAACGGGAGCATCCGAAATTGAAGAAGAATCAGCGCCAAGGGCAACGCAAAAACAAAAGCATGATAAACTAGAGAGGCCTTCGATCGTTGACATTACTACAATTATACGAAAGGTCCGTCGAGAGTTCGACCGAATAAAATCAAGACAAACAGTGGCCCTCGATGACGCTATAACAGCATGTGCCTCCAGCATTGCTGCCGAAACTCGTGGTCTTAAGGTTCGTCAAGAAGTCCCAAAGTTTTGCGCCCCGCAAGCTTTGCTGGAAGCCGATGCATCCATACAAAATGAAATTAAACTTTTAATGCAGACACGAACAGTTGACCGTTCAGCACTCGATCAATATCTGCGCTCAATTCGGTCTTCATGTGATTCATTGAAAAACGCAAAACAGCGCGAATCCATGACAAGTCTTCGGATTAACCTTGAGCAGTGGCAATCATTGATTCAATCGGCATGGTCACAATATTGTCTTGCTCAAAAAAATTATATTTGAAATTATTATTACAAATAAAGGATGCCACGGTCAAAACTTTCTGGAGGTCGCGGTTTTTTTAAAAATGATTTAGATGATATACGTAAAAGATATCTCGATGAATTCCCAACAGTGGCAAAAAAAGATCGTGCATTGTTCGATCAACTTGT
>Ga0114960_10001588_pt1 | contig 18014 bp, 12 predicted proteins | sample C_130625_MF_Meta_FD_92637 | JGI IMG/M metagenome (GOLD analysis project Ga0114960, IMG submission 92637) | Freshwater microbial communities from Lake Croche, Canada to study carbon cycling - C_130625_MF_MetaG | ecosystem: Environmental > Aquatic > Freshwater > Lake | place: Lake Croche, Canada... | reverse complement strand
AATATATATTTATTAAAACAAATTTATGAAATAAAATTTTTATCTAAATATGATCATATTAATTCAAGTGATATATATTTTATTGGAGAAGATAACCATCAAAATTTTAGATCAATACAATACTTTTTGGATATTATTTTTGAAAGAATATTAGAAAAAATGAATATAAAATTTTATATTTTTGGAAAAATATCTATAAAATTTCTAGCTTATAAAAAAAAATTTAATAATAATTTAATTCTAAGTAATTTAGAAAATAATGAACAAATATTTAATTCTTTTAAAAATTTAAGAATCAATGTAAATTTTAATATTTTTAAAAATAATTCTCAATAAATTAATAAAAATATATTTAATATTATACCTATTATTTCTTCAACACAAGATATAAATAATTTAATTTTTGAAGATCAAAAAGATATTATTGTATCTGATCTTATTTATTTGTCACCTGATGAATTTGTTAAAAAATTTATTGTATCTTATAATGATGATTTATTATTATCCAAAATATCAATTAATAATTATAATAAAATAATTAGCTTTAATGATATATATTTAAATGAATTCAAATCATGTTTAATTAATAGCATTCCAAAAAATAGAATTCAAAATAATTTAGATCTAGAATTAAAAAATAAAAACAAAATTGCAATTTTAGCACTAGATTTTATTGAAGATATTTTATTTATGAAAATAATTGAATACTTTAATAATTATAGTTTTGAAAATTATTTTGATATATATTTTATAACTGATTATAAAAGTAAGGTAAAATATCCTGATAATATATTTTTTATAAATTCTTCTGAAACAAATTTATATATAGATAATATTCAAATATTTATTGATTATTTATTAAAAAATAGAATTCTAGATAATTATGATGGATTTATTTTTGTAAAGAAAGATATCTTAAATGATCCAAAAACTTTAATTGATTTAAATAATATTTCATATGATACTTTTGATTTTATTGCAAAAAATAATAAATCATGTGGTATTATTGAAAATTTTGAATATACATATGTTATTGATTCATTTATGATTGATGAAATTTATAATAATAATATAATTTTTCTCAATAAACAAATTATCGAAAGCCTAGATTACAACTTTATAAATTATGAAATAAATGATATATTTGACAATATGTTTAATAATGACATAGTTTTTAAAATTAAGTTAAACAAGATATCAAAAGATAAATTATTTAAAAATATTATTAATGGGACAGATATTAAAAATATCAATGATATAAATTTAGCAAAAGAAAAGATTAAAGCTCTTATAAATGAATATTATATGTATTTTAAATTAATACAAAATAATTTAACAAGCTTTGATGAAATTAAATTGGCAAATTTTACAAAAGATATATCAGATGAAGTATTAAAATCAAATACTGAAATTGATTATAATAATTACGAAAGAAAAAATATAAATTTTTTAGAATGCCTTAGACGAAAAATTTATTCATAATTTACTCGCTTTATTAATTTTTATTTTAATTTTTTTTGAAGAGACTGGAAGAGGAATAAAATCTTTAATTACTTCTTCCTCTTCGCAATCATCTTCATCATTCATAAAATCTAAAATAGATAATTTAATAATTTCATGATAATATTTTTTCAATATTTGATTGATACTAAAGTAGGCATCTTCAATTTGCCTAACAAGTTGCCCACCAGTAATTATAATAGATCCACTTTTAAAAATTGAAATTGTAATTTTTTTACAATTTCCATCTCCTTTTCCTGGACCTTTGCCATTACATTTATTTGTACATTTGCATTTACCATCTTGAAATGGCTTATCTAAATTCCAATAAAACCCAATAATTAATCCTCTATATTTTTCAGGATTAAATTTTGTAAATAAATCTTTTTCATCATTATTCAAAATAGTTAATAATTTTATTAAATCAATTTTAAAATTTGTATCAAAATCACTATTAATCATTGTTATTTTGTAATTAATAATGGACATTGTTTTAATAATATCTACATCAGCATCTATAAAAATAGCATGATCTCTCTTAAGTTCTTCCAATAAAACTTGACATGCATGATATCCATCAAATTCATTTTTTGACCCAGTAAGAGTAATTCTACCATTATTAAATAATTTTATATTTACACACTTTATCTCTTTTGATGCTTTTACGATAATTGAACAGCTGTTATAAAAATTTTCAATTTCCTTAGTCTTTTTTTGTCGTCCCTGTTTTTTTAAAGAATTATTTTCCAATTGAATTAAATTATTATACATCAGTAAGCATTCTTCTTTATTGTTAATATCAATATTATTTCCAAAATATTTTATAATAGGATATTTATATTTCTTTAAATGACTTTCATCAAAACGAATAATAACATTATCAACTACAATTCCTCGAATTAGATAATCAGGATTATTTTTGAAAACAATATTATTAAGTATATTTTTGGTGACTAATACAACAATTTTTGATAATTCTAATGAATTGGCATTTTCAATTTTACACATTGCAGATTGAGTAGAAATTTTAAAATAAGTTGGTTCAGGTCGTTCTTCTTGATCTTTATTATTTGTTTTTTTTATAAAATTTAAAATTTTCAAATCCATATCTTCGTAATCGTCATTTTCGGAATAAGCTAGTAGTTTTGACATTATGCTGATTCTGTTTTCTGATTGGTATTTTAGTTTTTTGATCTATATTTATTTAAATACTAATGTCTTTATATTTAAAGAAATAAAAATCAATATTTTTTTTTTATTAATAAATTTTTAATAAAAAAAACAAAAACGAAATTTATATATAATATTGTATAATATAATATGAAGCATTCACAAACAAATCATTATTTAATTATGTTTTTTATAATGATTTTATCAGGATTATTATCAACAATGAATGTATGGGTTGATAAAGTGAATGATATAAGATTTAGTCTAAATGATGTTTATATGACGCTACTAATGACTGGATGGATGTTTTTATTTATGGGGTTGATTTATCAAGAAATAACTATTTTTTTTATAGGTTTATTATTAGTAATAATTAATATATGGAGTATTAGAAATCAATTCTTAGTATCAGAAACACAATATAAATTGGGTATGATCCCACATCATTCAATGGCTGTTCATATGAGTAAAAAATTATTAGAAAAAGAAAATAATATAAAACCATTTCTTGAAAATATAATAAAAACTCAAGATAATGAAATAATGTATCTTAAAAATCAACATTAGAAATTATTTTTTTCTAAAAAATAGATTTATTTTTAAAAGTTATGCTTGATTTAATATTACTATTTGAATCATTCTCTTCCAATACATCATTTGGAGAAATACATTTTCCTCTTCCATATCCTGGTAAGCAATCGTATCCCATAATTTCTGCAACAACAGGTTTGGGTGTAATAGATAATCCTTGAGACTGCATTTTTGTATTACAATCATTTTGAAATGCAATTGTTGATTGTAATAATTGACAATCTGTAAAAATATTATAATTTAAATTATTATTAGCAGGAGAAAGTTTAGATACTTCTTCAATATGATTTGTATTGCAAACTGCACATGCTTCATTTTTATTGGAACAACCTCCTACCGAACCTTCTAATACATATTGTGCGCCAACGTTATTTATACTATTACCACCAGGTATAGAACTTAATGGATAACTAAATCTACACCATTCATCAAAATCATCACTTTTATTATAGCATGCTGTGTGGCAAGTTGGAACACTAAATTTTTCTAAACTATTATTTTTATAAAAATCGTTTAAATACAAAAAAAAGAGTATAAAAAATAGTAAAATTAAAAATAGTAATAAAATAGTATAAGCCATCTATTATTTATAAAGATTTTTTTTTATTATTTCATATTCCAATTATCATTATTAAAAGGTGCTATTTCATCACTATCTAAACGATGCGATGCTTCATAATTTTGTTCCAACTTACAAAAATTCATTGGCGGACAATATGGTTTATTGGCTTTATTTATCTTTCCTTTTGGCTTAACACCATAACAATTAACTCCAAATTTTAAATTAGGATTGGCAAAATATCCTCCATTAATTCCAGGCATACCACAAAATTGCTTACTATGTCCTGGTAAATTTTGATTTTTATTATTTATCTCATCCCATGCACATTGTTGCACAGGATAAAATGCATTTTGGCCCTCGGACCAGCCATATGAACACCAATGTGCGCCTTTATTATATGAATCGGTAATTTCCGATTTTGACGCTAATTTCCCTCCATATGATTCGCACTTACATTTACTTTGTTCGTAAGTATAATCTTGATTCTCAATGTGATAAACCTCTTTTTTGTCAAAAATAGGTAAAATATTTAATGATGGTTCAGTTTTTGGTGGAAGAGGTGGATTTGGATTAGTTTCATGAATACATACATTACTATCACTAAAATCAAACATATAATTAAAAAAATTTTTAGTTTCGTAACATTTGGAATTATAATAATGAACTATACATATAATTAAATATATAATTATTATTAATAAAATAATAGTACATGCTGTTATTATTAAAATTTTCGTTTTATTTTCAATAGGTCTTTTATTAAATACTGAATTTTTAGGATAAGAATTTCTATTATTATTCATCTATACTATATTTATAAAACATTTAATTTTTATTATTTCAAAATTAAAATATAAATAATATTTTAATTTATTTGATTTATTTTATTTATTTTGATTTATTTTATTTATTTTGATTTATTTTGATTTATTTTGATTTATTTTGATTTATTTTCTATTTTTATACTTTATTCTGCATTTAATTTTTCATAAATTAAGATATAACCATCCCTAAATAACATATTCTTATTAGCATTAATATCAAATTCATCTACTTTGTCATCATCATATTTATACCATTTTTTATTTAAATGGCGACATACAGAAAAATAATGTCCAAAATTTAATGAACCGCTATGACATCCTATTGAAATTAGTCTCATAAGTCCGTCGTATTTATCATATCCTTCACAATAGGCGCTTAAATCTAATTTTTCTATTGGAAATGTGATTAAATTATTTGATTTACCCAATCTACCATTACCATTTGTAAATCTTTTTAAAACTAATATTAAAAAATTAGGTATTTTCATTAATTTAATTTGCCTATATGCATTTATATAAATCTTATTTTTTTCATCATAAAATTTTGATTCTAATAATTCTTTTCCAAAATATATTTGTAAAGAATCATACAAAGTTTTCCCATGTATTGGAATATTTAACATATTAAATACTTCAAATGTTTTTGATATCATTTTATTTTTATTATTCTCTTCCATGGAAACTACTTTGTTAATAAATTGTCCAAAAAATAATTTTACAATAATAGAATATTTATCTTTTAAAACTAAATTCCAATTTTTATGTGCTTCAATAGTTATTTCATCATCTTCATTTTCAATAACCCCCTCATATTCCATTATTACTTCATATTTTAGACCTTCGTGTAAATAATCTAAAATCATTGCTAAAAGTTCTTGCGCATCTTGATGTTCGTATCCTTGAAATTGTTCATCAAATTTTTGAATATAAGAATGAAAACTTTTTGGTTGAATAATAGTACTACTTGACCATAATGGTTTAATCAATTTTGAATATTCTCTTGTTAAAATAATATGATTATTTTTTTTTTTATTTTTTAGATCTTCGGCGTATTCATCATTTAAAATATATTCTGTTAATGTTGTTATATTACTGAGACATTGAATTGATGAATTTAAATAACACGTATTTCCAATATTTTCTAATCCTGTTAGGCCTCTGTTGTTCATATATTTATATAGAATTAATAATTATTTATATAGTTTTTATTTAATCAATTTTTTATAATATAAAAAAAATTGATAGGTAATATTTTAATAATTTTATTTTACAAACATGTTTTAAAAAAAAAAAAAATCTTTACCATGACTACTCCGACCAAACACGTTGATAAATCTTCGTCAAAAGGCTGTAGTAATGGCAAAACTACAAGAAAAAAAGAGTCTGAGAGACAGCTCTCAAAAAATAAAACTACACGTGATGACGTTGCATATTTTGAAAAATTTATTTCAAAAGATAACTACGTTATTATTACTGACCCAGTTGTCAATGCATTTCTTAACTCGTCATCATGTTATGATGATCCAAGTGATATCCTTTAAATTATTAGTCATTTCTAATCAGTTTAAGATGTATTTCTTAAATCATCATTTGATGAACCCCATAATATCTATTAAAATATCAATAAATAATTTAATAGATATGCCGTTTTTAATTTAATAAAAATTTATAATAAAATTAAAAAAAATGATATTTATTTTAAAACTATTTAATATCAATATGCTTAAAATAAAAATATGATTAGACCAATTCTACCTCAAAATTTTAATTATAAAAACGATATCATATTTCAAATAATTGATTGGAAAGATTATGATATTTTTTCTGACGAAAATATTGATGATGAAAATCAAGAAAACGAAGAAGGTTTTGATAGTGAAAAGACAAAATTTAAAAAACAGCGAAAATTAATTATAAGAGGTTATGGGGTGACAGATAATGGTAATTCAATTTGTATTCATATTGATGGGTTTCAACCCTATTTTTATTTTAAAATTCCGCAAAATTGGGATCAAAAATATTTTATCAAATTCAAAAATCAAGTTTTAAAATTAGCAGGAGAAAATCAAAAAGAGGGGCTCATTGAATATAAGATTATTAAAAAGAAAGAGTTTTATGGATTTACTAACAATGAATTATTTAATTACGGTCTTTTTGTCTTCAAAAATCAATCTGCATATTACACTTTTAAAAAAATCATGAAAGAAAAAAAAATTATGGACATTGATTTTAGTAATAAATTATATGAAACGAAAGTTAGTTCCCTTCTCCGTTTTTTCCATGTTAAAAACATTGATCCATCTGGATGGATGAAAATTGAAGGTGGAAAATATACAAGAAATTTGCCCAGTATTACACGGGCTCAGATTGATATTTCAGTCTCATTCAATGATATCATAAAATTGGAGTTAAATAATATTGCTAAGATGTTAATAGCTTCTTTTGATATAGAGTGTTGTAGTGATGATGGTAGTTTCCCTAAATTTGATAGGAAAAATGATCCCATTATTCAAATTGGGACAACAGTATATATTTTTGGTCAAAATGAATGTTCATTGCAGTATATTGCTACATTAAATAAATGTGATCCCATTGAAGGAGCACTTGTTGAATCATTTAATTCTGAACGCGATTTGCTTATTGGATGGGCCAAATTTATGGAAAAATTGGATCCAGATATTATCACAGGCTACAATATTTGGGGTTTTGATTGGGAATATATTTATAAACGCGCAGAAAGTGGTAATGGTGGTCAAATTGCACCGTATCATGATATTTTATATAGAAAATTACAGCGATTAAAACCCGAGCACATCAATTCGCGGAAAATTGAATTAACAATTCAAGATTTATCATCAAGCGCACTTGGTGTAAATATATTAAAATATGTTGATATAGAAGGCATTGTTCAAATTGATTTATTGAAAGTTGTGCAACGTGATCATAAATTGGATTCTTATAAATTAGATAATGTTGCAAAAACGTTTATGAATCAACAAAAAGTAGATTTAAGTCCAAAAGAGTTATTTAAAAATTTCAAAGAAGGCTCTCCTGAAAAAATTAAAGAGATTGCAGTTTATTGTATTATGGATTGTAAGTTAGTTAATGATTTAATCAATAAATTACAGGTTATTACAAATAACTTGGGCATGTCAAATGTATGTGTGGTGCCATTCTCTTATCTATTTTTACGAGGTCAAGGTATTAAAATCTTCTCTCTTGTTGCAAAATTTTGTAGAGATGAAGATTTTTTGATTAAAGATTTATCCATAGATGACATTGATAAAAATTCGTATGAAGGTGCAATTGTTTTTGTACCTAAACCTGGTATCTATTTTGAACCGGTTGTAGTAATGGATTATAATTCATTGTATCCCTCATCTATGATTGCTGAAAATATATCACACGATTCGATTGTAGGATTTAAAGAATATGGACTAATGCCAAAAAAGAATATGTCTGAACCTGATAATTATGAGCTTGTAAAAGATACTGTGGTTGAAAAATATGATAATTTAGAAGGATATCATTATATAGATATTGAATATGATATTTTCCAAGGAGTAGATAGTGATAAAAAGAAAGTAGGATATAAAGTATGTAGATTTGCAGAAGCGGATAATGGTGATAAATCTGTGTTGCCGCGAATTTTAAGAAAATTACTTAAAGCTCGTAAAGATACAAGAAAAATTATGGAATATAAAACATTGACATTAAATGATGGATCAGAAGTGAGCGGTGTTTTAAGTAGCATTGATGATGAAAAATATGAGCTTTTCAATGTTGTTTCTGGGAAAAGTGTTGTGGAAAAGAGTGTTGTGGTCAATATGATTGATACAAATAATGATTTTCAAAAATCGGTTCTTGATGGTTTGCAATTAGCATATAAAGTCACTTGCAATTCATTATATGGACAAGTAGGTGCAACAACAAGTCCTATTTGCTATAAAGAATTGGCTGCATGTACAACAGCAACTGGACGAAAGATGGTTGTCACAGCACGTGATTTAACCCTGAATACTTTTGTTGGAGCAAAATTAACATATGGTGATTCAGTCACAGGAGATACACCATTATGTGTAATGATTAATGGATTTGTCGATTTTATACCTATAAGCGAATTAAATAATGAATGGTTCTCATATGAAGAGTTTAAACCATTTGACAGCAATAGGAGTGATAAGCAACAAACAGCTGTTTTACAATATAAAATTTGGACAAATGAGGGCTGGTCAAAAATAAATCGTGTAATTCGCCATAAAACAAAAAAAGCCATATATAGGGTAATTACAGGATTGGGTAGTGTTGATGTGACAGAAGATCATTCATTATTAGGGCCATCTAAAGAGCTTATAAAACCAACTGAATGCATAGTTGGCACTGAGTTGTTGCATGGATTTCCACAAAACTTCCCTGAATTGATGAAATATCAACAAAAAAGTAAGAATCAAATGATTGAAATTATTGATGATATACATAATGGTATGATTGATAAAGTCCCATATGAAATATTAAATGCAACTAGAAATGATAGAAAAATGTTTGTTAAATTGTTTTTTGATAAAAAACAGTTTCCATGTAAATTGAGAAATAATGAAAATAGAAATCTGAAATTATTATATCAAAGCTTATATTATCTTGTTAAATCAGTAGAATTTGATTTGAGTATTATTTTGTATAATGATGCTATTGAATATTTAGGACTCAATTTTGAAATAAATGCTGAAAATATAAAGGTTAAATCAGTAAGTTATTTATTTGAGACAAATCAAGAGTCAAGTCAAAAAACAAATCAAGAGACTGGTATTGAAATAGAAAAAGAATCAGATTCATATGTATATGATATTGAAACCGAATCGGGAAATTTTCAAGCAGGAATTGGACAACTAATTGTAAAAAATACGGATTCAATCTTCATTAATTTCACCGATGTTATTAAAAATAGATATCCAGATCGCGAATTTACCGAAAAAGATTTATTAAAGGAATCTATTGTTTTAGGAGAAGAAGCCGCTGCAAATATTAATAAACATATGAAATCCCCGCAAAATATTGAATATGAGAAAACATTTTGGCCATTTTGTATTTTTTCTAAAAAGCGTTATTTTGGCAATAAATATGAGCACAATATTGAAAAATATAAGCAAACCAGTATGGGTATTGTTTTAAAACGCCGTGATAATGCATTAATTGTTAAAACAATTTATGGTGGTGTAATTGATATTATTTTAAATAAACGAGATATTGAAGCATCAAAGAAATTTTTTTATAATTCAATTAAAGAATTATTGGATGGGAAAGTTGATTTATCTCAGCTAGTGATTAGTAAAACTGTACGCACAGATTATGCTAATCCTAATCAAATTGCTCATAAAGTATTAGCTGATAGAATGGGAGATCGTGATCCCGGAAACAGACCCCAATCAAATGATAGAATTCCATATTGTTATATTGATACATGTAATATACTTTGTAAATTATGTTCTGTTAAAGTTAATCCAGACCAATGTAAATGTATTAATTGTATGAGTATTTATTGTTATTATCATTTGAATAATCATAGAGAATCATGTGTTAAAGTGTGCCGGTTTTGCAAAATGAATTCTAGTCAAACTTCATTGACAAATTGTTTAACTTGTACAGCTTGGTATTGCAACAAATGTTTTGAAAAACATAAGCTTCGTACTGATAAATATAAAGTGACTCATCAAGATAAATGTAAAAAGAAATTAACAAATAAATTATTGCAAGGAGATACAATTGAACATCCTTTATATATAGCAGAAAAGAAGTTAAAGATTGATTATAATTACTATTTGACACATCAAATAGAGAATCCAGTTTATCAAATTTTTGAATTGGTAATGAAAAATCCATCTTCAATTATTGGCGATTTAATTCGAAAAATGAATAATACGAAAAATGGTAATCATACTATTAATGATTGGTTAAATGCAATGAGTAAAAAGAAAACTGCATTAGAATTAGGAGTTGATGATAAATTTAGTTTATTAAAAAAGATTGATTTGAATGAACAATTAAAAATTGATGATGATACTAATATGTTGGGAGATCAATTTGAAGATGAAGAAACAAATACTATTGATTTTGATATGATTGATTTTAATGATTTAGATATTATTTAAGCATTGCCGTTTAAAAAATTAGGTGGATTATTGAATTTATCAAAAATATAAGTTGGTGAAATCATTATTTTTGCATTATTTTTTTGAATTGCTTCTAAATGGAATCTTCGATGCTCACAATCACTTGTATATTTTTTTTTTATTTTTTGATTTGTTAAAATCAATTCTTTTTCAAAAATCTCATAAGGTAAATAATTAAAATCGATTACCGTATTATAACTACAATTAATAAATTTATTAGTTTTATAAATTGCAAATCCATTAAAAGCCGAATAAACTTGAATTAATTTATTCTCTTTTTTTGAATTATTTAATATTTTCAAGAATTCATCTTTCATTTTATCTAAAACTAGACCATAATTTTCAAAATGATAAATACTATATATAAAAGGATCAAATGACAACGCCCACCAATCATAGTAGCCAGCTATTCTATCAAAAGATATTGCATCCCATTCATCACTTTTTTTTAAAATATTTTTTAATTCATCTATTCTTATATTTCCAATACAAGAATAATTATTGGAATCCATCATTATAAAATATTCATAATCAATGTAATTTTGTCTTATAAATTCTAAAATATAATTTCGAGCTGCACAAATATTATCAACTTTAAAAAATGGATCTATAATTTTTTGATTCATCATTATTTTTATATCTAATATATTTAAATAACTTTCTATAATTTCCAATGATTTATCAAAAGATTTATCATAAAAAATTATAACATTTATTTTCTCAAAAATATTAGAATTTTTTAATGATTCTATATTTTTAAACACATATTTAAGTCCAAATTCATTATTATAAACACATAATCCTATTGCAATAGATATTTTTTTTGAAATCTCTTTTGCTTCATTCATTTTTAAATTATAAATTATGAATTATTATATAATTTATCATATATTTTAAGAGACTCATTTAAACCTAATAATTCTATATTCAAGGATTTTAATAATAAATTATTGCCACAATAATTATTATTAGAATGCTCTTTAATCACATTTATATTTCCATGTTGCTCTTCATCTAAAATTAGTTTTGCAATTTCAGATAATCTATATTTTTCTTCATAACAAATATTTATTGTTTTTTGTAATTTATTTTGGTCTGATACATTTTCAAAATAAAATTTAATAATTTTTATAAAATCTGTTTCATATACAAAATCGAAATATTTATCTTCAAAAATTGTTATTTCAGTATTATTCTTTTTAGAATTATAACATAATTTTATAAATCTATTATTCTCTTCATTATGATGAAAAATATTAAATATACGAAAATTATAAAAATATGTATATTGCAAAGATCGTTGATAAATAACATATTTAGAAAATCCATAATAATCTGATGGCACGTTAAACAAATCTGTTTCTTTCCTATTATAAATATCTGTATCTCTATTATAAATTGCTGCAGAATCAAAATTAATTATCATTTTGAATTTATGAGAAAATTTTAATAAATTTTCCAACATTAAAAGATTAATATGAGTGACTTCTCCATTTTCCTCTTTTGTCCGTCTTCCTCCCAAAATTGCTGTATGAACTAATATATCAAACTGATTTTCTTCTAAATATGTTGATATTTTTTGAAAATCTAAAATATTTAATTCTGACCGCCCAGGGTTTTTAATATTATAATAATTTGACAAATTATTTTTTATTATTTTTGCAATATTACCATTTCCACCAGTAATTAAAATATTCATTTTAATATTATATGATAACTTTTATTTAATTAAAAAATATTAAACACGCTACAATTTTTTTTTTTAAATATTTATTAAAATATATGGAAAATAAATTAGATATTAATTTTTATAAAACGTTTTATTTAGATATTTATAATTTACATCTTTCGGATCAAAGCATATTATTACATTTTAAAAATCATGGAATATATGAAAAAAGATTTCCTTCAAAAGAGTATTTTTATAAATATTATTCAAATTTTAATCAAAGTTTATATAGAATTTGTAATAAAGATATTGAAAATTTTTCTGAAATTGATTTAATAAGACATTATCATAATTATGGAATATTTGAAAAAAGGATTGGAACAATAAAAGATTTTTATATTGAAAATCCAGATTTTGACATTGATATCTATAAAAAATTTAATAAAGATATTATTAATTTTGATGAATTAAGCACTATTAAGCATTATATAATGTTTGGTAAAAAAGAATGTAGAATTAAAAATAAATCAGAAATTAAAAATTTTAAAGATTTATTATTTAATTATTCAACTTATAAAAAATTTTATCCTGAATCAAATAAAATGAGTAATAAAGAGATTAAAAATGAATATTTGGAATCTAAAAAAAAAAATATTATTAATCATAAAATTGGATCTGCATCAGATTTTTATAATATTTTTCCAGATTTTAATATAGAATTATATTTAACTTTTAATGAAAAAATAAATGATATTAATGAATCTAATAATCAAGATGAATCAGATAAATTTAATAATCATGATGAATTAGATAAATCTAATAATCAAGATGAATTAAATAATCAAGATGAATCAGATAAATCTAATAATCAAGATAAATTAGATGATGATGAATTAATTAAAAATATTCTTTTAGATGAAGAATTAAATAATTTTACCAAGCTAAATAATGAAGATGAAATAGAATATGATGAGTTAGATTATAATACTGATTTAGAAGAAGAAGATATTTTAAATGATGAAAATGATTTAGATGAACAAGAAAAAGAAGAAGATGAAGATAATTTAAACGAAGTTAAAGAAGAAGATAACGATGATTTAGATGAAGAAGATACTAAAATTGATATTATGGCAGATTTTTACAAAAAATATATAAATAATAAAAAAATTATATATTCTTTAAAATCATTTTATGAAAATTTTCCAGATTTTAATTATTATGATTTTATTAATAATTATACATCAAGTTTAGAAACTATATCTGAAATTGATTCAGTTATCTACTTTTATAAAAATAAATTACAAAAATTTTCATCTCAAAATAAAAATAAATTTCAAAATATAATAATTTATCCTCATTTAAATTTTAATTTATCAGATGGAGGAGTAACAGTGCAATTTTATTTAGGTAAGCTATTAGAAGAGCTTGGATATAGAGTTAGAATATTTAAAATTTGGGATATATATGAAAAAAATTCCATTTTTAATAATTATTATAATAATGATTTTGATTTAAATGAAACTTTAGTTATTTATAGTGAAGCAATAACTGGAAATCCATTAAATGCCAAATATGTTGTAAGATGGTTATTAAGTCAATTAGGTAAAAATGTTTCAAAAAATAAATTTTATTCATGGAAAAAAACTGATCTTGTTTATTATTTTAATTCTCAAGAAAATTTTTATGAAATAGAAAATAATTATGGGTTAATTTATAAAAATTTATCAACTATTTATATAAATCCTATATTTAAAAATAATAATAATAACAGAAATGGGACATGTTATACAATGAGAAAAAGTCATTATCATAAAGAAATTACTTTTTTTCATCCTAAAGATTCAATAGAAATAACTAAAAATCATACACAAGATGATTATTTATCAATATTTAATAATCATAAATACTTTATTAGTTATGATCCATTGACACTTTTGATAAATATAGCGCCATTATGTGGATGTATTACAATAGTTCATCCATTAAAAAATAAGACTAAACTTGAATGGTTAAAAACAACTGCATTATGGCCCTTTTTAGAAGCAAATAATTTAGATAATTTGTATGGTGTTGCATATGGTAGAGATGATTTATTATATGCAATAAAAACAATTAATTTAGTTTCTGAACAATGGGCAAAAGACATTCCAAAATACTTTAGAGAAAAATCATTAATACCTTTTATCAATGATATTCAAAATTTTGATATAATGGAAAATACTGTTAATAATAATTTTTACAATGAAATAAATGAATATAAAAATATAAATTTAGAATATGCATTAGAATTTAATGAAGATATAAAAAATTTATTAGATTCTAAAAAATATAATGAATTTTTAGAAAAAATTATGAATGAAGAGAGAATTTATAATGCAGAAACTTTTTATAAAAAGTATAATTCATTTGATGTTAATAAATATAAGGAATTAAATAAAGAATTAGACGAATCATCTGATATTGAAGTAATGAAACATTATATTAAATCTATAGCTGTTTGATTTTAGGTCAATAATAAACATTTTCAATAGTATTTTTATTATCATTGAAATTGCAAATATCATTAATAAAACTAATTAAATATTTATTTATGTTAAAATTAATAATATCTTCCCATTGTTTTTTTACTAAATGTAAAGTATCTTTTGCATATTGAATATCATATACTCCATATGCAATACCATATAAATTATCTAAATTATTTTCTTGTAAAAAAGGCCATAATGCAGTTGTTTTTAACCAATCTTGCTTACTCTTATTTTCAATTGGATAAATAACAGTTATACAACCACATAATATAGAAATAATTTGTAAAAAACTTAAAGGATCATAACAAATAAAAAATTCGTGATTATTAAAAATTTCTAAATAATCATTTTGTGTATGATTTCTTGTAATTTCAAATGAATTATCTAGATGTAGTTGAAAAATATTACTATGATAGCAAGATTTTCTAAATGTATGACAAAATCCATTACGTGTTCTATTATAATTTTGAAATATTGGATTAATATATAATAAATTTAAGAATTTATAAAAAGTTCCTATTTTTCCATGCTCATTCGAAATTCTCTCTTCACTATTAAAAAAATAAACTAATTCATTTCTTGAATAAGATGAAAAATAATGATCAGGTACATTTTTCCCCTTTTCACTTAACATCCATCTAACAACTTTAGGTGCATTCAATGGATTACCATAAACTCCTTCACAATAAATTACAATTGAATTATTAATATCAAAATCACTATGATAAAAATTATTACACAAATGATTATTAACTTCTCCTGTAGCATTATGGATTTTTGCATTAATATTATAATCATTTAATATTTTTGCTAAATAATATTGTACAGTTACACCACCATTAATTAAATCAAAACTCATATGTGGAAAAATTATAATATTTAAATTTCTACATTCTGGATTTAGATTATTATAAGAATTTGAAGATGGTTCATAATATTTTATATTTGATATATTTATATTAAATCCTTCTTCAGTACATTTTCTATTTTCAAATCTCCCATGAGTATAAAAATGTTGCATTAATTGAACATTACTATAACCAACTAAATCTGAACTAATAGATCTATATATGTCAATATTAAAATAAGGAAAATTTTTATAAAATGATTCTTCATTATAAATACGGCCTTCATTTTTGCCAAATAACAGAAAATGTTTATCTAATTCAAAATCAAAGTGATTAGATAAATCTGAATTAAATAATTTATAAAATTCTCTCATTATTTTATAATATTAAATAAGATTATAATTATTAAATAGATTATAATTATATATTATATATTATATGGATCCATTTATATATAGAATATTTAATAGAGACTTAGAAAATCATTCTGATGAAGAATTATGGAAACATTATGATTTATTTGGGAAACATGAAAATAGAATATGTAATAATTCTGCATTTAAAAACATATATCCAGATTTTGATTTAAAAATTTATAAATTATATTATGATTTAAAAGATAAAACTGACTTTGAATTATTAACACATTTTCATTATCTTGGTTATAATGAAAATAGATATTATAATATAAATACTTTAAATTTATCATATGAATCTAATAAAAATAAGTATTTAGAAATTTATTCAGATAATTTTTATAAAAGTATTTATGAATTTGAAAGAGATATTCCAATTTATTATTTAAATTTATTAGAAAAATTTAATAATAATCGTATAAAAAAATTAAATTTTAATTTTATGGAAAAAAATATTTCAAAAAAATTATTTAATAAATATGTTTTTCATGATGGATTAGAATATTTTGAATATGTATCTTTATATAATAAATATATTTTAGTTGATATTATAATAAATAAAGTTTTTACATTTAAATGCTTAAAAACTAATAATATATATAAAACAAAAAAATGTTTTAATATTGAATATTCAAATATAAATTATATAATATATGTTTTTGATGAAATATATAATCCTTTTTTTGTAATATGTGGTGGAGGAATAGGATGGATGTTTTTTCTAGCTAACATTTTATTTATTCATTATTTTAAAATAAATCAACTATATATAATATTTAATACTTGTAATGAACATTTGTTGGGAAAAGAGAAAAAAGAATTAATAGATGATATATTAAAATATTATAAGAATAATATTATAAATAATTCATTAGAAACTATAACTTTTTTTGGATTTATGCAGAATATTGGTCATGAATATTGGAATGAATTATCTTTATTTAAATTTTATATTGATTTAGATTTACTTAAACAAATAGATAATATAATAATTGGTCCGTATGATTATTATAATATTTATGATTATTGCATTAAAAACAATATTAAAGTATCTAAAGAAATCAATTTAAATAAAATTAATAATAATTTAATTTTTAAATTTGTCGATTATTTTATGATGGAAGATTTAAAAGAATTTGTATTAGAAAATAATAAATATATTAATGATTCAGAGATAAAATATATTAATTATATTAAACAAAATCATTATCCAATAGTAACAATTAATTTAAGAGGATTATATAGATATTTATATAATCAATCTTATGCTATATCAAATATTATTAATAGCTTACTTATTATTTATCCAAAAATTTTTATTATTTTTGATGGATATGTTAAAAATAAAAATAATATAAATAATTATTTAGATGAAACTTTAAATAATAAATCTCTTGATAAAATGGAAGAATCATATATTAGTATTTTTAAAAATATAGTTAAAGATTTAAAAACTAATAATTATATTTCATTAATTAGCTCGTCTATTGAAAGACAAATAGAATGGCTAAAAATATCAGATTATGGTCTTATGCAACTTGGAGCAGGCGCATTTAATCATACTTGGTTAATGAATAAAAAAGCTTTATTTATTGGAAGAAATACTATTTTAAACGAAGAAACATTAATGCATACATATCATGATTTTATTTTTAGAGAAAAAAAAGATTTTACAACTTATATTAATCCTTCAATGATTGATTTTAATAAATATAATCACATTGATTCTTCATTTTATT
>Ga0114960_10001587_pt1 | contig 18019 bp, 17 predicted proteins | sample C_130625_MF_Meta_FD_92637 | JGI IMG/M metagenome (GOLD analysis project Ga0114960, IMG submission 92637) | Freshwater microbial communities from Lake Croche, Canada to study carbon cycling - C_130625_MF_MetaG | ecosystem: Environmental > Aquatic > Freshwater > Lake | place: Lake Croche, Canada... | reverse complement strand
CTTCCTTTTCTTCGACCTCTTCCTTTTCTTCGACCTCTTCCTTTTCTTCGACCTCTTCCTTTTCTTCGACCTCTTCCTTTTCTTCGACCTCTTCCTTTTCTTCGACTTCAATAATAGGTTCTTCCCTTGTTTCCTTTTCTACGACCTCTTTTGCTACTTCGGTAGCCTTTTCCTCGAGCACAGTATTATACGTCAAAACGACGTCCTTGCGTATCGCCAGCTTTCGTTTTGTCTTGTTTTGTTTACGTTCGGCTATTTCTTCTTTTGTTTCGCATTTTCCAGTCTCTGGGTTACGACGCGTTCCTTTTTTACAGTAAGGTTTTCTTTTTTTTTTCTCTTTAGATGAAATCTTTGGACTTTCTTCTTTTTCCTCCTGCTTTTTGGGACTAGCCTTAGATGGACTTGCCTTGGGGCTTGCCTTAGGACTTGCTTTGATGCTTGTCTTAGGACTTTTTTTTGAAAGGTCAAGCGGGTGTATAGACAAAAGGTCGCCAACTAATTCTTCGGCGGCATTAGGCTTTTCCACAACCTTTTTCGGTAAGCATTTTTTAGTTTTTTTATCCCAATTTTGACCATTCGGACACCGTTTTCTTTTTGTCTTTTGAGATGTCTTTTCAGATTCCATTTGTTATTGAAAATATAAGTGTATATAATCTACTTACATATTCATTTACTTGCCTATACGTGTCAGGTCCTACATGGAAGGGGAACCGGAGTCCCGCCTTAGGTGCGTATCATGGCATAATTCAGTAAAGTATTATTTATATTGGTAATAAGCTGTATTTTTTCTAAATTATAAGAGCGAATGGATGCTATACAGTCATCAAAACTCTTCCACTCCATTTTACTTACTTCCGTGGGTTCAAATATTACTTCTTTATCCGTATCTTCGTAATACATGAAACATACGAAATATTTATGCTTATACGATTTATAATTCGACCCCGTAAATATTTCTTCATAAGGAAGTATATTGACTATATTATGGAGCTTCTTATGAGAATACCCCGTCTCCTCCTGAAATTCACGTAACGCACACTCGTAATCCTTCTCCTGGTAATTTCGACGGCCTTTGGGGAACCCCCACTCGGGCTCGGTCCATGTTTCATAGGTATTGCTTTCGTCTATCATATCCGATATGGTTTTCACCTCGTTTTTTACAATAATCCCGGCACGTAATGATGCCAATTTATCCCGTGATATAGATTCTTCGGATTTATATTGATTCGATAAGGCTTCCGTTCCCCATAATCCCATCCATAGTTCACCGAATCCGAGCGTTTTGAGCTTGGTTTTTTCTAGGTCCGTCATTTGTTTTATCATGTTCATTATGTAGTCTTTGTTATATACGGAATATTTACCCCGCATGAAGTCAATATAACCTAAAGTATCGCGCCGTCTTATCATAAGGTATTCATAGGTGCCGATTTTATTTATGCGGACTGCTATTACGCCGTAACTAGTAATAGGTAATTTACATTGATGATATAAATGCCCCGGTTTACCACAATTATTACAATATGTATTATCTCCCATGTTTTACGTTCTTTGGATTCGATTCGCTACAATTACTATAATATATTCCGAGCCCTTTATATACCTTTTTATTATGCGATTTGACCCACACGTATGGGGCGTTCATTATTGGTTTTTTCTCCATACCGTATCAGAATCCTATCCGATGACCCCCAACGCGGTAACGAAACGAAAATATTACGACCTGATACAGAATTTCCCTCTGTTTATACCGAACGAAGAAATAGGAAATAAATTTAGTGATATGCTGGATAAATATCCGGTCACACCTTATTTAGATAACCGCGATTCTTTTGTTCGATGGGTTCATTTTATCCATAATAAAGTAAACGTTTCTTTGGGAAAATTAGAGATATCGTTACCGCGGGCGCTGGAATTATATAGAGAGAATTATAAACCCAAGGCTATTATTTTATCGGAGCGTATCAATATGCGTAAGCACTATATCTATTCGGTTCTCATTTTGACGCTTTTGTTCCTGATTTACGTCTACTCGTAAAATATATCGATATTATAAGAGGAAAGAAAAAGTAAAACAAAAAATATGCGTATTGAAATCATTATTATCCTAATCGCGGGATTCATCATGGCAAACATATATACCGAAGGAAAATATTTAAAAGTTCTCTATTCTTGGAAAAAATATTATCAAATGGCCGGGGTCGCCTTAGGAGCGTTATTTCTTTACTACCTATTTAAACATAATCCTTTACGTGCCCAACAAATGATTACGACCACCAACGACTATATTAAATACCTACCCATCGATAAGGGCACATCTAGTATGCTTTCGCCCATATTGGATTTTACAAGTAGGCATGATTTCGCAAATAATCAGTATAGTGGTATAGATAGCGGTTACCCAGTTCTCGCCATGCACAATAAATCCACTGCCGAAAATAAAATTATGAGTTCGGGGAAAACATCTACAAAGCGGTCAGTGAGCGAGACGAAAAAGAAGTTTGTTGCCGCTCGACAAAATTGGCGGTGCTATGATTGCCAGCGCCAGTTACCAGCATGGTTCGAAGTCGACCATACCGTTCGTTTAGAGCACGGGGGTAGTAATCATATAGATAATCTCACTGCTTTATGTCGAGATTGTCATGGAAAAAAGACGGCGATAGAGAACTTATAAGGGGCGGGAACCAAGGTAACCTTCGGGTTCCTCCGGAGTCCCTCCTTTTGTCTTTGTCCCTTCATTTCCCTTTTACATAATATCTGTTATTCGTATTGTGTAAAATCATTTGCGCACTTTTCTAGTTTTTCCTCTTGGGTGAATCTTGCCGCCAGTTTTCCTACTAGACGCGGCTCGCATATGGACGACCTTTTTTACGACATCGCGCATTTCCCCAATGCTGACTATTCCGTCCGCCAACTTCGTCCCCGCCAATATATTCAATAAATATTCTATTTCATATCTAAAAATACGATTCTCCATGAGCATAATATCGCCGGTCAGTTCAAACGTCGTCGATGATATGTCCTTCTTGGCTGCGATTAACCAATCATTTTCCGTTTTATATTTAGAGGCGGGGTCGTCTTTCGGCACATCAAAGTGTTTAAAATACGAACTCAACGAGAATAAAGGATTGCCATAATGGGTATCGGATGGTTCCAATTCCGTGTTCACATTAAACGCATCTTCGAATTTGTAGTCCCCGTCTTCGGTATAATCGCCCTCCCCCGGATCCATATCATTGAGCCGTTCATAAATAACATCCAATATATCGGGTTGGTAGAAGAAACTATGGAGTTCGGTCGAGTCGGTAACATTATATTGGGTCCTGAATATCTCTTTAATCCTTAGATAAAAATCGTAATTGGTATGGCGCGAGGCGAAAGTTAAATTATCTTTCAAATAGTCCTCGCCCGAAAGAATCTTACTATGAAATACGATGAAATTAAATAATTTGAAGAATATAAAGAAAACATATGTTTTCAGGCGCGATCCAATATCCGCACCGAGGTCGATGTATTTATTAGTGCCCGCGTTTTTCTCATTATACCTCTCAAATAGTTTCGTCACCATGTTGTCCACGAGGTCAATAACCTCGACATCCCTTTGAAAATACAATTCCAATTCCGGCCTTTCGAATTTATTTTCGCGGGTGATTAGCGCCAAAATTTCGGCTTGGTTTGCCCTTAAAATTTCGCGCATTATGGGTAGCGCGTTTTTCGAGTCACAGCGAAAGGTCATTTGCGGTATAAATTCCATCTTATCGAAGCTTTTGGGTGCGACCGTATCTTTATCGTCGTATATGTCCATATAGTAAAGATTCGTATTGGGTTTCTTATAGATTCGGCGTTTGTTTTTCTCGTCTAATACGCCTATTGGCGAATAATAGCCCGTTTTTTCATAATCTTCGCGGATATCGACCAATAATTGCCCTTCCCTCGCCTTTAAATCGCTCAGATGGTCTATTATACGGCTACATGCGTCAATATAAGTTTCTAATACGAGATTGGGGCCTCTTTTGGGCTCGTAATAGGTAATAATATATTCGACACCGGAAAATACTTCGCAGTCTTTTAAGGGTTCGGCGAATTTGAATTTGAATACTTTTTGTTTTTGGTTACGTTCGACCTTTTCTTTAAATACATACATATCGTTTTTATGTATTTTCATGCTTTTACAGTATCGGCCAAGTATTTCATCGAAACCGGTTTCGCCCAAGTCGTTGGTAATATTAAAGGCAACTAATTTTTTGACACATGTGATGGTGGCGGTAAAAGATGTCAAATCGGAAGAGGCCGAATCGGATGCGGGTGAGGTGGTTTCGCTTTGATAATACACCTTATTCGCCAAAAATGACTTTAATTCTTTTCCTTCGTTTTTTACTGCCTCTTCAAGATTTGCCTTCGAGTATCTCGGACTGGAAGGAAAGATGACAACTGATCCGGGTGAAAACATAACACATTTATCTTTGGCTTCTTTTAAAAATCCTATAAGAGTCGGTGATGATATTGAGAACTCCTTGGTTTTAAAATCGGTTTTTCTGTTTTCATTCACATAGTCTTTGTATTTTTCATTTTCCCATTGTGCCAATTTGTCTAATTCAAATTCCTTACCATATTCCTCTTGTAATTGTCGCATAAGTTCTTCCTCGTCGACCTCTTCTTCGTTTCCTTCGTTCCCGTCTTCGCCTTTGCCTTCTTCTTCGTTTCCGGCATCGGACCAGGTTTCGCTTTCTTCGTCTTCGCCTTTGTCATTACCGCCTTTTTGCGCCATATGCCTATGAATCGGTATACGAACCGTGATATACTTATCGCGCGGGTCCGTTTCCACAATATTGCCTACTTCTTTCCTTTCTTTGAGAACCCGCAGCGTAAAATCCGAGTTAATGAGCCATTTATTATTTTCATGTAACGATAATTTTGTAAGGTCATGCGTTTCAAATTCGTAACCGATGCTTAATATATCATTAAAAACGGGGCTTTGATAGAGACTACCGCCCATGCTTTTTCCCATGCTTTTTCCCATGCTTTTTCCCATGCCTTTGTCCATGCTTTTTCCAATGCTTTTGTCCATGCTTTTGACCATGTCTAAACTGATATACTCTATATATCACTTAGACTTTTTATACAGCGACATTACATATAATTTAGTAGATAACTATTGGGAACAATATAATTTCGCCAAGTAATATAACTCAAAATAACAAATGCCGGAGGTTCCTTGGTTCCTTGCCATAAAAGAAAAGGTAAACTCATTCGTAACAAAATTATCCGTCGACGCAGAATATAGAAACACGTTTTTGAGGTCCATCGGTCTATTACTATTCGTTGCCATTTGCGGGGCCGTTTTATATTTCGCATCGAACAATAGCCAAGCACTAGGCTCCGATACGTTTAAATACGCTATAGTCATCGTCATTTCTCTTATCATCATCCTAGCTGTATTCATACCCACTATTTTATCGGGGTCGAATTCGCTACAATTGGTCTTACTGTTTGGTCTTTCGCTCGGGTTTATCGGCACAGTGGCGTATTCCTTCATACAATTAACCAGCCAATCTGCGGGTATTATCAATTATATGTTAAATGGTTTAGTTATTCTAGGGCTTATTATCGGACTCGGGCTTCTATTTTTGGCATTCGGAAATAGTTTAAGACAACAAAAGGGGTGGATTGGTTTCATAGTAAACCTCATATTCTATGTTCCTTGTTTGACGATTGACTATATAAGATATTTAACCCGCGAGTTTAAGACCACCGTGAATTACGTATACGTGTTATACGCCGTCGAAATAGCCATTATTTTATCCTACATCTATCTGCCCAAATTGGTCAGTTACCTATTTTTGAGTGATGGCTACTCGATATTGGTAGAGCCCATGTATTTAGATACGCATAAATCCTTTCCTCTAGGTTCGCTTATCATACAGGATAGGATTGGTGCGAATGATTTAACTGCGCAAAACCAGCCGCCCATATACCGCAGCACGTATGCTTTGACCATGTGGCTATATATAAATTCGCAGACTTCCATTGACATAACCAAAGAGACATCTGTAATGAATTTCGGTAACGGAAAACCTAGAATGACCTATATTTACGATAATACGAATTCTATGAAACCCCACTCATTCAAGGTGTATTTTACGAATAATACGGCGAATAATAACGAGCCGGCGGTTTACTCTTTTAATTTACCCACGCAAAAGTGGTCTTTTATTGCCTTTAATTATACTGCTAATTTAGTGGATTTTTTCATCAATGGGAAACTAGAATATACTTTTAGGTTTAACCAAAGTAATATGCCGACGTTTTCTGGAAACGATATGCTCGAATTGGGAAGTAATAATGGCGTCAACGGCGCGGTTTCTAATGTCAAGTACTTCAATAACAATTTGACGCGCGGTCAGATAGCCAACGCATATAACGTTTTGTCACTCTCGAATCCGCCAGTGCCTAATTTATAATTAGCGCAGTGGTTCTAGTCTAGACCCGGGCATAGGCCGGGATTATACACCTTTTAACCTTTAAATTGCCGATTTATATGCGACAATTCTGCCAAAGGCAGAATTATTGACGTATAAAAGGTAATTTATCGGTTACAAAGTAACGTTGCCTAACGACATTCACAGACGCCGGCCCTTTGGGCTCGGCGTTTAGAATGTTGAAAGGTGTAAAAACTATCATGTTACCTACCTGATAGTTTTACTAGATAATTACTGAGTGTTTTTCATTGTCTTTATTTTTAATTTTTGTAATCCGGCAAATATTTGGCTCTAACTAGGACAAAGGAGGGGGCTCGCGTAGCGAAATCAGGGTCAGAGGCCACGGTGTGGGCTCACCCTTATGACCCCGAAGAGGTCATTGAGGGGAACCTTGGTTCCCCTGCCACTCTTTATTTCGCCGCTTATTATATATCATAAATTATAACCCAAAGATGAACCCTATTGTTATAATCTTGGCAGTTGTTGTAATCGTATTAGTCGTAGTATTATATTACTTCTTCTCAACCACTGCGACCACTTTAGTTCCTACAGCGAGTTTAAAAACGGTCGCTCCGGCCATCACCCCCATCACCAATCCCACCTATACCAGCTACTCTTACGGAATATGGGTAAACGTAAATACGTGGGATTCCAATGTAGATAAAACGATATTTAGCCGTCAAAATAACATCCGTCTTTATTTAGATAAAAATACCCCAACTCTTAAATGCGATATCATGATGTCTGATGGAAAGACACAAACGATGATTATTACGGATAACTTCCCAATCCAAAAATGGACGCATGTTATTGTCAGCATGGATAACCAATTCATGGATATTTATTTAGATGGAAAGTTGGTCAAATCCCAACGCTTTTATACTCCTAGCGCGGGTGGAACTACCGTAGGCATAATGCCCAAACAACCTCTTGATAACCCCGTTCCCGTATATTTGGGTAATTCCGATTCTACTTTAGCGCCATTCACTCCTTTTGATGCTTATGTGGCTAACTTTACTCGTTGGACTAACCCGATGGACCCTCAAACGGCGTGGAATACCTATATGTCCGGAAATGGCGGTAATAGTATTACCAAGATGGCGTCGTCGTATAACGTAAACTTGAGCATATTGAAGAATAATGTCCAAACTGCGACGTATTCGCTTTATTAGGGGAACCGCCGGTTCCCCTATAACCCCCTCCTTGCGTCCCTTACGTTCCGGACCTTCGGGTTACGTTAGTCCCTTTGTCATGTTCTGAATATTTAAAAAATCCTTACCAGTTTTCGTAAGATGATTTCTTTATTAATATTAAAAAAGAAATCCTATCTACCCGAAGGTCCGGAACGTAAGGGACGCAAGGAGGGTTCGCAATGGAACCTGGGTTCCCTTGCTTATAATATTCGTATAGTATAACTACTAATATTATAGAATGAACGCTCCACCACCTCAAGCCGCGGGTCCGTCGGGTCCGATTGCTTTACCCGAATCAGTAAAAGCAGGTTTAAACGCCACCGGAAACTACGTCGATTCATTAAAGACGAGTGTATCCAATTCTTTTAACGAATTTTCCAAGCAAGCCGAGGTAGGCAGCACTGCCACATCTCAGTATTTATCGTCCAACACGGCAGTTGCCAAATTCGCCTTTTTAATTTTAATGCTTATCGTTTTCGTCTTTCTTATTGGTTTAGGCATTAGTTTGATTGGCTATTTTACGTCTCCCAATTCCAATCCTTATTTAATTTCCGGCATGATTGACGGTGCGTCGCCAATAACTATTTCGCAAGACCCCAAAAAGGATAAGAACATCCCTATTTTACGCTCGAATAACCAACAAACGGGTTTGGAATTTACGTGGTCCGTTTGGTTATTTATAAACGATTTGGGTAACGATACTTCCAAATACCAACATATCTTTAATAAGGGCGATAATAACTTTGACCCCGTCACTAACCTATCCATGGTAAATAACGCGCCAGGCCTTTACCTTTCCCCCGCCACGAATCAATTACATATTATCATGGATACGATTAACCCTTCCGATAGTAATACTGTCATTGATATAAGTAATATTCCCATCAGGAAGTGGGTCCATGTGGCCGTTCGTATCCAAAACACGGTTCTCGATGTTTATGTCAATGGAACCATATCGGGCCGCTTGATTATGCAGAATGTCCCCAAACAGAATTATAATGATGTCAATATTTGCCAAAACGGCGGATTTAGTGGAAAGTTGGCCGATTTAAGGTATTTTAGTCGCGCCTTGAATGTATTTGATATTAACAGTATTGTGGCGTGGGGTCCTAATACCAGCACCAGCTCGGCGTCCACGTTGGACCAAAAGGTAAAGGGCAACTATAGCTATTTATCGAATATATGGTATAACTCCCGACTCTAGATGGACTTCTTCGTGAGCCCCCTACATTTCCGAGCAAGGGCTACATACCAGTGCCATAAATTTTACATAATGAAAAATGATTATGTAAAAATCACTTTATTCCAGCTGGGATAAAGGGAGGTAGATGGTCAGCTGCTTCATCATTAAGACGGCAGATCAGTCTTTGAGTATATCTTGGTTCCCCGCCAAATAATACTATTATAGAATAGCTAAGCCATGTCCATTACCGATATTTCATTATCCACCATTTGCGAACAACGCAAGCGCCAGATGTTATATGCCGTCCCTCAAATTCGTATGAATCTCCTATCGCCCTATCCAACCTATACTCAGCGCCAATTAGATATGCGAAGAAAAGTCGAAATCTTAAAATATAACAACATCACCTCTAGCACCAAAACCAATAACCCTACAAAGGCGCAAAAGTGGGCGCAAATTGTCGGCGGTAAGTCTCAATCCAAATCCTATACTACATTAACCGGTTACGCCCCCGACCCATCAGGCGTTTATCAACAGTATATAAAAAAGTTGAATAGAAACGCGTGCCCCAGCGATGCTTACATACCCACACCTACTTCATCATGCGGCGTTCCTGGCCCTATCATGTATCTCACACGCGATGATACAGTTCCATTATATAACTACGCTTCGTCTATAAACCGCAGCATGGCCATTACACAGGTGGAAGACAATGCCGAATGGAATGTGTATATTAATAACGATAATAAGTCAATTTCAGCCGTAGAAACCAAGCTATTTTCGCTATATGTTACAAGTAAGGTAACCCAGACGGCGTATAGTTATAATTTCCAGATACCCATAGGTGTTTATTTTAAGGGGACCGATATTGCCGCTTCTTCTATAGGACAAAATGTATTATTTACGGATAATTCGCTCAATATATCTTCGGTCAGTATTTCGGTCTTTTATAATAACGCACAGGTTATATTAAAAAGACCCCCATCCGCCTATTTATCCAACGGGTCAGTTACATATGACTTGGCCAATAACCCCGCACCCATTATATCGTATGGTGTTTCGTTTACTCCCGTATCGACCAGCGACGGCGTCATGTTTTTCTCTTATGTGGGGGTATTGAATGTATCGGATTTGTTATTATATACGGAGCCGGGGTATATTTACGATATTATGGCGACTTTTTATGTTACAAACCAGTTTGGCAATACCACTTTCACTTCCACCGTCCAACAATACGAATATGGAGTATATACGAATCTATCGCCGTCGAATACGTATTTGGCAAAAAATATGGGGGTGATAGGCGATAACCCTTATCCAGTGCCGAGCCAGTTTCCGACGTTTGCGTTCGGCGGCACTAGGGCAACCTAGCGGGGGAATCCGAAGGAGGCCTACTGAGTCCCTCTACAGACTGGGCATCCATTTTCCCACTGAGCCGAGCAATCCGCGCAAATATAATGACAGCATGCCGGCACCACCAATTTGTCATGAGCAATGTCTTCATAACAAACTGGACACTCTTCTTTTTTATCGGTTTGCGGATATAATTCGCGTATTTTTTCCTGTGCTCTACTTGCGTTAACCGCAGCCGTTTCTTTTGTCTCTGTAATCTGCCGTCTTAGGCGTTTTTCTCTGGTTTTAAGTCGATTTATTTGTAATGTTAATTCTTCGATAGAATCATATAGCGCTGTTTCAAGTAGTGATAAACATTGCTGAGGGATGGGAAAGGGTAACAAATAATTATTATGATATGTTACGCATATACTATGTCTAACGATATTGTCGTTTACCTCTGCGGCATCACATGATTTTACATAGGCGAATAAGTTTCCGGCTTCGTCCCTCCGTTCAAATTCTTTAAAATACTTATTGAAAGATTCGTCAAAACCTTCGATGGTATGGCGGTTCGTTTTTTTTACCGGACCTGCCGGATATTCTATGCCGTCTATTTCATACGGTGCGTCTACCGTATACGCGGTATATTTCCTATGAACGTCCAATGAATAAATAACAATATTATATCCCTTATTTCCGTCTTTCTTTAATTTCCAACATAAATCTGGGGCGAATTCAGGGTCGTCTTCCTTTAAGTCGGTATCATATCCGGACATATATTCGTCCATACATAATACGAATTTATCATGCCGTGAATAGACTGTGGGCATATGCTAGCAGGGGGTCCTATGGATTCGGGCAATTCAAATTCCTTACTAATTTCTGTAAGAGGATTTCTTTATGAAAATCACAAAGAAATTCTGGGGGTTCCTTCGAATAAAGCTAGCTATTTACTTATTGAAAACAAATGCTAGTTGACCCGCGTTTATTCAATTTTTGAGGGGTTAGCCATTCATCCGCTTCACAAGCGCCTTCGAAATACTATGCTTCTTCTCATAATTCGGCCCATAGCACCCCACATCGAATTCCAATTCCATAATTCTATTTAGAATTACATACGCCATATACTCAAAATATTGGAGGAGTTTCGTCGCCGTCGCATCATGCCCTCGTAAAAGAAACATCTTATCCAATACCAAATTCGGGTTATATAGATGATCTAACTGTGTATATTTAACGCCGTCGATTCTATACTCATCGGGGTCTTCTACTATAGACATAAATATCTTGGTAATGAGTGGTAATTGCTCATATACTATGTTGGCGTAGCGGACTTTGTTATACGAGTGGTTACGAATATTCTCTGGGTTATAGACCGAATCCAATAGCCATTCAATATCCTCAATGGTTGACGGAGTTATTTGCTTGTATTGTGCCAGACGGGCGGTCAACCCCACGTATTGAGCGCGGTCATAATCCAACTTGACCGTCTCGCATTTTATAAAATTGCGTATTTGTCCTTTGATTTGCGCGACCTTCAATAATATCTGGCGGATTTCTTCCTCCAGCGCGACGGACTTGGCGTATTCCCCCTTTACTTCATACAACATATTCATCTCTGCGACTGCTGATTCGATCGTGTAGTTGAGTTCGCATTCAAGGAGGGCTATCGTTGTCTCTGGTAGAATGGCGTCGGTGTAACAGCCGCCTCTTACGTTTTGTATCCCGTATGTTTTCATGTATTGTTTTACGGAGGCGTTAATTGCGCCGCTATCTGTGACATTATGCTCCAGCTTTTTTACGGATACGATGGGGGCTTCTTTGATGAAATCATAGACGAGTTCGTAGTCGTCTTGTAACGCGGCCAACGGAATACTAGCTAATGTCTTGTTGGATAAAGTAATAAACCACTTGTTTTCTGTCAATTGTAAGGCATATAACGAATAGGGTTCCATGGTATTTGTATGTATAACGGCATGTTGCTCTATATTGTTTTTCGTATTTTCGTAAATGTGGCAGGGAATTTAACCAAAAAATTCAATTGCGAAAACAGACAAGAAGGTTTAACTGCCCGAAGTTCCGGAACATAAGGAGGGACTGCGAAGCAACCCTTGGTTCCCTCGGGCTCGCAATGCGAAGCCGTGGCCTCTGACCCCCTCAAAATTGAAATACTTTTCTTCAAATATATAACGAAACAACAAAACCCCAAACATGCCGCTTTATTTTGGACTTCCTGTTATATGCGAAGAGGCGTTTCGCCTATTTGGTTTGAATTTTGAAGAGGCCAAATGCGAAATCATGGACAAATACAAGTTGACTAAAAATATGTATATGGATTCCCATTTTGTGGATGGATTAAACCGTTTCTTCGAAGCGGAAGAAATGGTTATGAGAGTATTTTACACCGATAAAGGCCAATGCGTTATTGGATACGAAATGAAGGAAGTCAATGTATTTCAGCGGAAATATATTGATGTTAGCAAGTTTATGACTATACTTACTACTCTCAAATCGTTATTCTCTAAGGAAACGGACAAATGGCGGGCGAATTTCGCGGTAGTTACTTTGGAGATTATGGAAGATGAACCTGAAACTGTTCGTGAGCCCGAGCCTTATATTATTGAGTTTAATCATTAGAATGATGTAACCCCTGGAAAATGACTACTTTGAAGTCCTGCTTTCGTTAAGCAAATCATAAGAGTCGGTGTGTAAAAGATCTAAAAATGTTAGGCTTCTAATTTGGGTATTTCTAAATTATAATTTCTGCGTTTTTCTTTTTTTCGTCCTTCTTTTTTTGTTTCTATATAAACGGTTTGTTCGTTTTCTTCCGCCAGATACTACGCACCCTTTATTTTTAATTTTATTTGTTGCCTTAGGAGGCAACGAAGGCGGCAACGAAGGTGACAACGAAGGCGGCAACGAAGGAGGGCAGAGAATGGAAATATCAGCTTTTTTATAAATTTTATACCAACCTAACCCGGTATTTATATCAGTTTTAAAAATATAAGGGCGTTTTTCTTCTCTATAAGCATTAAATTCTATCACAGAAGGGTCGTCCGTATATTTCGGAAGTGATAATAATCTTTCTCTCTTCGTATTTACAATCTCCTCGACTTCGTCCTTCTTCATGCCTGTCAACTCGGCATAATGGTCTATCATTATTTCGTAGCGATTGTGTAAATATTCCCCATCTGGTTTTAGTAATTTTAATATGTCACATGATGTCGTAAATGGACAATTTATAGGAAAAATATAATCAAATTGAAGCCCGGCTAATTGCGCGATATCATTCTTTTGATATCCAAAATCTTCATCTTCCTTTGCGTCTTCGTCAATAAATGTGATATGTATATTTTTATCTTTTTTTAGGTTATCCATGTTATCTCGATTTAATTCTATTTTTTCGTATTCATTGATACTCGCGTCATATAAAAATAAAAAAACAGGTGGATGGGCAATGTTTATAGAACCTAAATACTTATTATCGTAAATGTGACAATATACTAAAATATCTGTTTGATACATACATATATAATTATGGCATTTTTCGCTGGTATAAAATAAGTAAAGTCATAAAATTGTATATTTATGACTTTTCATAAAGAATTTCTCTTACACCTTTTAACCTTTAAATTGCCGATTTATATGCGATAATTCTGCCAAAGGCAGAATTATTGACGTATAAACCGATGAACGTTTAAGTTCGCACACTTCGTGTGCGTCTTAATAGATTTATCGGTAACGTTGCCTTTGAACACTAACCGCACTTTGTGCGGGTTATAATGTTCAAAGGTGTAAAAGGTAATTTATCGGTTACAAAGTAACGTTGCCTAACGACATTCACAGACGCCGACCCCTTAGGGTCGGCGTTTAGAATGCTGAAAGGTGTAAGAAACCAAGCAAGGAATTTGGAGGGTAAGCGGAGTCCTACTAACGTTGAGTAAGCGTAGGGTTCAAGCATAACTGTTGCGTGGGGAATATTTGTCCCGATAAACATTTATTGGTATCCGATACCGCGATGCAGCCGCGCTTTCCTTGATATTCACCTACTAAACACCATGCTTGCTTACCCGACGTAATGGGTTTTTGAATAGGATTGACGGAACTATCAGGTGCGGGTTCTCTAGATTGAATTCCTGACGTATTTAAAGACCTATCTAATTGATTTCTGGCGTGGGCGTCTACGTTGGGTCGGCTCGCGCCCTTCAATAAGTCTCCTACTGAATGGAGCGTGCCATCTGCGATGTCAATTCCCGTTTTGGTCGCGTCGGAAACTATATCCGCGGACTTGTTCAATACCGTTCCTGCGGTATACCCGAAAACAGATAGTATTTGAGTGACTAGGGGGCCGAATAAATTGACGATGGCTTGTATAAAGTTACCGAATATGAAAAGTAAATTTACTCCTAAAAACGAAAATACCAATAAGGTGACTAATATGATGATAAGTAAATTCTTGTTACTAAATAACCCGTCCTGCGACCCAGACTGAGCGGACACTAGATTAAGACTATTTCGGGAATCCATGTCTTTATGGTTTTTTCGTGTATATTATAACAGTCCATAATATTCAGGGGTGCCTGCTTCGTTCGGATTAGCCTATTTTAATTGTAAAACTATAGTAATAAACATGGGCCTTTTTAGTTTTATAGAAACCTTTTTCTTTATTAGTTTAGCAATAACCTTCGTGTTGATATTATTATTAGTCTACCATTTTAAGCAGCGTATTATTACAGTTGAACAAAAATGCGATACCATGTTTGATATAATCAACACCATGGTCCAAGAAATACAGTATTTGCGTGTTGCCGCGACACAACGCCCGCCTTCCGTTTCTTTTCCTTTACCAACAGGCTTACCTACGGCTCCCCTTTATCAGCAATATAGGAGTTTAGAAGGCGACGTCAATCAGGATATCGATGACTCGTCCTCTGAATCTGGGTCTGAATCTGGGTCTGAATCTGGGTCTGAATCTGAGTCTGAGTCCGACTCCGAGGCCGAGACTGAGGCCGAAGTAATCAAGAAAATATTACTGTTTGAGCCCACTACTTCGACTCCACCTCCTTTAATACATGAAGACGACACTATCAAACTCGTAAATATGGAAAACGAAATTCAATTAGACGAATTACCGGTTGAGCAAGAATTGGATGTCGAATTAGAGAGTGAAGTTGAGGAATTAGCACCCATTTCCACGGAGGAAAGCATAGTCGTTGAAAAGGTCGACGAGGTAGCTCCTTTAGAAGAAAGTCGGGTCGTAGATGAAGAACAAAAGGATGCGAAAGAGGTATATAGTAAAATGAGCACTGCCACGTTAAAACAATTAGTTGTTCAAAAGGGACTATCTAGCGAGGCGGGTAAGATTAGACGACCGGAATTATTGAAGATGTTGGAGTCGGCCTAGCGGGTTTCCATAGATTCCCTCCCCTCGCGTTCCGATACTTCGGGTATAATTTAATTAGCAATTTTCGTAAATGGATTTTTATGAAAAATCGTAAAGAAATACTGGACTCTGAAGGAACCCTAAGGAGAAAGGTGGATAAAGCTGTCAATATTATATAACTATGGCGACCTGGGATAATATTGATTTAACGCATTTCAATAAATTACGCTTAGATGAATTGATACCTGATCATAAATACATTTTGTCATCAAATTCCCCCTCTTTTTATCCAGAATCTAGGTGGCTAATGGTATTCAAAAATAGGGTAAACGAAACACTTATACATGTAGTTATAGTAGCCGAATACAATAAACATTTCGGATTAGAAAAAGAAGTGAATGAATACGCCCGGTTCGGCACTTCATCATGGGACATTTATGATTACGATGCCATATTCAATCGAGCTATCAAAAAGGACATTTCTAGTTTGAAGCAAAATGAGCCCGCCCGGTTATCTGTTTTAGCAGCCCATCAATTACCAACGAAAGACATATCATATGCCAATCAGATGGGTATGTTGGGTGTAAGCTCTGGGAAAACGGGCGGGAAACGTAGAAAGAGCCGGAACAGGTCGACACGAGAAAAAAGGATGAAGGCACGTAAGACCAAAAAAAGTAGTAAGTAGCAGGTTTCCGTAGGTCCCTCCGGTTCCCTGCCACTGCTAATATTATCGACGTATATTATAACTTATATTCTAATCATAATGTCTTTTTATAATTACGAAACTCTGTCTAACGCTTTTTCCGCTGAAGCTTTTCCCACTAACGCTTTTCCCGTTATTAAAGAAACCGTCCCCCAATCTGCTTTAGGATATAATACCAACAACAAATACCCTCAATTCCCTCCTTTAATGAGCGATGGCCGTTCCGTCACCGCCTCTTGGCAGCCCGAGGCAGCCATCAATGCCGACTTGATTGAATCCAACGGCATAACATCCAACTGGCAATACCGCAAATTTTTAACGCACAACGCCAAGCAAATCATGGATTATAATTTCCGCGAGTCGTCCAATGACATAGGTTACTACAAACGCCCTGTCGACTTACCTAGCATGCAGAGCGATAAGGTTTCCGACTTGTATAAGTCGCCGTATACGTATACTTCCGTATTGGACCGAGCCAAGCCTTTCGGACATTCGTCGAGTGACTTGAAAGATTTGTATTTAACTCGTGAGCAATTAAATGCGCGCAAAATCGCCCCCACCATTGCGCATTCGCAACTAAATTAGGGTTATTCGATATTAGTTTTCGAAATAAATAAATATAAAACCGCGAGTGTTATATTTATTACGCCATGCACCTCATCAGTTTCGATGTCGGTATCAAAAACATGGCCTATTGCCTTTTCGACTGCTCCGCCGGTCTATCCATCGTGGATTGGAATGTTTTAAACCTTATGGAAAACACGGAATCGAGAACCTATATATGCTCTTGTGTCAATACGCCGAAGAAAGGACCTGGAAGTAAGGGGTCTGAAAGTAAGCAGTGTCGTATCAAAGCCAAATATACAAAGGCAGGTTCTCTATTTTGCGATAAACATGCCAAGGCAAATACTCAATTTATTTTACCGACGAAACAAAACAGCCCTACTCATCTCAAGAAACTCAAGGTGGGTGATTTATTAAAGGTCGGTCTTGCGCATAATTTATTATTGAATGTAGAGAACCTGGATAAATTGAAAAAGGCCCAAATATTCGATATTGTGAGTGGGTTTTTTCAAAGACAATGTTTTGAACCGATTATTCCCAAGAAAACGAAGACGGCAGGTGAAACCGACCTTATTTCTATTGGGCGGAAAATGAAGGACATGCTAGACCAAAACCCGAATATAGGGGATGTTACTTGTGCCATTATCGAGAACCAGATATCGCCCATCGCGACGAGAATGAAGACGATTCAGGGTATGTTGGCGCAATATTTTATTATGAAAAGTTCTCATATTGACATAGAATTTGTTTCTTCGTCGAATAAACTTAGTAAGGGAACCAAGGTCTGTGGGGGGACCAAGGAACCTGCGGAAACCCCTACTGCCCCCTCCTTAGCAGGTATCGTAACAGATGGAACCTTACAGAATACATTAGTTGCGGTTGCCGACAAAACAACCTATAAGGCCCGCAAGACCACCGGCGTCGATCTCTGTAACGAATATCTAGATAAAACCCCCTCTTTTACCCCCTGGAAACACATAATGGATTCGAAAAAGAAAGATGATTTAGCGGATTGTTTCCTGCAGGGATTATGGTATATTCGTAAAACAAAACCCGATTTGTTGACCTAACGTAGTGGGCCTAGCGTAGTGGGCCTAACGTAGTGGGCAAGCGTAGTGGGCAAGCGTAGTGGCCAAGCGTAGTGGCCAAGCGTAGTGGCCAAGCGTAGTGGCCAAGCGTAGT